>Ga0209723_1000124_pt1 | contig 148814 bp, 148 predicted proteins | sample BiotimSIPDNA_2_FD_185750 | JGI IMG/M metagenome (GOLD analysis project Ga0209723, IMG submission 185750) | Anaerobic biogas reactor microbial communites from Washington, USA - Biogas_R2 time_0 SIP DNA (SPAdes) (version 2) | ecosystem: Engineered > Bioreactor > Anaerobic > Unclassified | place...
ATTATACCCGATTTAGCAAATCGGATACTATTTACAAATTCAAATCGACACGTTGAAAAAACTGTTGTATATTTCTTATATTTAGACTGTTATAACGTATTTTAAAAAACTTTAGTGGACACTACTGAATTTTTGTAATTAAAAATGGAGCATTTGTAGGAGATATAATATTTGCTGGGCATATAAGAGGAGGATTTGATGAACTGAATAAGTTTTCTTTTTCTTCAATTGTCAATTCCCTGTATTGAAAATACAACCAGGTTCCAATTGTCTGAGGTACAGAATCAGGAATTCCTATTTTTGAAAAATAGGGAACTCCAATAGCATTTTTGTAGGTTATTGATTCATTTTCATCCCCTGGATAAGAAAAGGTTCCGGATAATCCAATTCCTCTGGGGTTTTCCACTTCGATCAGGATCGTTTCTCCATAACACATTGAAGTAATAGCAATAATTCTCCCTTTTGCATGGTATGGAGGGAGTTCTTCTTCTTTATTGCATCCTGCCCCAAACAACGCTATACCAAGCGGTAACAGGACCATGAAGATAACTGTCAGGTTAAATTTTTTAGTTTTCATACGCTTCATTTTTGACTGGTAATTATAAATTGTTTTTCATATTCCCGGGAGCGGGGGTGTGTGAGCACCGGGGTGGCGATCAGGGCTTCAGGAGCGGGAGTGTTTTTGATGGATTCATTTCTGTCAGTTCGGGGTAGTTACATATGTTTGCAATGTTACCCAATTAGTCGTTGTAATTGGCATTTAAATACCTGTTTTATAACAGGACTGATTAGTGCATGCAGCAATCTGCTGGTTTGTTTATTTAATAAGATGACCATAACCGGATAAGGTTGCGTGAGGCAGGAAGAAATTATTGACCCAATAGCCTGTCGTTTTACGGAAAAAAGTTCCTCTCTGGCAACAGCCAGGGAGACTTGTCTTTGTAAATGTGCAGAAGAGAAGTAACGGAGCGCAGTAATAAGTAAAATGTGTGCGCCTAATTGTTTTTCACAACATCATTTTTTTCACAGGGCGGTTTGGAATGTATGGACGGGTAATCGTGACCAGGGAGGTTATTGGGCGCGTGGCCTTCCCAGTGGTGTGAGTATTGAGGGAAAGGGTAGCCAATTACCGGCTACTCTTTTCTCTATTTTCTTGAATTAGCGCTGAATCAGCAACTGATGTTTATAGATATTCCCATCTTTCAGCAGATGAAGATAATATTTACCCTCCGGTAAATCGCGGACCGAAAGGTTCAATTTCAACTGGTCGGACTGCACCGTTTTCAACAAGCCTCCCTGTTCACTCCACAATTGTATCTGATAATTTCCAAAACCGTTGTTTGAACCCGTTTGTTCAATTTTTGTTTTTCCGGCCACCTCCGAAACATCTGCTTCCGGAATCAGGGTAAGCTCGATGTAACTACCGGCGGGGTTGGGTGAAGCTACCAGGTAATATCCTCCGCACGAAACGCCATTAAGGATAATCGCCGGAGCCAGATAATTTCCCCACCCGCACTGGTTGCGTGCCCTGACGGTAAATGACACCGGGTTATCATACCCATAATATGGGGCTGTGAGCTGGACATTTTGTTTCGGAATATCAGGAAAAGGATCCATCGGGTGTTGAACCACCTGCCAATTCCCTGCCTGCCAGTCATACTCCAAAATTCCTCCTAATGGATTCCAGTTGATAATGCCATCGTTAGGCCGGTTGGTACAAATCTGATTACCTCCCGGATAATAAGGGCCAATGTTAATGATGTCTATGGCCTCAGGAGTTGGAGTCCCTGCCCATATCTCTTTTCGTGGCAGGTTAATGCTTCCGCAGGCATTAACCAGCCTGGCCTGTACCCAACTGTTGCCGTTGCTGGTAGCTTTTATTATAGATGAGTTTGTGTTCTGCCCCGAATACACGGTAAGATACGGTCCGCAACTCCAAATTATGGAATCCACCGGGGGAAGGTTGCTAATGGTAAACTGGGCGCCCGAAGAACAAACGACGGATGGGCCGGAATAGGAAGCTAATGAGTTACACCAAACATCTATAATAGGATTTGTCACAAAACATTCTCTAAATCCATCTAAAAAAAATAATGCTCTCATCCTGTTCTTTTGCCCTGCTGTAAATAGATTCATACAAACATCATCTGTATAATCCATAAAATTCATAAACATAACTCCTGGTGATGCAGGCGTACAACAATCAGTTTGCGGGAATGAAGGACAACCAGAACTACGTTCTCCTTGATTTGGAGTATCCGCGACATTGTCATTCCCAGAACACTCATTTGAAGTACATATTTCATTCGCATTATCATCATCTCCCCAAATATGAATCAGGTTTAACCAATGTCCAATTTCATGGGTAGTTGTACGTCCCATGTTGTATATTGGATCTAAGACTCCAATTCTCCCGAAACAATTGTACTTAATTACCACACCGTCAGTAGTGGCTTGACCGATTCCAGGAAACTGTGCATACCCAAGCAATGTGCCAGATAGATTACAAGTCCAAATATTAAGATACCTGTCAGAAGGCCAAGCATCATGTCCTCCAAGCGAAGTGTATTTTATCCCTGTTGATATTTCATTCGTAGTATTATCTGGATTGAGTATTTGGGTAAACTGAACACTATCAGTATAGGTTCGAGTAATTCCATTAGTAGTATTTCCATTGGGATCAATACAGGCAAGAAAAAATTCAATTTCAGGATCAGATGCTATAGATAAAAAAACACTTGGAGTATTAGAATTATCAGCGTTCCTCCTTCTAAAATCTTCATTTAATACTTCGATTTGAGAAAATATCTGTGCATCAGAAATATTTTCGTTTGAAGTATGATACAAAACATGTACAACAACCGGTATTCTAATGATGTTATTGGTGGAGGTCATTGATTTTAATGATTCGTTTTTAATAAAAGTTTTTGTGTGGTTTTCAATCTGCAAAAGCTTATTGTACAATACGGGATTCTCTTGTTGTATTAATTGCATGTTTAACGATGAACCACACTTTTGAGCCATCATGTTAATATGTAAAAAACTAAATGCAATGAATAGAAAAACTGGTATATTCTTCATAATGCACTATTTAAATTTTTCAATAGCTGTTATCTCAAAAACAAAACCATAACCACCTCTTTCAAATGGAATGGATAATGCCCGATTCAATTGGATATATTTTTTTCCGCTTACTTTTATCTTCAACCCTTCAATTTTGAATTCATCAGACAGATTTAAAGGAGCCAAAATATTGTCATCAAGTGGGGTATATACAGTATCAAGAAAAGCAGAATTTGTTGAAATAGCCCAATCATAAAATTTAAGCTGATTGTTTTCATCAAATCTTCTGAAAAATTTAAACACTTTGGCATCAATATTTTCGACTAAAACATAGTCTTCTGTTACGAGTTTCTGTTTCTCGCACCCCGTCCCCAACCAGACCACACACAGCGGTAACAGGACCAGGAAGAGAACTGTCAGGTTAAATTTCTTAGTTTTCATACGCTTCATTTTTGACTGGTAATTATAAATTGTTTTTCATATTCCCGGGAGCGGGCTCTGAACGAGCACCGGGGTGGCGATCAGGGCTTCAGGAGCGGGAGTGTTTTTGATGGATTCATTTCTGTCAGTTCGGGGTAGTTACATATGTTTGCAATGTTACCCAATTAATCGTTGTATTTGGCATTTAAATACCTGTTTTATAACAGGTTTGATTAGTGCATGCAGCAATCTGCTGGTTTGTTTATTAAATAAGATGGCCATAACCGGAAAAGGTTGCGTGAGGCAGGAAGAAATTAATCACCCAATAGCCTGTCGTATTACGGCAAAAAGTTTCTCTCAGGCAATAGCCAGAGAGACCTGTCTTTTTAAATGCGTAGAAGGGAAAAAACTGTCTGGGCAAGCTGGTTTCTGCTCTGTTCTAACAGGCTTTTAATTTCTCCAAGGAGGGTCTTTGACTGCTTTATGAAAATGTTGTTCATTAACTTTTCTTTGTTTATACTTATCAGTTACACCTGAAAAACAGTCATTTCTTCCCTTACCTGGAAGTCAAGTTATAACTCTAGCTGGTGGATGATGGCATCTGCCATCCCGATGGTGGAGGCGGCGCCCTGGCTGAGGACGGCGGGGCTGCCGGTGAGCTTCATCATATCGTAGGTGCGGACTTCCCCATTGGCGACTACGGAAGCGATGGCCTTCCGGATACGGGAGGAAATCTCCTGCTCACCTAAATATTCGAGCATCATACAGGCCGACTCGATCATGGCGATGGGATTGACGATCGATACGGGGTAGTTGGCATATTTGGGTGCCGAGCCGTGGGTGGGCTCGAACACCGCCACACCCGTATCGGGGTTGACCTGGGCGCTGCAAGCAAATCCCAGTCCGCCGATCAACCCCGCAAATGCGTCGGAGACGATATCTCCGAACATGTTTCCGGCGACGATGACCCCGTAATCTTCGGGATTCTTGGTGAGCCACATCATCTGGGCGTCAATGTTGGTATTCCAGAGTTCGATCTGCGGAAACTCCGATTTCTGCATCTCCTGGGCCATTTTATACATCATGCCCGAAGTTTCCCTGATGACATTGGGCTTCTCACAAAGGGTCACCGAGCGGTAGCCATACCGGGCGGCATGGGTGAAAGCCGCATGGAGGATGCGGTGGGTCATCTTTTTTGTGAAGATGCGCGTGGAGACTGAAACTTCCTCCTTGGGGGCCCAGGCGAAGTTCTGCCTGAATTTGGGGTGCGTCATCAGGGCGTCGTAGACCTGCTGCGGGGGATTGGTCCATTCGACGCCGCCATAAAGTCCTTCGGTATTCTGGCGGAAGATGGCCACGTCGACCACCGGCTCTTCAATTTCTCCGGAAGCTCCCCTGCGGATGAAGTTCAGAGGATTCCCGGGATAGGATTTGCAGGGGCGCAGGCAGATGTCGAGGCCGAAATGCTGGCGCAGGCCCACGATCGGACTGGCATAGACGAGGTTTTTGGACTGGAGTTCGGGGGCCAGTTCGGCAAAGGCGGCATCCTTGGGTTTGGAGGTGATGGCTCCGAAAAGGCCGACTTTGTGTTTTTCAAGCAGGTCGATGGTGCGTTGCGGCAGGGGGTTCCCCTCGCGGCACCAAAACTCCCAGCCGATGTCCCCTTCGGCATAGTCCGCTTCAAATCCGGCAGCCTTCAGCACGCGGAGGGCTTGTTCCAGCACCACCCGGCCTATTCCGTCGCCGGGGAGAGTTACGATGGTTCTTTTGGTCATCTCCTGTTATTTTTTTGAAGTGTTTTAAATTCTAAGTTATGATATTCTAAACTTCTGATATTGAAGCCGTAGGCTTAATAGTCGGTTACTTGTCTGACCACGTCGATAACGGTTCCGTCGACCCATTTGATGGCGGCGACGATTTTATCGGTGAACCGGGGTTTGTCGGGTTTTCCGCAGATGGCTTCGGCCTCTTCCTTCAGTTCATGAATGGTTTTCACCGGCAATCCCGACCCTTTGACCTTTTCGAGCAGGTCGGTCCGCAGGGGATTAATGGCGATGCCCCTTTCGGTGACAATCACATCGATGAGTTCCCCCGGTCCGCAGAGGGTAGTCACCTCGTCGACAATGACAGGGATGCGGTCACGGAAGAGAGGCAGGGCGATAATCGTGTTTTTGGCGAAGAGACAGTTCTGCCATCCGCCGATGCCGTGGAGAAGTAGTCCGTCGGAGTGGGTCACCACATTCCCGTTGAAGTGGACGTCGATTTCGGTGGCGCCCAGGGAGACCACATCGATAAACTGGGCGAAGTTGCCCTTGGAGTGATAGTTGTAAATGTTGTTGAGGGTAAAGGGCTTGTGGTTCCGGTTTTCATTGATTGAGCGGATAGATTCGGTGTCGAAAACCTGGGCGTCGAGGATGTACTCCATGGTGCCGTCGCGGAGCATTTCCGTCATGTAGCGGGTGGTTCCGCCGAAGCCGACCCTGATTTTCCAGCCGTTGCGTTTCATGATCTGGTGCATGTATTCGGCGATGGCCAGGGAGATGCCTCCGGCGCCGGCCTGGACGACACATCCATCGTAGATGATGCCTGTATGTTCGCAGAAGCGGGCGGTCATCTCGGCAATGATAAGGCGGTCGGGACTGCGGGTGATCTGGGTAGTGCCGCTGATGATCTTCTCAGGAAGGCCCAGTTTGTCGACCTTTACCACCGCATCGACGTAGTTGCCTTCGATTTGCATGGGGAGACAGGGAAAAGAGACCAGGTTGTCTGTGACCATGATGACATGGGTGGCGTAACGCACGTCCATGTCGGCATAGCTGAGGACTCCCGTGGCTGAGGGGCCGGTCAGTCCGTTGGCGTTTCCGAAGGGATCGGCCGAAGGGGCGGCGATGACGGCGATGTCGATTTTCACCTCCCCGTCCTGGATGGCCTGGACGCGGCCCCCGTGTGAGCGCAAGACCGCTGTTTTCTGCATCTTCCCGCGGGAGGTGAATTCGCCCAGGGGACCGTTCATGCTGCCTTCGATATGGCTGATGGTGCCCTCTTCGAGGTAGGGAATGAGGTGGTTGTTGCAGGGAAAGGAGGCCGAGGGAAACCAGCGCAGATTTTTGACTCCCATTTCGTGGGCGATGTCGAAGACCATGTTGGCCACGAAGTCGCCGTCGCGCAGATGGTGGTGGGTTGAGATGGTCATACCGTCGCGGAGCCCCGCTTTCTCCAGGGCTTCCCTCAGGGAACCCACCATTTTGTTGCCATCACCAGGGTAGAGGGCGCAGGAGGGGAGGGGCGGCGCGTATTTATAGCCCAGGGGGATGTATTTCCCTACACCCTGGTAGGGGATGACCGGTTCCCCGTTGATTTCGAGGGGGACCCAGCGGCCTGCTTCATTTTTTACCAGTTTATCCTTCATCGCTTTCTCTCCAGTCAGGGTTCAACAAACCGTTCTGTTCGGCCAGGCGGATGGTCCGCAGGGCCCGTTTGACCACAGGGGCATCTATCATCTTGGAGCCCAGGGCGATCACCCCAATGCCCGCTTTTTCGGCGGCTTCAAAGGCTTTCACGATTTTCGCAGCTTTAGCGATCTCTTTCTCCCCGGGGTTGAACCCTTCGTGGACCACGGCGATCTGGGCGGGATGGATGCATCCCATCCCCTCGAAGCCCATGGCTTTGGCGTGGGAGGCCACGGTGCGGAGTTCTTCCAGGTCTTCAAACCCGGAAAAGACCGAGTCGATGGGCTGAATGCCGGCGGCGCGTGCCGCATTGACGAGGGCGCTCCGGGCAAAGAACGACTCGTGGCCTTCGGGACTCCTTTCAGCGCCGATATCGGCGGTATAGTCCTCCAGGCCGATGGCCAGGGCCACCACGTTTTCGGAGGCGGAAGCGATTTCAAAGGCCCTGAGGACACCACGAGCACTTTCGATAATGGGCATCAGCCAGATCTTACGGTGGGGGTCGGGGTTCAACTCAGCGATCCTTTCATCCACGGCCTTCACTTCGGCAGCCGATTCGCATTTGGGGATGAGGATCAGGTTAAGGGGTTGTGGTACCACAAACGGGAGGTCCTCCAGTCCGGCCGGCAGCTGGTTGATGCGCACCATCAGTTCGGCTCCCCGTAAGTCGTTGTTACGGAGGGCATTGCGGACCAGGTAGCGGGCGTCTTCTTTTCGGGAGGGGGCCACGGCATCTTCCAGGTCAAGGATGATTCCGTCGGCGCCATAGAGCCCGGCATTGATCATCAGTTTGGGCTGGTCACCGGGGAGGTAGAGGCGCGAGCGGCGCTGGCGGTCGCGGGCTGTCTCCTGCCGGTTTCGGGGCAGTTCGGGGAGGAGAAACTCCTTTTGTGCGGGGGCTATTTGTTTTATGGCAGCCTCAAGGCGGGCCGCCATGACCCACGGCAGGGCACCGGCGTCTTCCACCGCCACCCTGGCATGCTCCATTCCGTAATAGAGGAGCACCTCCCTGACCAAATTCTCAATATGGCGGCCAAAGAGAACGCGCGATTTACTTTTAATTTCTGTGACGATCCCCCCTGACGTGGCCGGCGTAATGGCCACGTAACAGTCGGACCGCACCGAAGGCCCCCGGTTGCCTGAAGTCCCTTCCATGTTTCACGGTTTTATAGGTTTGACGCTATAAAATTAACCCATCTGCCCCTGAGAAAATATGAGTTTAAGCAGGAATGTATATGCCACTTAACAGGGGATGTGAGCTGTTAGTCACCATTCCGGAGGAGATTTAAAAGTTGTATAAGGGCGCTTTGGGAGTTTCAGGCGGGGAGCTGTTGAAAAGTAGCCGTGGCCATAGTCTGGCGCAGAGATGCTTCTACAGAAGCTTACAACCAGCAAGGACAGATTAGGATGATGCAGGGGTTATTTTACCGATAGAAGTTCATCTTATCGATATATTCCCAGACTTTTTCCGGAAAGAAACAGCGCATGTTATGGCCTTCACGAATGGCATTCCGCAGAAAAGTGGAGGAGATTTCCATCAGTGGGGCATCGTTCGTCAGGATCGTTTCATGGGTGAAGGGGGATTCCGGAGAACCCGGACGGGGATAGACCATAATGGGGTAGTGGTTCAGGATTTCCTGATAGTTTTTCCACTGGGTGAATTTGGTGAGGTTGTCAGATCCCATGATGAGGCTGAAGTGGTGGGTGGGATACTTTCCGGAGAGGTGGGTCAGGGTGTCGATGGTGTACGAGGGTTTGGGCATCCGGAATTCGGCATCGCTGACGCGGAAGCGGGGATCATCGCCTATAGCCAGGCGGACCAGTTCGAGCCGGTCGAAATCGTTGAGCAAATCCTCCTTCTTCTTAAAGGGGTTCTGGGGGGAGACCACGAACCATACCTGCTGCAGACCGGCATATTCGGCCATGTAGTTGGCGATGGCCATGTGCCCGATATGGATGGGGTTAAAGGAACCGAAAAAGAGACCCACTTTAAGGGTGATTTTCTCAGGTGGCAGGAATATGTTGATAAAGCCGGTCATGGGATTTCGGATTTCGGAATGCGGATATGAGATTTGGGATTTAATCTGACGTTTCAGTTTCCGGCTTTAAAGACCGGTCAGGGGATTGGTCGGTCAGAAACTCCCCGACCACTTTTTCCGCTTCCAGGAAGGCTGAGGTAAGGTCGTCGTTGACGATGATTTTGTCGAATTGGGGAGCGAAGCTCAGTTCATAGTCGGCCTTGGCGATGCGGGTGGCGATTTTCTCCTCTGAATCGGTCGATCGTCCGCGGAGGCGCTGGTGGAGAACTTCCACTGAGGGAGGCATAACGAAAAGGGCCAGGGCTTTGTCGCCGAAGATCCTTTTCAGGTGGAGTCCGCCGACCACATCAACATCGAAGATCACCGCATGGCCTTTCTGCCAGATGCGCTCGATTTCACTTTGCAGGGTGCCGTAGAAAATTCCGGGGTAGACCTCTTCCCATTCCACGAAGGCTTGTTCATCGATTTTCTGGCGGAATTCTGTTTCAGTGAGGAAAAAATAGTCGTGGCCGTGGATCTCTCCCGATCTGGGACTCCTGCTGGTGGCCGACACCGAGAATTCAAGGCCCAGCGGGCGGGAAAGCAGATGGTGAACGATGGTCGTTTTCCCAGCCCCCGAAGGTGCCGACACAATAATCAATTTATTTCTGGTGCTATTCATCAATCACTCTGCTTTTCTTTATCTGCGTTTATTACCCCTGTTCAATTCCTCTCCCATTCCTTAAATTCTGACATTCCGACATTCTAATATCCTGATATTTAAAAGGTCTCTTCGTCTCTCATTATCACAATCTCCGGCTATAGCACATTCAGTACCTGTTCCTTGATCCTTTCGAGGGCATCTTTCATCTGGACCACAATGCGCTGGATATTGCTTTCGTTGGCTTTGCTGCCGATGGTGTTGATTTCGCGGCCGATTTCCTGGGCGATGAAGGAGAGTTTCCGGCCGTTGGATTCCGTTTCGTTCATGGTTTCGGTGAAATAGCGGCAGTGGTTGGCCAGGCGTACTTTTTCCTCATTGAAATCGAGGCGCTCGAGATAAAAGATCAGTTCCTGTTCAAAACGGTTGGGGTCAGTGTTGCCGTTGATCCGGAGGCTTTCCAGATTTTCGTTCAGCCGGTTTTTGATGGTTTCAATCCGCTGCTGTTCAAAAGGTTCTATCTCCTTCAGCAGTTGTTCAACTGCCTTCAGGTTTGACAACAGGTCGGCGGCCATGGCCTTCCCTTCCTGCAGGCGGAACTGTTCTACGGCATCTATGGCTGTGCTGATATGGGTATGGAGAAGCTGCCATTCCTCCTCTTCCAGGGTTTCATAGTTGACTTTTACCGTGTCGGGCAGGCGCATGATGATCTGAAGCAAACGCTCGTTGACCGGGAGTTGGAGCTCATGACTGATTTTGCTGAGGTCAGCAAAATATCCTTTCACCACGCCTGAATTAATCACGGCACTGCCTGATTCCCCGAGGTTCTCGACGTAAACTGTGAAATCGATTTTTCCTCTTACCAGCCTGTCGGAGAGTTCACGACGGATTTCAAGTTCCTTTTCCCGGTATAGGGGAGGAATCCGGGTGGAGATATCGGATTGCTTGCTGTTGAGCGATTTTATTTCGACGGTGACCTTTTTGTTGTTGATCTCGAATGCGGACTTTCCGAATCCGGTCATAGACTTAATCATGGTGGATTATTTTCGGTAAAAATAGTAATTCTTTGGCACAGGAAGAGTAGCTGGCTGGGGAATGGCCATCCAGTACAGTGCGCTCCGGTGGAGTCGCCCTTCTAAGGGGCAATAATCTTCTGGCCAGATAAAATGAGTGTTATAGCAAGGAAATGTGGGTCAGGATGTCGTCGAGGTAACTCCGGATATGCATGCTGAAATGACGCATCCGGCCGGCGATGGCTTCGGTGACTTTTTCCACCGATTCAGGGCCGTTGGTTTCGGTCATGAAGGCCACGATCCGATCGGTTTCCGGAAGGTCGTTGGTTTCCACCTTTGGGTCTGAGACCAGCATATCAGGCATTTGCCGGGCAAGAATTTTGTCGATCTCCTTTCCGGAAGCTGCCGACTCCCTGGTGGCCACATTCAGGAAGAAATCTTCAGAGAAGGGAACGGCAGGCGTGGGATTGGCCAGGGCTTGAAGAAATGGATGGTCATTGTTCATATCGCGGAGGGCGCTTCGGAGCACCTGGACCTGGAACTCCTCGAAGGCAGTATGGCGGTTGGAGACCAGCTGGACGGCGTTATCCTTGGCTTTGGGGAAGCCCATCATGGCCTTGAGGTTGATCCACATCATGCGGGTGGTGCTGACCCCCGGAAGGGGCCGCATATGGTAGGGCATGGAGACGTCGCCCATGTAATGCATGCCCCAGCCCATAAAGCGCCATCCCCAATAAGGCTGGTTCTGGCTGAAGGCAAATTCCGACAGGGCTTTATAAAGATACAGCCGGTAATCCAGGTAGGTCTGCTTAAGGAAGGGACCAAATTTGTAAAGAATTTTCGCTTCATGGTAAAATCCCATGTGGAAGGGTGCCTGGCTGCCGTATTCAAGGTTGGGATTTCCGAAGGGCTGGGCGCCAAATCCGTATTTTTGTCCGTAAGAAGTCATGTTGTCGATAAACAGCCCCAGGTCAAAGCCGTAATCGGGTTCATCGCTGGCGGTGACCAGCACTTCGAGGGGGGGCAGCAATTCATTCTCTTCCACGCGGGTATAAACGGTATTGAGCATGAAGGAGATGTCTTCCAATGTGCAGATCTCCCTGGGATCAGCTACCGGTCTGCCCATGTCGGTATCGTGGGGCAGCAGATGAAGGTACAGGGGGATTTTAACGTTGGGATTGATGCGGATGGCTGTGTAAAACCGGAGCAGGATGTCATCGGGATTTCCGGTGGCCTTAAAGGCCAGGTCAGCCGGACAGGGAACATAGTTGGGGAGGTGAGCCACTGACCAGGCTTCCTGCTCTGCCAGAAATTTCTCCAGCTCTTTTTCTGTTTCGAGCAGAAAGGTTTTGAGGTTTCTGGCCTCGACGGGTTTGGCTTTTTGCCAGATAGGGTGGTTGATCAGGGCGGGGCGCACCAGCATAGGGTGCTCCGACCATGCAGATACTTTAAGTACGCTAAAGGGACCCGTCAGGAAAATCAGGATCAAAGCCAGAGGAAACAGGTTTCTGTTCATTGGAAAATATGCATTTAGTAATTTCGCTTTTGTAAATCTTGAATATTAATCGTTCCTGGTCCTATTCTAAGATATCCGGGATGTAAAGCAGGGTTTTGAAATGCTGCTTTTATCCCATTTCTCCGATAAAGTTCATTAATGTTCAGAGTCATCCTCAAAGGTAATAAATATAATTATCCCCGGCAGTGCAAAGAACTATTTACCACATACTTCTGCCTTTCCGGTTGGATGAATTCTGACCGGAGATCCATGCAAAAATATAAAATAGCGGCTCTTCAGGCAGCGTCGCCAGGGGCGATTTTGCCCGGAGACCTAAAACTGGAATGGCTAAGCCCTGAACAGCATCAGGAAACGAGATATCCCCACACGGTGACTTTTCTGGCCACAGCAGCCCTGTTGTAGGTAAATATTTCGATGAAAGGCCCCATGATGGGGATCCGTGCCACATAGGTGCTGATGTTATGCGGATTGCCATGCCAGCTTCCACTGCCCGAGACCTCGATGAAGTGAGTGCCTTGCGGACTATTCACATTATGGGTGAGGTTAACATACCGCCGGGCCCCCATGGTCCCATTGGTGTCAAAGGCAAAGATCACCCCCAGGTCAACCGGTGGTTCATTTGCGGTTGTTTGGGTGAAACCAAGTAACTGAGTCAGAATTGGCATTGATGGTATAAACAGAAAGGCGTCCAATGCCATTCCCGGCATTAAAGATCAATTTACGAAAAATTGAGCAGAAAAGCAACAGCCTGGATGGCAACAGGTTTTTTAACTGATTATCCCCGAGCCGGTTAATTCTTCTCCGTCGTACCAGGCGGCAAACTGGCCGGGAGTGATGCCGCGCTGCTCCTGGCGGAAGATGATCCAGAGTCCTTCTTCCCGCATGTGGAGGGTAGCATCTTCGAGGGGTTGGCGGTAGCGCACCCTGACCAGATAGTCGCGGTGCTCACCAGGAGTCAGTCTGAGATCCTCCCTGATCCAGTGAATCTGTTCCCGGGAAATGAAAAGCCCCCGGCGATAGAGCCCCGGATGTTCCTGACCTTCACCCACGTAAATGATGTTACGGTGTACATCGGTGGAGAGCACAAAGAGCGGTTCGGTATGTCCGCCAATATGGAGCCCTTTCCGTTGTCCGATCGTGTAGAAGTGGGCCCCCTGGTGCGTGCCGATCACCTTTCCGTTCCAGGGTTTGAAAGGGTAAGGGAAGCAGATTTTCTTCCAGTTATCTTCGGAAGCATCCTCCACCTTTTTCTTCTCCATGAAACCGGCGGGGATTTCGATGACGTTTCCTGGCCGGGCCTCCAGTTGTTGCTGGAGGAAGGTGGGGAGGTCCACCTTTCCCACAAAACAGATGCCCTGGGAATCTTTTCTTCCGGCGGTAGGGAGGTTTTCGCGGCGGGCGATTTCCCTGACTTCCGGTTTCAGGAGGTGCCCTACGGGAAAAAGTGATTTGGCCAGTTGTTCCTGGTTAAGCTGACAGAGAAAATAGCTTTGGTCTTTGTTGGGATCGCTTCCGGCGAGAAGACGATAAACCGTATGACCGTTGGTGGTCAATTCCGCCCTTCGGCAGTAATGGCCAGTGGCGACATAGTCGGCTCCAGTTTTAAGGACCTCGTCAAGGAAAATGTCAAATTTGATTTCCCTGTTGCAGAGGACGTCGGGATTGGGGGTGCGCCCAGCCTGGTATTCGCTGAACATGTAGTCGACCACCCTTTTCCGGTAGTATTCGCTCAGGTCGACGATCCGGAAGGGGATGTCCAGTTTTTTGGCGACCATTTCCGCAATCAGGGCGTCGTCTTCCCAGGTGCAGGAGCCGGTAAGGGAACCTGTACGGTCGTGCCAATTGACCATAAAGAGTCCAGAAACCTCATGTCCCTGCTGTTTCAGCAGGAATGCGGCCACACTGGAATCTACTCCACCTGAAAGTCCGACAACCACACGGCTCATCTGATCAAATCTATGGCTGCAAAATTAGCACATTTGGCCGGAAAATTGACCGGGCCTTATCGCTGCCAGGGATTTCCGGCCAGGAAAGGCCGGCTGAAGTGATATCTCCGGGAGGGATGGCGGGAAATACTGCTCAGGTTGGTCACCTGGAATGGCTGTTAAGGGGAATAGTGACGCCCAGAAATGGCAGGGCATAAAAGGAATCCATTTCTGGGCCAAGGGGTATCCAGAGGCTGTAGTCTATTCCGATCCTGCGGATGATGCTGCGTCCTCCGGCAGAAATCACTACGGCAAAATCACCGTCAGCGCTGATGATATAATTCTCTGAGATGAAATAACCTTTGGGGCCTGTCCTGATCAGTGTACTTAAGTTAAAGATCGGTGTTTCGGCCCAGTAATCGTCCACAAATCCGTAGGCCATTCCGAAGCTGATGTTTTTGTCGCGGTTCCCTAAGGTCGCCGTTCCATAGAGAAGACCGAAAACACCCGACTCTTCTCCCAGGATGGTTCCTAGAAATGCACCGGCTCCCAGGTTAAAACGATCTTTGGAAACGGGAATGGAAAACTTGGGGACCGCCCAAATGGGAGTGGCAGTTCCTGATAAAAGAAACATCGGAACCATCCCGACCCCAATTGAGAAGTTGTTGGTCACGCCATAAGAGATCTGATTGTATAGAACCCAGATATTCTGGAAATAAGCTTCGCCTTTATTCAATCCGTAACCGTTGGGTGCCCAGAAATAGCGTGACGACTGTGGATTGGGAAGCCAGAAACAGTCTCCGACTTTCATCGCTCCGGTCAGTTGCTCTCTCATCGTGACGTCGGATAAGGGAATACGCAATTCTCCCAATTTGTCAGTTTTCAAAACCAGAAATCCTGCATCTTCTGAAACGATGGTTCCGGTATAGGTGTTCCCGTCTTTGGTTTCAATACGGTAAACCCTGACAGAATCGGATGTATCCTGGCCGGTTGCAGTCACCTGCAGGACAAGGAAAAAAAGTGTAATGACAAGGATTCTCATCTTTTTGGTATTTAGTTTGTCGGGCATGGCTGTTGAGCAAATGATGTGGTCAAATATTGATGAAAGCGGCTGATATATGGTATTATGTGAACAAGAATGAGATTTTTAAGTTGAAGATATATAAATCTGTTTATATATTTTAGATTATGGTTGTTTTTTTGGGTCGGACCTTCTTAAAGTTGTTTTTTGGGGAATTGATAATTAAACAATCGTTCTGTTTCGCCGATTTTTCTTAATTTAAGCAGCTCAAAGGGGAGGATAAGGCATTAATGAAAATAAAACTGTAGGATTATGAAAAAGGTGGTTTTTCTTCTGTTTGCAGGATTGTTATCATTCGGGTCGATGGCTCAGGGTGGTGTAAAGCCCGGGGATAAAGTGCCGGTGTTTACGGCGGTTACCGATGACGAAGGAACATGGAGCCTGAAGGATTTTCTGGGAAAGAAGAATGTGGTTCTTTATTTTTATCCGGCGGCCATGACGGGTGGTTGTACAAAACAGGCCTGCAGTTACCGGGATCATGTGGGTGATTTGAAGGGGTATGATGCCGTGGTTGCAGGAATCAGTGGTGACGATCCAGCCTCCTTGAAGATATTCCGGAAAGCCCATCAACTGAATTATGCGCTCTTGTCGGATCCCGATGGTGTAGTGGCCCGGTTATTCGGGGTGCCCGTGAGTGACGGAGGATCCATCTCCAGGATGGTTGGCGACACCGAAATTGTATTAAACAGAGGTGTCACAGCGCAGCGTTGGACCTTTATCATTGGTAAGGACGGAATTATTAAGTATGTTAATCAGCAAGTGGACGCCGAGAACGACTACAAGGCTGTGCTGGAAGTATTGTCCTCATTGTAAACGGGGTACGCAGGTTTCTTGCAGTGATTGTACGGAGCGGTCCAACCGGAGCCCCTATTCATTCTCCATTTAGATTTCTGATTGTTCCTGGGTGCAGGAATAAATACTGAAGTAATTGAACTCCAGGTGGGCGTGCGTGGTGCCTATATACCCGGGAGAACTTCATCTGGCTGGGTAGATGGGTATGATTTACCCGTGTCATGATAAAACCCGGGAGACATTGGCAGTTAACACAATTGATTGTAGAAGGCACTCCATGGAGTGTAAATAAATACTTAAGTTATTTATTTGACCTTAAAATGGTTAAGCCTTTTTTGGGCTTATATCTGAAAAACAGGGTCTTGCATATGCTCTGGCATTTGCATAAATTTAAATAGAGTATTTACAAACCTGAAACGTAATAGCAAGAAATGCAAGCCTGATTGGGTCATTATAATGATAACTATGTATAGGATGATGGATAACCTTGTGATGCTTGGGAAAAACAGGTTTATTAAAGAGCCTCCCCGGGGGTCCCACGCGTTACTTTGTTTCCGTCCCGGGGAGGATTGGCTTTGTGTAAAAGCCTAAACAAAGCTACGATACGGAAACCAATTTTGCAAGTGGCATATGCAAAACGGGGCTTAGTGCCGAGTTATTTACAAAAACCAAAATGAAAAGAAAGGTTATCGGAATATGCTTGCTTTTGGCTTTGTTCAGTGCCTGTCAGAAAGAGCCCGACCTGCCCGAAATAGGGCCTGAACCCTCTGCAGTAGGCAATGGGTTGACCACAGATGTGATTCACAATACACTCGCCAGGATTGTGGCTTTGTCGCTGGAAGACGTTAATGTCAGGGCTTTCCTTCATGAAGAGATCGGAAGAGAATTTACGGGTGATTATGACATTCTCTTTGAACTTATTAAGGATAAGGAGATCAGCTCCGGAAAATTCGGGAATGTCAGTTTCTCTGCATACCTTCAAAGCGTTGCCGCCGAAAAGGGAATTGATTTTTCTCCTGTCAGCGATTATCTGAATAAGTGTAAGAACCTGCAGATCTCATGTCCGGTTTATTACAATGACTGGGATCCTGCCTCAACTGTTCCTCTGGTAATCGGTTTACCTGTGGAATATAATGAAGGAGAGGGGATGCCGGTAAAAGGGTATGATTTGGGCGGAGGAGAGAATATCTGTTATGAAGAGGATATCACTGTACCTGTTTTACTGGTCAGGATTGCCGAACGGGTAGATGAGGAAGGCATGATGAGGGTGGATCCTGATGGTTTTGTGATTCCGGAGGAGGAACGCTTTGTCACGGCCAGGGAAGCATATGAATATACATTACAGCATATGAAGTCGGCCAGGACCCTGCAAGCGGAACCTGTCATTGAGGTTCTTGACAATCTGGAATTTGCGGAGAGATTGGCCTCAAGAAGATCCATGTATACCTATCCTGAAGGGAAGCCCTCTGTTGGATCAGGGAAAATTCTGGATCCCGGTCTCAAGTCCGCTGCAGCGACGGCAATTTCTGCGCCCTCTACATTTACCGTGCATCCGGCGGGGCCCTATACGATTCAGCTAAACTGGTCCCAGGTTCCCGGGGCTGTGTCCTATGAAATCTATCGCCAATACATGACCTATCCCAACTACCTGCTCGCCACTGTGGGTGGGGATCAAATTAATTATTACGACCAGTATCTAGCTACGGATTTTGGATATACATATTCCATTCGTTCAGTTGATGCTTCCGGAAATGCTTCACCCTTGACCAATGGTTTGGAGTCTTACGCAAGCTGGAGGACCAACGGGAACAGAGATGTGATTGACAAGATCTTTATCGATTCCGATTGCTGGAAATGGTGTTGTGGCTTATTTGACGGTAAAATCGAGCTGCAATACAAAACATCTTATCTGACCATACCAGGAAATACCAATACGGCCTATCCCGGTGTCGGGGTCAACAGTCTTGGGCAAAAAACCAAGGATCAACAAAAGAATAAGTGGTGTTATTACAATCACTATTTGTTCCCCTGGGATGTAAGGACCAAATCCTATTCATATAGATTCGTTATGGTTGAAGATGATGGCGCAGGCGATGGAACGACCATTAAGTTTGGTCTTACCTTCAAGGTGCAGATATTTAAGATCGTAGATATTAGCGCGCCTTTGAGTATTGAGTTTAAGATAGCTGACAAAGATGAAAGCTTTGGTGAAGTCATTATTCAATACTGGGAAAGAAAAGGAGGACCACTTGTTAATGGTATTCCTTCTGATGGATATAACTTAATGCCAGACAAAGGCAAAGCTCGTATGTACTTGAAACAATAAGAGAAAGGGGCTGGGAAACCAGCCCCTTCCCTAGAAAATTTCGGATATTGTGAAAAATAGATGTGGTATAAAAAGCCTTACAGTTTTTATAATACTAATTGTTTGCAACTGTGTAACTTCGGTAAATCCTGATTTTTGCGATTATCAAAGTTCTGTCGTTGTCAATTCTATTCTAGTTCCGGATTCATTTATAAAGGTCCATATTAGTTCATCATTAAGATCTGATTTGTCTGAAAGAATCATATCAATTGATGATGCGTTGGTATTGATATCAGGTGATAGTAGCAAATACATAACTACACACTTCGGAAATGGGATTTATGGAGATTCGATTTGTCCAACAGCAGGTAAAGGATATAAGTTGGAAATAGTAATGAAAAATGGGAATAGGTTATTCGGTTATACAAAAATTCCTGAAATACCTAATATTATCCTGACACCATTTCCTGATGAGAATCAAGTTAAAGTAACTATAGTTGATAATTCAAATGAGGATAATTTCTATTGGGTAGGTCAAAAGAGTTTTACATACTCTGGCTGGATGATGTACTATGAAACTTATGTTTCTTCTGATTTTAATCTTTTTGACGATTTTAATCGAACACGGAGTGCGGATATTACTGGGAGAATGAATAACTCATATCATTTTTATGCAAGATTACCAGATACAAAGTTTAAAGGTAAGGAGGTAAGCTTTAAAATTCCTCATTACTTTTCTGATTCTGAAGATTATAATAATCTCCCATTTAGAGTTTATCTGTATATCATCAATGCTGACGAGCATCTTGATCAGTACATGAAGTCTGCCCTTATACAGTATGATCTGGGGGTGATCGGGGATATGCCGGTATTCCATACTCCCGTGGACATGTATTCCAATATTGAAAACGGAAAAGGAATTTTCGGTTCCTATACGATCAGCCAGTTTGATATCACAACTCCCGAATCCATATACCAGAATAATGAGACTGGGAATACGAAATAGCCTGAAGACAAATTGCTGCAACAAGTATGTCTGAACTCCTCCCCGGCAACTAATTCGTTTGCCTTTGAATGGTGTCCGGGGAAGTAAATAAAGCTTGTCTGCTGACTTTCTTGTATGATATTGACCTTCTCATGCATCCTGTCTGCACCAACCACTATGATTAGCCATGCGGATATTGTATGTGTTCTGGAGGGACCTGTTACAATGAAATAATTCAACTATAATCACCCAACGTTACCCCTGTTAAAGTTAAAGCATCATGAAAGTATTGAATATCAGTGTTGTTATTTTGTTTGCCACCCTTTTGTTGCCAGGTTGCGGTATTCACACCGCGTTAGTGGGAAACATGGCAGGCCATATGACCAATGTGGAACTGGCCAGAAAGAATTTTAAAGTAGTCGACAAAATCAGCGGAACCTCCACCGCCACTTATATCATGGGAGTGGGTGGGCTGTCGCATAAAGCACTTATTGAAAAGGCCAAAGCTGATATGTTTGCCCGGAATGACCTGACCGGCAGTTCGAAAGCGGTAGTCAATGTTACCGTAGAGGAACATATTGCCGCATTCCTGATCTTCTATGTGAGGCGAACGGTGACGGTCAGCGCCCATGTAATAGAGTTCACCGATTAGCTGTGCGATCAGATGACCATCCCGGTTATTTGCACCAGGGCCCGATTATCATAATGACAGATCCATCATGAACAGACGCTGGAACTGCACAGTGCTCTTTTTTTTCTGCCTGTCGGCGTTGTTCGCTCAGGAAGGACCCAGGATATCCGTCTCGGGCATCATCAGGGATGCGGTCTCAGGGGAGCACCTGGCCGGAGCCACGGTTTGGGTGCCGGCACTTCGCAAAGGGACTTCCGCAAACGCCTATGGCTACTATGCACTGACCCTCCCCCCCGGCCAGCAGGAGCTGGAAATCTCCTTCGTGGGCTACCGGAAACTCACCCTCTCCCTGATTATCTACAGCGATACGGTGATAAACTGGGAACTGGCTTCCGGACTGGAGGTGGGAGAGGTCAGTATCACCGGTCACTTAAAGGATAACACGATCATCCGGTCGGCTATACCCGGTGTGTATTACCTCTCATCCAACCGGGCAGAGCTCTCCCCCTCTCTGCTCGGTGAATCAGATGCCTTGAAAACCATTCAGTTGCTTCCAGGGGTCAAATCGGGAAATGAAGGAACCTCGGGAATCAATGTCCGCGGAGGCTCCCACGACCAGAACCTGATTCTTCTCGATGGCGTCCCCGTTTACAACACCAATCACCTCTTCGGGTACCTTTCCACCTTTAATACAGATGCCGTCAGGGACATGCGCTTCTTTAAGGGTGGCATCCCCGCCCGGTATGGCGGACGGCTTTCGTCTGTTCTGGATTTGTCTATGAAGGAGGGGAACCTGAAAGAAGCAGGCGGCCATTTTTCGGTGAGTCCCGTCTCGGGCCGGCTGATGCTGGAAGGCCCCCTTAAAAAGGATGTGGCCTCCTACATGATCTCAGGCCGCAGATCCTGGATCGATCTCCCTTTACGGTTGGAACAACTCATCTCGGGCGACCTGGAAACCCTGGGGTATACCTTCTACGACCTCAATGCCAAAATCAACTGGATCATCAGCCCCGGAAACCGCATTTACCTCAGCCACTACCAGGGCCGCGACCAGTATTTCGTGAACTCGAAGGATTCCCTGACCACTGACCGTTACAGCTTCAAATGGGGAAACCAGACTTCGGTCCTCCGCTGGAACCTGGTGCTGGCCCCTGCATGGTTCATGAATACATCTGTTTACCATAGTCTCTACAGATTCAATGAGCAGTTTGAAAACAGCCGGGATAAAGAAAAATCGGGGCAGTATACCAAAAGCGGACTGGAGGAGTTCTCCCTGAAAGGGGACCTGGATTTTTCTCCTGAAGGGCATGCTGTGAAATTCGGCTACCAGTTCTCCTGGCAAACTTTTACTCCCGAGCTGACCAGCTACTCCGGCTATTCAACCGGCTACTCCCCACCTTCTGCCCCTGCTGCAAAGTCCTTATCCGTCTCTGTATATGCCGAGGATGAAACGACCTTGGCCCAACGGTTAACCCTCATTGCAGGGGTGCGTCTGCTGACCTTTATCTCAGGTAATAAAACACGGTATTATACCGAACCACGGGTGTCAACCCGTTATGCCCTGTCGGAACATACCGACCTGAAAATCTCCTGGCAACGGATGGTTCAGACCATTCACCTTCTTACCAATAATGCACTGAATATGCCTACCGATTTGTGGGTTCCTGCCACCGAGACAACGTTCCCGGCAGAAGCCTGGCTGGCTGACCTGGGTGTGATGACTACTCCCATCAGTGGATGGACCTTCGAAGCCGATGCTTATTACAAGCCCATGAACCACCTCCTGGAATACCGCCCCGGGGTGATCCTGACCGCCGGTTCAGGGAAAACCTGGGAAGAACTTACCATAGCCGGCAAAGGCCTCAATTACGGAGCGGAATTCATGGCTGAAAAGACCACGGGCCGCCTGACAGGCTGGGCCGGATACTCCCTCTCCTGGTCTGAAAGAAAATTCCCTGATATAAACAGGGGCCGTTTCTTTCCCTTCAAATATGACCGGAGACACGACTTCACCCTGCTTGCCAATTACCGGCTTAAGGATAATCACATCAAAAAAAACACAGTGACCGTCGCCTTTGTTTTTGCCTCCGGAAACGCCATCACCATCCCCGATGAACATATTAAGGGAATGCTGCTGCCCGGACTGGACAAAGATTTTCCTTACCTGGAGCATTTCAGCTGGTTTGAATCCTTCCCCCATCCCAACAACTACAGAATGCCTCCTTTCCACCATCTTGATGCCGCCTATGCTGCTTCCAAAAAGCTGAGCAAAAACAGGGAACGTACCTGGAAAATCTCCGTGTATAATATATATAACCGGTTGAATCCTTATTTCTATTACAAGGACGGTGATTCTTTCATGCAAATCTCCATGCTTCCCGTCGTTCCCTCCGTGTCATGGTCCCTGAAGTTCTGATGGAGAGTGCATTTCCGAATTGAAGATAGGTAGGCCTTTACTGCTCACCCTGACCGGGTTTCTGCTGGTCTGTGAGGCCCGATCCCGGTTGTCTGCCTTTCTTGTTCCATCTTTTTTTACCGGAACTTCCTTCCGGTCGTGGCCCGGAATCAACTTTCCGGGCTTCCCTCCGGCCATCTCCGGGACCCTTGTCCCGGTTTCTGCCTGAAAAACCACCTGGTCTGGCCTGTTCCTTTTCCCTGGGTCTTCCTCCTTTCCTGCGGAAATGATCCCCGGGAGTCGAAGGCCGGAGCTTCCATTCAGGACCTCTCCCCAGTTCCCCGGGAAGCGGCGCCTTGGGAACCTCGTTCCCAATCAGCTTTTCAATCCGGTTCATCTTCTGCATATCGGCCTCATTGACCAGCGTGACGGCCATCCCCGTTGTATCGGCCCTTGCTGTACGGCCAACCCTGTGCACATAATCCTCCGCGTCTCCCGGCACATCATAATTGATCACCAGGTTGATGTCCTTGATGTCAATTCCCCGGCTCAACACATCGGTCGCTACCAACACCCTTGTTTCCCGCGACTTGAAACGCAACAAAATCTCTTCTCTCTCTCTTTGCTCCAGATCCGAGGAAATTCCTTCCGTTTTCCAGGATTTAGACCTCAAACCCCTGACAATCTCGTTGACCTTACGCTTGGTCGAGGAGAAAACCAGAATGCTCCTTAACTCAGGTTTGTCACTGATCAACATCCTGACCAGGGCGGTTTTCTGGATTTCATGGACCAGGTAGGCCGTTTGGGTCACCCCTTCGGCCGGTTTTGACATCTCCAGGGCGATTTCCACGGGATTCGTCAGTATTTGCCTGGAAAGCGCCCTGATCTTCGGGGGCATCGTGGCACTGAACATCAGGGTTTGCCTTTCCTTTGGAAGAAAGGAAATAATCTTCATGATGTCTTCGTGGAATCCGATGTCCAGCATCCGGTCGGCTTCGTCCAGAATAAGATGCTCTATCTTGTCGAACTTGACGTATCCCTGTGAAAGATGACTGATGAGCTTTCCTGGAGTGGCCACAATGATGTCGGCTCCTTTGGTGAGGGCGATTTTCTGCTGCCCCCATTCACTGCCATCGCCTCCCCCGTAGATCGCAATCGAGGTGATGTTCAGCGTGTAAGCCAGCCCCTGAATCTGCTGGTCGATCTGAATGGCAAGCTCCCTGGTGGGGACCAATATCAGCGTATTGGTGTCGGAAGTGGGTTTCCGTGCCTGAAAATCCAGGATGGGTAAGAGAAATGCCGCCGTCTTGCCGGTACCCGTCTGGGCACAGGCAATCAGATCGCGTCCTTCGGTAATCGGAGGGATGGCTTGCTCCTGGATGGGGGTGGCATCACGGTAGCCCATATACCAAATTGCATCCTGCAATTCGGGAGTGAGGTTAAATTCGTCGAATGTCATGAAATGATAGGGAAATGAATCAATTAATCAGGGCTCAAAGATACAACAATCGTTTGAACTATCGGAATTAAAATATCCCTGCCAGGCGGCTCCCGCAGTGCCGGCATGCTCCTCCGGGCCCCAATCCGTCAGTTGTGACCTGATAACCCTCCCTTCTGATCAGTTCCCGATGACATGCAGGGCAGAATGTGGACGAAAACCTGGTTTCTCCCACATTCCCCAGGTATACATAGCGCATCTTTTCCATTGCCAGACAGGCAAAACGCTCCAGTACCGGCACCGGAGTGGGGGGGAGATGTAGCTTCCACGCAGGAAAATAGCGCGATAAGTGAAGGGGAATGTCACTGCCCAGTTCCGAGGAAATCCATCCGATCATTTTTAAAAACTCTTCTTCGGAATCATTCAGGGTGGGGATGACTAAAAAAGTGATTTCCAAATGTTTTTCCCCGGCCACAATCGCTCTGAGCGTTTCCAGGACCGGCGCCAGTCTGCCTCCTGCCATTCTCCTGTAAAACCCGTCGTCGAACGATTTCAGGTCTACATTGAAGGCATCCATCTCTGGAAGCAACTCTGCAAGGGGAGCCTGGCTGATGAATCCATTGGTGACCGCCACATTCTTCAGTCCGGCCCTGCGGATTTCCCGTGCCGTTTCCAGCATGAATTCGTAGAAAACCGTGGGTTCGTTGTAAGTGTAGGCGATACCGGTGTTATTCTCCAGCGAAACGGCCATGGTGGCCAACTCCCCTGGGGACATCGTCAAATCGCGGCCGGTGGCGGAAGGAGCCTCCTGGGAAATATGGTAGTTCTGGCAAAATGCACATTTCAGATTGCAGCCCCTGGTACCGATTGAAAGAATCTGCCCCCCGGGATGAAAATGGTACAGAGGCTTCTTCTCCACCGGATCAGTATGCAGGGCAGCCAGTAGACCGTCTACCAGAGAAAATAGCCTTCCGTTCCGGTTTACCCGCACCCGGCAAATCCCTGCCTTTCCTTCCCCGATCAGGCATTCATGCGGACATAATCCACATCTGACCTTTCCGTCACTGGCCGGGGTCCAGTACATCGCCTCCCGCATGAGAGCTCTTTTCCTCAAATATACCCTTTTCAGGGCAAAAAAAAAAGGTACCCTAACGGATACCTTCCCATACTTATCCCAAAGGATATTTATTTCTTGGGTGCCGGAACCGGAGCAGCTTCCTTGCTCCCGCAACACGACTTACCCTTTTCAGCACAAGCGGCTTTGGCCTTTTCACTGCATCCACTCTTTGCTTCTTCCTTGCCTGTACATCCTGCATCGGTTTTCTTTTCAGCCTTCTTGGCCTTTTCTCCGTCAGGGGCATTGTCGTCAGCAACAATGGTTATTTTTGCCTTCTCAGCCGAAACTACACCGGCCTGGGCTGTGGTGATGGACAAACCGTAAACTGCAATAATCGCTAAGATGAATAACAACTTTTTCATAATGACTTATAATTTTAATTTGAACTAGGACAAAGATATTTAAAACGATTCCAAATAAGTGTTATTGCGATGTTAACACGATGTTAAAATGGAGTTTCTACTCTTTTATTTTGGTTAATTTTGCCGGATGAAGAAATCGCTGCGGAAATATCTCTTCTGGTTCACCATGGTCATGCTGGCAGCCTTGCTGGTTCTGCAGGTGAGATGGATCATGTATTCTGTAAGGTTTCAGGAGAAGGTCTTTAAGAACAGTGTGGACCTGGCTCTGGACAAGACCATTGCGAATTTGAACAACGACCGCCTGGTCTGTGATGCCATGCGCGAATGCATGGCCTGCGATTCCATCCATTCGGGAACAAAACTGATGTCGCCTGGGATATGGGGCCAGATCCACGCGACCATCGATGCCGAACTGGCCGTATATGGCATTGATCTCGACTACGATGTGTACATCACCCGTCACAACAGGGATACCATCAGAAGCGGTCCCGTAAACCTTTTCGTCAGGCAGGGAACCTGTTATACCCAGAGTCTGCGTGAAGTGCTCCAAACCAGTGGTTACCAGCTGGTGGTGAGCTTCCCCGACCGCTCCCGGTTCTTCTTCAGCCAGGCAGGATTGATGCTTTTTTCCTCGGTTTTACTGATACTCTTTATTGTGATCTCCATTCTTCAGATCATGGGTTGGTACCGTAATGAGCTGCGGCTTGCTAATAATATCAAGGAGCTGATCAATAACGTCACCCACGAGTTCAAAACACCTATTACCAGTATTGCCCTTGCAGCCAATCTGATCAGAAAGGGACGTGCCTCGGCAAATCATGATAAAGTCAGGGAATACGGAGACCTTATTTTCAGGGAAAACCAGAAACTTGAGAAACAGGTGGAGTCCCTCCTTGACCTGGCCGCCATTGAACGGGAGGACTTCGATTACCACTTCCAGTCCGAGAACCTGGGGGATATGCTGGCTGACGCCATGGCCTCTGTTCAGCTTCTCGCTGAAGAGAAAGGCGGAACCCTCACCTGTGACCTGGCTGCAGGGGAGATCCCCATCCTGGCCGACAGGTTGCATCTGACCAACGCCTTCAGTAATATCCTGGTCAATGCCCTTAAGTATACCACCGAATCTCCCCGTGTACGCATCCGCAGCTTCCTGACCGACCATTTCGCCGGAGTGGAGATCACAGACAACGGTATTGGTATTCCCCTTAAATTCCAGAAATACATTTTTGATAAGTATTACAGGGTTCCTACAGGCGATGTGCATAATATCAAGGGATTCGGTATCGGATTGTCTTATGTCAAAAATGTTGTCACCGCCCACCACGGGAAAATCACGGTTTCCAGTGAACCGGGAAAAGGAAGCAGTTTCACCCTTTTATTACCCCTGGCGCCTGTTTTACCATGAACGAGAAGAATCTCAGAATACTTTTAGTCGAGGACGATCTGAACCTCGGATTTCTCCTGGTGGAATTCCTCGAAAGCCATGGCCTCGATGTCAAGCTATACCGTGACGGGGAGTCGGCCCTGAAAGCCTTCAGGTCAGGCAGCTTTAACTTCTGCATCCTCGATGTGATGTTGCCAAAGGTGGATGGTTTTTCCCTGGCCAGGAACCTGAAAGCCCTCAATTCACAGGTTCCGGTGATCTTTCTTACCGCAAGATCCCTGAAAGAGGACAAACTTAAGGGGTACGGCCTCGGTGCCGATGATTACATCACCAAACCCTTTGATGAGGACGAACTCCTCTGTCGGATCAGGGCAGTCATCAACCGGGCCGTTCTGCCCGAGACACGGGAAACCGAAAATGTCTACAGCATTGGCTCCTTTACTTTTAACTACGCCAACCAGGCCCTCACACACGGGGAGGAGACCCGAAGACTCACCAGCCGTGAAGCCGAGGTCCTCCGCTTGTTGTGTTCCTCACGCAACAATATCGTCAAACGTGAACAGATCCTGACCGAAATCTGGGGCGAAAACGACTATTTCGCCGGCCGGAGCCTTGATGTATTTATCTCTAAACTACGCAAGTATTTTAACGGCGATACGTCGGTCAGAATCGAGAATATTCCCAAGGTCGGATTCATCCTCTCCTGTAAGTAACTCTGTGGTTTAAAGATGCTGTGCCGCCGGGAATGCCGGCTCGCCGGAGCACTAAACGGCTTGTTTCCGGTGAATGCCTCTGTAGAGCAGCTCCAGCCGCCGGAGCCATACTACCCCTATGGCCAGCAGAAATCGGGGGGCCACCAGCCAGGGGATGGAAAGTCCCATCGCCGCAAACAACAGGGTGTCTTCCAGTTGGGAATGGGAAATGGCGATATGGTGGTTCAGCAGGTCGGCTTCTTTTCGTGAAAGGGCCCCTTCAGCGGTCTGGCTGATCATGATAGCTCCCCCGTAAGAAAGTCCCAGCGTGTTGGCTACCAGCCACAGAAAACTGCTTGAAGCGGGAAGACCCATGATCCTGAGCAGCGGACGGAATGGCCGCTCCAGCCACCTGAGTATCCCCAGTTCGCTCAGAAACCGTTGCAAAACCAACAGGAGATTGACCAGCACCACAATCTTCAGCGAGGTGATCCCTATGGCCCTCAGCCACCCCAGAAAGTCGGGAATGAACCCTTCGGAAGTCACTTCATGTCGAAAAATAATTTTTCCTGGCATCTCTGGAAGAAGAAAGTTCAGTATCCAGGCTGCAAGAAAACCTGTCACCAGCCTCAGCAGGGCCATCCTCCATGGGGAGGATCCTGTTTTGGCCTGAATCCCTGATTCCACGATCAGGGCATGACCGATCAGACACATATTGGCCAGAATCAGGGCCTCTCTGACCGATAGATCCAGGGTCGCCATGACTGCAATGACAGAATAAATGTTGGTGAAATAGCCTGTGATCAGCACGATGGAGGCCTTCCCCGACAACCCGAAACCCCTGAACAGAGGCTCTGTGACTACGGCCAGGGCTTCCAGTACCCCAAACCAGTCAAGCAGGAATACCCCCAGTGACACGGGAATGGTGAGCTTCAGCAGCCACAGCGCGGTCTTCATCCCTTGCCTGAAGGCGGGTCTGAACACGCTTTCCTTTAGATCTTTTATTTCCAAAAGCACACGTCCCCCTTTGATTTTTTATTTTCACGCTTTCTGTTTATCCTGCTCTGGTTCCCTATAGCAGTCCATGTTGTATCCCAGGTTCCCTCCCTGGATCCCTCCCGGGAACCCGTCAGGGAGCCGGCACCTGAAGACTGGTTTTCACGGTACGGGACCGCGGTTCACCTGTCTCTTGTGGCTTCCCCAACCCCGGGAAGGTCATCAGCCATCGCATAGCCGTCCGGACGTTGTTGTTTCCACCGCCGGTGTGACCATAGATACCACGCCGGTTCCTCCCTGATGTACCTTTCCATGGCCCTGACATAAGTCAGCATGATCTCCTCCTCGGAAACCTCCCGTGGATCCATGATCAGCGGGATAAAGGAGACTTCGTAATGACCCCGGCTGATCTTTCTGGTCAGATGCAGAAATACGGGTTGGTTGGTTTTCTTGGCAATTTTACCCGGACCCTGGTTGAAAGACGCCTCCTGGTTCATGAAGGTTGCCCAGAAACGGGTAATGGCCGGCGGCCGTTGGTCTGCGGCCAGTACCAGCGCAACTGGTTCCTGCTTCCTGTCAAATTCCATGGTGGCCCGGGCCGATTTATGCACCGGGATGGTCTCGGCACCCCAACGCCTCCTGATCCCCAGCAGATACTCCTCAAACTGCGGATTACCCCGCATCGGATTGTAAACCACCAAATACCGGTGCTTCAAATATATCTGCGCAAATCCGCTCCACTCCCAATTGTTGTAATGAAACCCGAGCAACAAAACACTTTTCCCCTGCTCCGCCAGCGCATTCATCTCCTCCAAACCCTTGAATACCATCCTGGCATCAAAATCAGCCCGGGTCATGCCGTAACCCTTCACCGATTCCAGAGTGATGTCGGCAAAATGACGGTAGAATTTCCACGCCAACCGTCTGATCTCCGTCTCACTGAACTCCGGAAAAGAATTCCTGAGATTGCCGAAGATGACCTTCTTGCGGTACCTGACCACATAGCGTAGCAAAAATGCAAGGAAATCAGACAGGCCGTAAACAATCCAAAACGGGAGGAAGGCCATCCCTTTCAGAATCAGTATGCCTGTTGTGTGCAGAATACTTTTTTTATACGGTGCACCGGATTTATTCTCTGTCATTTCTGTCTGTGTATAAACTTGTCAGGGAAGGCCTTCTTTATCTTGCTTTTAATAGGAGGGTGGCGCTCCCCGGTAAGGGTATTTCCATCTTTTATGCGACCACAGGTAACAACAGGGATCTTCCCTGATGACCTCCTCTGCCTTCGCAATATAGTTTTTAATAATGGTCTCCTCCGGAACCTCCCGGGGATCTTCAAACAGCACCTCAAACCAGGTCTCATATCGTCCCCTGCTGATCCTGCGTACCCTTTGAAAGAGAACGGGATGGCCGAAACGCCGGGCCAGTTTGGCGGGACCGTTGAAGAAAATCGTTTCCTGGTTCAGAAAAGTGGTCCAGAAGGGATGGTTCCAGGGAGGGGCCTGGTCGGCGGCCAGCCAGGTCAGCACCCGCTCTCCACGCCTTTCGGCTTCCAGTAGCTTACGCAACACCAGCGACATCGAAACGGTCTCCCCCCCAAAACGGGCTCTCAACCTGTTGAGATAGCGGTCAAAAATAGGGTTGCTAAGAGGTTTGTACACAAAATAACAGTGATGCCTGAGCAACAGGGGCATGTGTAGGAGCCACTCCCAGTTGCCGTAATGCATGGCCAGAATGATGACACTTTTACCCTCCTCGTAAAACCGGTTGACTACCTCCGGATTGCGGAAAACCATCCTCTCCGACAGCTGCTCCCCGGTCATGGCTCCTGTTTTCATGCTCTCTGCCATGATGTCGCATAAATACCGGTAGTAATTCCGTGCGATCTGTTCCCTTTCCCCGGGGGTTTTCTCCGGAAATGACCTTTCCAGGTTCCTGCGGGTCACTGACCGGCGATAACCCGCTACAGTGTATACCATTCGGAAAAGAATGTCAGAGATCAAATACAATACAGCCATTGGCAACCTTGAAAAGAGCTTCATTGCTCCTATGGCAGCGTATGTGGCGATTCTGGAAACCATGGATTGATTAATGGAGCAAAACTAGGTTTTTTACCCGAATTGGTGAAAAATTTATGCAAAGCAGGTATCTTCGTGAAAAATAAATACGGCTATGAGATTCATGTCTGCTTTTCTTCTGTTTATGGCGGTTAACGTACTGCAGGCCCAGAATTATTATGTTGCCCATCGCGGTGCATCCTTTGATGCTCCTGAGAATACTGTGGCTGCAGCCCGGCTCGCCTGGGAAAACGGTGCCGATGCCGTAGAAATCGACATTCACCTGGCCGCCGACAACCGGGTTATGGTTATCCACGACAAAGACACCCACCGTACCTGCGGCGGTAAAAACCTGACCATCAAAAATACCCCTTCTCTTTTGCTCCGTGATCTGGATGCCGGCGGCTGGAAAGAGGAGCGTTTTAAAGGGGAGAAAATTCCCTTTCTGGAAGAAATTCTCGCCACCATCCCCGATGGGAAAACCCTGGTCGTGGAAATTAAATGCGATAAAGAGGTGATTCCCCATCTTACCCGCATCTTCTCAAAAGAAAAACATCTGGGCCAGGTGGCCTTTATCGGCTTCGATTGGGAGACCATCGTCGAAGTAAAGAAGAGCTTTCCCCACAACATGGCGTTGTGGCTTTCAGGTTCCCGGCAGGCCGCCCTCAAGAAACTCGACGAGGTTAAAGCAGCCGGACTGGCAGGAATTAACATGCAGTATTCGGCGATTGACCAGGAGCTGGTCACTGCCGCACGCGAAAAAGGGCTGGAAGTATGGGCCTGGACGGTCGACAACCCCGAAGAGGCCAAACGGCTCTCCAGCGTGGGGGTTACCCATTTTACCACTAACCGCCCGGCCTGGCTGAAAGAACAAGTAGGGAACTGAGATAACGATTGTCTCAACCTGACTTGAATTACCCAACCTGACTTGAATTACCCGACCTGACTTGAATTACCCACCCGGGAATAGGTATGGCATCCCAATGACCAGCCTGGCTGCCGGAATTGTCCGTAATCCGGAAAGATCACTCTCTTTTTCCCGCTGATTGTGCGTCGACCACGGCAATCGCGGCCATATTGACGATCTCCCTGACCTCGCTTTCCATCTGAAGAATGTGTACCGGCTTTTTCATCCCCAGCAGGATAGGCCCTATGGCCTCTGCAGCGCCCACCCCTTTCAGCGACTTATACAGGATATTGCCCGAAGTGAGATCCGGGAACAGAATCGTGTTCACATCTTTGTTTCCGATCCGGGTAAACGGAAACTTCTGCTGCCTCAACTCCGGATCGAAGATGTAGTTGGCCTGCATTTCCCCGTCGACCAGCAGGTCAGGATGGTCACGGTGCAAAAGGGCTACCGCTTCGCGCACCTCCCGGTGATCCCCGGGACCTTGATAGGATCCGAAGTTGGCAAAGGAGGCAAAGGCCATCACCGGCTCGATGTTGAACTTCCTGATCTCCCTGGCCGTGAGCAGGGTGATTTCTACCAGTTCTTTGGCCGATGGCCTGATGTTGACCGTGGTGTCGGCCAGGAAAAGTGGTCCCTTCTTGGTGATCATGATATACATCCCCGCAATCTGATTGAAGGTTTCCTCCACCCCCACCACATGAAGGGCCGGCCTGATGGTGTCGGAGTATTTTCTTGAGAATCCTGAAAGGAATGCATCGGCTTCCCCATTTTCCACCATCATGGTGCCGAAATAGTCGCGGTTCAGCATGCAATCGCGGGCATCTTCAAGGGTCATTCCCTTGCGGCTTCTTTTCTGGTAGAGCAGTTGTGCATAGGACTCCCGCCGCTCGGCCATTCCCGGGTCAAAAAGATCGACAATTTCCGGATCCGCTAGATGAATCTGGTGGTCAGCGATAAGCCTGTGTATGGTCTCCTTCTCCCCGATCAGGACAGGGTGGGCGATGCCTTCCCTGACTACGGCTTCAGCCGCCTTGAGGACCTTGAAATTGTTGGCTTCGGCGAAGACCACCCGTTTCGGATTTTGCTGGGCTTTGCTGCGTATGTGGAGAATCAGCATGTTGTCGATACCCAGCCGTTTCTGCAACTGATGCCGGTATTCCTCCCAGTCGGTGATGGGCTGCCGGGCCACTCCGGTTTCTATGGCGGCTTTGGCCACGGCGGGGGCTACCGTGGTGATGAGCCGCGGATCCAGGGGCTTGGGAATCAGATATTCCCTGCCAAAGGAGAGGTTGGTCAGGTTGTAAGCCTGGCACACCATATCAGGCACATCCTCCCTGGCCAGTTGCGCCAGGGCCCTGACCGCCGCAATCTTCATCTCTTCGTTGATGGCGGAAGCCCGCACATCCAGGGCTCCCCTGAAAATAAAGGGAAACCCCAGCACATTGTTGACCTGATTGGGAAAGTCACTCCTTCCCGTGGCCATGATGATATCGCTACGGGTGGCCACGGCCACGTCATAGGGAATCTCCGGATCTGGATTGGCCATGGCCATCACGATGGGCTGCGGAGCCATGCTCAGAATCATCTCCGGGGTCACAATGTTTCCGGCCGAAAGACCCAGAAAGACATCGGCACCGACCATGGCTTCCGCCAGGGTATTCACCTCGCGGTCGGTGACAAACTCCATTTTCACTTTATTGAGGTCGGTGCGCCGGCGGTTAAGCGCTCCCTTGCTGTCTACCATCACCACATTGCGGGGATGAACCCCGAGGGTGAAATACAGCCTGATGCAGGAAACGGCCGCGGCACCGGCACCACTTACCACTACCCTGATCTCCCCGGTCTCCTTCCCCACCAGCGAGAGGGCATTCAGCAGTGCTGCCGCCGATATAATGGCCGTCCCATGCTGGTCGTCATGAAAAACAGGGATATCCAGTTCCTTCTTTAACTGCTCTTCTACTTCAAAACACTCGGGCGCCTTGATGTCCTCCAGGTTGATCCCCCCAAAGGTAGGGGCAATGGCTTTGACCACTTCAATCAGCCGCTGAGGATCCTTTTCATTCACCTCAATGTCGAAAACATCGATGTCTGCAAAGGTCTTAAAAAGCAATCCCTTTCCTTCCATCACCGGTTTGCCGGCTTCCGGACCGATATCACCCAGTCCGAGCACTGCTGTGCCATTTGAGACCACCGCCACCAGGTTCCCCTTGGAGGTGTAGCGGTAGACCTCCTGCGGGTTGTTTTTGATTTCCAGGCAAGGTTGCGCAACCCCCGGCGTATAAGCCAGCGAAAGGTCATACTGGTTGCTGTGCGGTTTGGTGGGGACCACCTCTACCTTGCCCGGCCTGCCCTGTGAATGATAATCCAGGGCTTCCTGCCTGCTGATTTTTACCATGCTCCTTGGTTTTTTAGTGTCTTGTTAATTTAAGAATTTTCTCCGGAATATCAAACCATGTCTCCCTGATTTACTGAAGGGAAGAAGCACCCCCCTTCACAAGTTTCCTTTCAACCGGGATTTCCGGACGGCTTTTTTCTATTTTTGCCCCAAAATGAAAAACTATGATGCAGACCTGGTTTGAATGCAAGGTTAAATACCAGAAAGTCGACGACAACGGCAAGGAACGGATGGTCACCGAGAACTTCCTCCTCGATGCCGTTTCTTTTACCGATGCTGAAGCCCGGATTATCGCCATGATGCAAACCATGGTCCGCGGCGAGTTCACCGTGACCGACATCCGCAAGTCCAAAGTGGCGGAAGTCTTCCCCTATGAGGCCGGGGAGTGGTGGTACCGTTGCACGATCAACCTGGTGGCGATTGACGAGGAGGCCGGAAAAGAGAAGAAACTGCGCACCATTTATCTGGTGCAGGCCGATGAGGTCAGGGAAGCCCTGGACCGCCTCGAAGAAAGCCTTTCTTTTCTGATTGTGCCCTATGTCGTCTCCTCCCTTGCCGTGAGCACCATCGCCGATGTTTTTCCTTATGTTCCCGGGGAACAGATCCCTCCGGTGAGGATGCCCTTTGCCACACCAGGGCTGGGTGAAGAGGAGGAGATCTAAAAAAAGGCCTTCCGGCAGCTTATAAACCGCCGGAAGGCCTTCAGGTAGAAAGGGAGACTTCTCTCCTGTTCTTGCTATCTCAGATTGCGAAGCGCTTTGAAGAAATTGAAGGCTTCCCTTTTCTGCGGGTCGAAGTAATAGTAGGCGGTGGCTAGTCTGCTGATATCCCTGACCTCGCTGTATAGCTTTTCGATTTTTTCACGGTCTTCTTCGGAAATCACATTGGTGTCATTCATCAGGGAGAAACACTCTGAGAAATTCTCCAGTTCCCTGGCATTGTCGACCACCCTGTCCACAATGTGCGGATCCAGTCCGCCCGTTAAAATCTTTTCCCGAAGTTCAGGAGTCAGATTGTCCGCAAAAACCCTGACAAACCTGAACATGCTGTAATGATCTCCATTCTTGGCATCACTGAAGAAATCGTTGTATCCCAGTAACTGATAGAATTCTTTCTGGAAGGGTTTGTCATTCTTGTAATCGTTTTTGACCGATGCCCTGATGATCCCGATGTCGGTGAGCGAGGAGATCATCAGTTCCCGCCAGACCTTCAGTTTTTCCAGGGTGGCTTTGATGTTCCCTGTTGCGGCCATCTTGTCCACGATCTCCTGGGCCTCCCTCTTAAGGGAGTTGGCATAGGACACATTCCACTCTTTCCGGATGTGGGCCAGCTCGTAAATATTCTCCGCAAAGGAGTTCACGATCGACTGACAGGCGAAAACGGTTGCGGCGGTCGATGGACACAGATTTTTCGATTCCATAATTCAGGTTGTTTAGTTTGATAATAACTTACTGCTAAAAGTCAGAAAAAAATGTCAAACTACACGCCCCGGGAGCTATGTTATAAAAACAAACTCCGTATGTTATGCAACCATGTTTTATAAAATATGGTGATGGGATCTCTCTGGTGATCAGGGAAAAAGTTTCCCTGCAGGGTGAAATGAAAGGGTTACCTGTGTCGCTTTTTCAGTTCTGCGGCCAGATCCTCGATGCGGTATCCCTTTTGTGAGAGGAGTACAATCAGGTGATAAAGGAGGTCGGCGCCTTCATACAGGAAGTTCGCGTCATCTCCCGACACGGCACCCAGGATGGTTTCCACGGCTTCTTCGCCCACCTTCTGGGCGATTCTACGGGTGCCTGCCCTGAACAGGGTGGTCGTGTAGGATCCTTCTGGCATCTCTTTTTTTCGTTCATCGACCAGGTCCTGGAGGTATTCCAGGAAAAGAAGGTCGCTTTCCTCGTTGGGTTCATCCCAGCAGGTGTCTGCGCCGGTGTGGCAAACGGGCCCGGCCGGGTTGACCTTGATCAGCAGGGTGTCGTTGTCGCAGTCGGTGAGTATTTCTACCACCTCCAGAAAATGACCGCTCTCCTCTCCTTTGGTCCACAGCCTGTTGCGGCTCCGGCTGAAAAAGGTGACCCTTCCGCTTTCTTCGGTTTTGCGCCACGCCTCCTCGTTCATGAATCCCAGCATCAACACTTTCAGGGTGGTGTTGTCCTGGATTATGGCAGGTACCAGCCCGTTGAGTTTCGTAAAATCGGGGGTGGCGGGTTCATTGATGGTATCCATTGTGGTGGTTTTTTTAAGGTAATGAAATAGTGGGTTGACACCAGGGATTTTGCCGGTTTATCTGACGGTGATCCCCTGGTTGCGAAGGTAATCTTTCAGGTCGGGAATCGCAATCTCCCGGAAATGGAAAATGGAGGCCGCCAGTCCGGCGTCTGCTTTTCCCCGAGTGAAGACTTCTGCGAAATGTTCCATGGTGCCGGCCCCTCCCGAGGCGATGACGGGAATGGTGAGCTGCTCTGAGAGCCGGGCCAGTTCCTCGCAGGCGAATCCGTTTTTGGTCCCATCGTGGTTCATGGAGGTGAAGAGGATTTCACCGGCGCCCCGCTCTTCTCCTTCCCTGGCCCACGAAAACAGCTCCTTTTCGGTGGGGATGCGACCCCCGTTGACGGTCACCGTCCACTGCCCGTGGTCGTCGCCCCGGGCATCGATGGCCAGTACGACAAACTGGCTCCCGAAATGGGAGGCCATCTGGTCGATCAACCGGGGATTCCTGACTGCCGAGGAGTTGATGCTGATCTTGTCGGCCCCGGCGGCCAGAAGGGCCCCCGCATCACGCAGCTCACTGATGCCTCCCCCTACCGTGAAGGGAATGTTGATCTCCCTGGCGATCCTTTTGACGAGCTCCGTGAAGGTCTTGCGCCCTTCGTGGGTCGCCGTGATGTCTAAAAACACCAGTTCGTCGGCTCCCTGTGACGCATAATAAGCCCCCAGTTCTACGGGATCCCCCACATCCCGGATATCCACAAAACGAACCCCCTTGACGGTTTGTCCGTCACGGATGTCAAGACAGGGAATGATCCTTTTGGCCAGCATGTTATTTGTTGTAATGGTAAATCTCCTTCAGGTCAATTTTCCCTTCGTATATGGCTTTTCCGGTGATGGCTCCCGGAACGCCCGCTTCTGTCAGCCGGTAGATATCCTCCATGGAGGATATCCCTCCGCTGGCTATCAGTCCCAGTCCAGGCAACCTCTCCAGGATCTCCCGGTAAAGGTCGAGAGAAGGGCCGGTGAGCATCCCATCCCTGGTGATATCGGTGGAGATCACGGTTTGAATGCCTTGTTCCACCCATTTATTGATAAAGGGAAGGAGTTCCGTTTCCGAGGTCTCCTGCCAGCCTGTGACGGCGATTTTCCCCCCGCGGGCGTCGGCGCCCAGAATGATCTTCTCCGGTCCGTAATCCCTGATCCATGCCGCAAACACCTCCGGTTCCCTGACTGCAATGCTGCCACCGGTGACCATGGCGGCTCCCGATTCGAAGGCGATACGCAGGTCCTCACTGCTTTTGAGTCCTCCCCCGAAGTCGATGACCAACCCCGTTTTCAGGGCGATTCTTTCCAGCACCCCATGGTTGACGATGTGTTTCTCACGGGCCCCGTCCAGGTCTACCAGATGAAGCCTGGATATCCCCGCATCCTCAAACATGAGGGCCACCTCTACCGGATCGGCATTGTAGACCGTCGACCGGGCGTAATCGCCCTGGGAAAGCCTGACACACTTGCCTCCCAGAATGTCAAGGGCGGGTATGATTTCTGTTTTTCTCATGATCTGTTCACCTGACCGTTTCACGGCGGTGCCAAAGATAGTGATTTCACCGCTATCAGGGAGGTCAGGGATTGTTCTCCAGGATCATTTTGAGTACGGCCATGGCCGACCACTCCCGGTTGGCCGCCTCATGAATGACTACCGAGGCCGGACTGTCGATCACCTCATCGGTTACGATCATGTTGCGTCTGACAGGCAGGCAGTGCATGAAACGGGCATTCCGGGTCATGGCCATCTTCCGGGCATCGACGGTCCAGTTCATATCTTTGGAAAGAATCTGACCATAGCTGCTGTAGGAGGCCCAGTTTTTCGCATAGATGAAGTCGGCGTCTTTGAAGGCTTTTTCCTGGTCGTATTCCACCCGGAGGTCCTGCATGAATTCGGGGGCCAGCTCATAGCCCGCGGGATGGGTGACCACCAGGTCGTAATCAGCACGGCGCATCCATTCCACAAAGGAGTTGGCCACTGCCTGCGGCAGGGCCCTCGGATGCGGCGCCCAGGTGAGAACCACCCTGGGCCGCTCCCTGGTTTTCAGCTCCTCAATGGTCATCAGGTCGGCAAAACTCTGCAGCGGATGGCGCGTAGCCGCCTCCATGCTCACCACCGGTACTCCCGCATATTCGATGAACTGGTTGAGAATCTTCTCGCCGTAATCTTCTTCCCTGCTCTGAAAACGGGCAAATGAACGTACCCCTATGATGTCGCAGTAAGAACCAATGACCGGCACCGCCTCCCGCAGATGCTCCGGCTTGCTGCCATCCATCACTACCCCCATCTCTGTCTCCAGTTGCCAGCCGTCATCGTTGACATTCAGAACCATGGTGTTCATGCCCAGGTTCAAGGCTGCTTTTTGCGTACTCAGACGGGTACGCAGACTCGAATTAAAGAAAATCAACACCATGGTTTTGTTCCTTCCCAGGTGCCCGTATGCAAAAGGATGCTTTTTGACGTCAAAGGCCACATCCAACGCTTTCTTCAGGTCGGCAATGTCATCGACCGTTGTAAAATGTCTCATTTGTTCTGTTCTTATTCTGTGTAAATTACGTTCTGGCAATATCTTTTTTTCATATTTTATAGAGGGGAATTGCAGTGCATTACCCCCCCTAATCACGGTCTACTCACCGCCTAATCACGTTCCATTTATCCATGGAATCACGTTCCAATCATCCTGGAATCACGTTCCATTTATCCATGGAATCACGGTCCATTCACACCCTAATCACGTTCCATTCATACCCGGGATCAAGGTGCATTCATTTCTCCGAATGGCGATGTGCGTTTCCCGGAATCATCTCGTTTTCCTGTCGGGAAGGGAAACGCATGAGCGTGTTTTCCAACAGCAGGTTTCAGATCAGGGACGGACATGGCCGTTTCCGTTCACCAGCCACTTGTAGGTGGTGAGTTCCCTCAGGGCCATGGGCCCGCGGGCGTGCAGTTTCTGGGTGCTGATGCCGATTTCTGCACCCAGTCCGAATTGGGCCCCGTCGGTGAAAGCCGTGGAGGCATTGACATACACCACGGCGGCGTCGACCAGCCTCTGAAACCTTTCGGCAGTTACCGGGTTTCGGGTGATGATGGCTTCGCTGTGGCGGGAGCTGTAACGGGCAATGTGTTCCAGGGCTTCCTCCATGTCGCTGACGGTTTTTACGGCCATCTGCAGCGAAAGGAATTCGGTGCCCCAGGATCCGGGGGTGGCGGTCCTGACCAGATGCCCGGGATAGTGCCCCTCCAGAACCCCGAAGGTCTCTTCATCGGCGTGGAGTACCACCTCTTTTCCGGCCAGTGGTGCCATCAGCCGCGGAAGATCCCCGAGCCGGCCCCGGTGGATGAGCAGGCAGTCAAGGGCATTGCACACCGACGGCCGCCTGGTTTTGGCGTTGAAAACAATGCGTGCACCCTCCTCCGCATCCCCCTCCAGATCGAAAAAGGTATGACAGATCCCTGCTCCCGTCTCAATGACGGGCACCCGGGCATGCTCCCTGACATAGTCAATGAGTCCCTGGCTTCCGCGGGGAATAATCAGGTCAATGTACCCCCGTGCTTCCAGCATCTGTCGGGTTTCTTCTCTTCCTGCCGGAAGCAGGGTGACCACTTCCACGGGAAAGCCGTGCCTTTGAAGCACATCTCTGATGACCGACAGAATGGCCGTGTTCGAAGCCAGGGCATCACTCCCCCCCTTCAGGAGGCAGCCGTTGCCTGATTTCAGGCAAAGCGTGAAGACGTCGAAGGTGACATTGGGGCGGGCTTCGTAGATGATGCCGATTACCCCGAAGGGCACGGTAACCCTGCTGATCCGGAGCCCGTCAGGGCGGACGTGCTGCGACAGTATCTCTCCCAGAGGGGAGGGGAGGGCCGCCACCTGCCTGATCTCCCCGGCAATGGCCCCAATCCTTTCCGCCGTGAGCTGCAGCCTGTCATAACGGGGATCGCCAGGATCCATCCGCACCAGATCCTTTTTGTTTTCCTCAAGCAGGTAGGGAATGGCCCGCTCTGCGGCACCGGCCAGGTCGCGGAGCAGATCCGTCACCTGTTCCCCGGAAAAGAGGGCCAGACGTGAAGCCGCTTTCCGGGTCTCCTCCAGGAGGGGCAGAATATCCATGACACTTTTTTATTTTCCGTTTTCGAGATAGAGGTAATCATAATGGACCAGGGGTTGCTGGTGGGGGGCATTCCTTTCCCGTTCGAGACGGTCGGAACTGAAGCGGGCCTTGCCGATGCCCAGGAGGTGGTAATCCTCGTCGGTGATCCTGAGCAGGTCGCCGGTTTTGAACTCCCCGTCGACAGCCACCACCCCCACTGGAAGGAGGCTAACGGCCTTTTCAGACCGGAGGGCTTCAGCGGCTCCCCGGTTGACGGTCACTGTAGCTTTCGCGAAGGATCCCGAATAGGCAATCCAGCTCTTGACCCCGGAAACGCTTTTCCGGCCTGGCACAAAAAAGGTGTGTGGCACCTCTCGGGTGGTGTCCATCAGGTCGCGGAGAATGTTCTCGCGGCTGCCGTTGGCGACGTGAACTGCAATGCCGCTGCCGGCCGCCTTGCGGGCTATGCGCAGCTTGGTTTTCATGCCGCCACGGCCAAACCCCGACATCTCCCCTGTTATGTGGATCTCCTCATCCTCCAGATCACTGTCGATCACCGAAAGCATCTTCGAGGCGGGGTCAGATGGATCTCCGTCGTATACCCCGTCCACATTGCTCAGGATGATCAGCGCCTCACTGCCCGCCAGGGTGGCCATCAGCCCCGAAAGTTCATCATTGTCGGTGAACATCAGCTCGGTCACGGAAATGGTATCGTTCTCGTTGACGATGGGCACCACCCCGTTCTCCAGCAGGGTATTGATGCAGTTTTTCATGTTAAGGTAGTGGTTGCGGCTAGAGAAGTTCTCCTTGGTCAGGAGCACCTGTGCGCACACCAATCCGTATTCCCTGAAAAAGTCGGAATAGCGGCTCATCAGTTTCACCTGCCCCAGGGCGGCCCACAGCTGGCGGGCCGAGACGGCGTCGGTTTTCCGGGAAGGGGTGAGAATGGCCTTCCCGGAAGCCACTGCCCCCGAGGATACCAGAACTACCTCCACCCCCTGGTGGCGTAGGGTCGCAATCTGGTCGACCAGGTGGGCGATCCGTGCCACATGGAGGGTGCCGTCATCCCGGGCCAGGATGTTGCTGCCCGCCTTCACGGTGATCTTTTTGTAGCGGAGCGCCATCAGCCGGGATTTTCGAGTTTCTCAATCTTTTTGTAGGAGGCCAGCAATCCCTGGATGAGGGAGGCGCTGAAACCCTTGTTTTCCATTTCGTTAAGGCCGGTGATGGTCACGCCCCGGGGGGTGGTGACCTTGTCGATTTCCTTTTCGGGGTGGTTGCCGGTTTCGAGGACCAGGCGGGCGGCCCCCAGCACCGTCTGGGCGGTGATGAACTGGGCCAGTTCGGCGCCGAAACCGATCTCAACGCCCCCCTGCATGGCCGCACGGATGTACCGCAAGGCATAGGCGATTCCGCAGGAGGCCAGCACTGTGGCCGCCGCCATTAACTCGTCAGGAATAACGGCCGTCCGTCCCATTTTCTCGAACAACTCCACCACCATCTGTTTGTGGGCATCACTGCTTCCATTGGTCGAGATAAGGGTCATCGATTCCCGCAGGGCGATGGCTGTATTGGGCATCGCCCTGAATAGGGGAATGCCCGGCCCGGTCACTGCAGCCAGTTCACGCAGTTCCACCCCCGCCACCAGGGAGATCAACACCTTTTCCCCGCTGAGCTGAGGCGTGATCTGCCGCAGGATCTCCAGTACCTGGTAAGGCTTGACGGCCAGTAAAACCACATCGGCCTCCCTAACCGCCCCGGAATTGTCGGAAGTGGTGTTCACCCCCTTATCCCTGAGTCTCTGCAACAGTTCCGTCCGACGACGGGTGACCGTCAGATGACCGGACTGCACCTCACCCGAGTTGATGAGTCCCTCGGCAATCGCTGTCCCCAGGTTGCCGCCGCCTATAATCGTGATCTTTTTATGCTTCATGGTTTCCCGTTGATTTGTCATCATGGTTTTTTATGTTCACTTGCCAACATCCTGTGGCTGATCTCCCAGGGAGATGCCCAGACAAGGCATGGAAATCTTCTTATCCTTCAGGTGTGACCACACTGAACAGGGCGTTCACAAAAACCCGGGCCTGTTCCCGCGACAGGCACAGGGGCGGGAGGAGCCTGAGGGTGTGGGTGCCGCTGAACCCCGTAAAGATATGAAAATCATGGAGCAGACGATCCCTGATGTTTTTCACCGGATAGGGAAATTCAATCCCGGTCATCAATCCGCGCCCCCTGACCTCGCATTCCGGAGGAAGCCCGCGCAGCTGATCCATCAGGTAATGGCCGGTGGCAGCGGCGTTTTCGGTCAGTTTCTCTTCCTCCATCACTTCCAGGACGGCCAGGGCTGCCGCACAAGCCAGGTGGCTTCCCCCGAAGGTGGTCCCCAGCATACCGTAGTGGGCTTCGATTTCCGGAGAAATAAGCAATCCTCCTATGGGAAAACCATTTCCCATGCCTTTGGCCATGGTAATCAGGGCTGGGGTCACCCCATCGTACTGGTGGGCAAAGAATTTCCCGGTGCGGCCATAACCGCTCTGGATTTCATCGAGGATCAGCAGGGCCCCGTGTTCTTTACACAGTTGTTCCAGTCCGGCCAGAAAACCGGGTGCCGGAATCCTGATGCCCCCGATGCCCTGGATCCCCTCCACCAGTACACCTGCGATGTCGTTTTCTCTGAAGGCCCGGCCGACCGCTTCCAGGTCGTTAAAGGGAAGAATCAGGGCATTGTCGGTCAGGTTCACAGGAGCTGCGATCTTCGGGTTATCGGTGAGCGCCACTGCGGCCGATGTGCGGCCATGAAATCCCTTCCCGAAGGCTATGAATTTCTTCCGGCCGGTCACGAAGGAGGCCAGCTTGATGGCATTCTCATTGGCTTCGGCCCCCGAATTACAGAGAAAAAGCCGGTAGCCGGCATAGCCGCACTGGCGTCCCAGCAAACTGGCCAGCTCCCGCTGAAGCGGATTCTGTACCGAGTTGGAATAAAAACCGATCTTCGCCAGCTGACCGCTGATCCTTTCTACATAATGCGGATGGGTGTGCCCGATGGAGATCACCGCATGCCCCCCGTACAAATCAAGGTATTCCACCCCTTTGTCATCCCATACCGTACACCCTGAAGCACGCTCCGGCGTCACATCAAGCAGGGGATAGACATCAAACAATTCCATGGTTTCTTAAATGTTTACTATTTAGCAATTTACAGGTTCCCTTGTGCTGCAGACAGCGTCAGGATCATGGTCAGAAGGCCGATGGCTTCAGCTGTAGTCCGCAGGTCTCCTCAAAACCAGCCATCAGGTTCATGTTCTGGACGGCCTGTCCGGAGGCCCCCTTCAGAAGGTTGTCGGAGACCGTGATGATCACGAGCTGATTGCCATGTTTTTCGGTGTAGACCAGTGCCTTGTTGGTGTTGACCACCTGCTTCAGCGAAGGGTTGATATCGGTGACCACCGTGAAGGGATGTTCCCGGTAATACTCCTCGTAGAGTTCACGGGCATCCTCACCGGCCCCTGAAAACCGGGTGACCATTGACACAAAAATGCCGCGGGTGTGGTTGCCCCTGATGGGGATGAAGTGAAACCCGCTGCTGAACTGGGGCTGGAGTTGCAGCAGTGACTGGAGGATTTCGGCCTGGTGCTGGTGTTCAAAGATTTTGTAGGCACTCAGGTTTCCCTCACGATAACTGAAGTGGGTGGTTTCGGTGGGTTGCTGGCCGGCGCCTGTGGAACCGGTAATGGCCTGCACGTGGATATCCCCCTCGAGGAGGCCGGCGGCGGCCAGGGGCAGCAACCCCAGCTGGATCCCCGTGGCAAAACATCCCGGATTGGCCACCTGGCTTGCCCCGCGGACCGTCTCCCGCTGAAGCTCTGGCAATCCGTACACAAACCGGTGCCCCTCCCCGGCAATCCGGTAATCAGCACTCAGATCAATGAGCCTGGTTCCCGCCGGTAACGGGGTACGCTCCAGAAAGAGGCGGCTTTTTCCATGCCCCTGGCAGAGAAACAGCAGCTCCGCCTCCTCATACCGGGGTTCCCCCGTAAAAATGAGTCCGGTTTCCCCTACCAAATCGTTGTGGACATGTGTCACAGGTTGCCCGGAATGACTGGTGCTCTGCACAAAACCAATCTCCACCCGGGGATGGTTCACCAGGATCCTGAGGAGCTCACCGGCGGTATATCCTGCACCGCCAATGATTCCTATCCTTATTTTTTCCATTTGTTTACCGTATAATAGATTTTCTGGGCATTCCCGAGGATGGCCGTAAATCCTTTCACGTCTTCGCCACTCCAGGCTTTGCTCTCTTCGCCATAATGTCCGAAAGCGGAATTCATCAGGTCGTTGGGCGATTCGATGCCTCTCAGTTCGAAGCGATAGGGAAGCAACCTGAGAAATACCTTGCCATTGACCGTTTCCTGTGTGCTTTCCAGGAAGGTTTCCATGTTACGCATGACGGGATCGAGGTACATGGCCTCGTGAAGGAACATGCCATACCAGTTGGCGATCTGTTCCTTCCAATAGAGTTGCCATTTGGTCAGGGTATGCTTTTCGAGGAGGTGGTGGGCTTTGATGGTCATCAGGGGGGCCGCCGCTTCAAAGCCGACCCTTCCCTTGATGCCGATGATGGTGTCGCCGACATGCATGTCGCGGCCGATGGCCCACGGGGCGGCCATCTCTTCCAGGGCGCGGATGAGGGCCGGGCCGCTTTCATAGGTGCGGCCGTCGATGGCCTTCAGTTCCCCCTTCTCATAGGTCAGTTCCAGATCACATGATCCCTGGGCGGTAAGCTGCCGCGGATAGGCCTCCTCAGGAAGGGCCTGCGAAGAGGTCAGGGTTTCTTTACCCCCGATGCTGGTCCCCCACAATCCCTGGTTGATGGAGTATTGCATGCGCGTGAAATCCTCCTCCACGCCATGCTCCCTCAGATAAGCGATCTCCTGGTCACGGCTCAGCCCCAGATCCCTGATGGGAGTGATGATCTGGATCCCCGGGGCAAGAACCTGAAAGGTCAGGTCAAAACGGACCTGGTCATTACCTGCCCCCGTGCTGCCATGTGCCACATAACGGGCTCCCATTTTTCTGGCATACTCTATAATGGCAATGGCCTGGAAAACCCGCTCCGAACTGACCGACACGGGGTAGGTGTGGTTGCGCAACACATTCCCGTACACCATATACCTGATGCATTTGTCGTAATACTCCCGGGTGATGTCCAGGGTAACATGTTCCCTGGCTCCCAGGCGGTATGCCTTCTCCTCCACCTTCCGGAGTTCCTCTTCTGAGAACCCCCCGGTGTTGGCAATGGCCGTGTATACTTCAAATCCCTTCTCTTCCGTGAGATATTTGACGCAAAACGAGGTGTCGAGTCCGCCGCTGTAGGCGAGTACCAATTTCTCTTTCATTAGTATGGTTGTTTGTTAATGACTTGCTCTTCATTTATAAATCGAAGTGAAGCTGGTTTAAGTGCTTCACGCCCATGGAATTGGCTCCGCGGTGCTCCGCCGAACTTCGTTTCGCATGGGGCAAATATATATATGTCCTTATGTGGTCGAAGCACCATGCGACTTTCATATCTTGTTTTCTTTTTTGTGTTGCCGGTATTTTTCAAGAAGATGCAAGGCGTGCTTCGGATTGAGTTTGCTGAGGTATTCCAGCAGGGATCTCTTTTTGATTTCACTGCCGTTGCCGTTTTTCCCGGTTTCCCAGGCGGGGTCATAGAGCATTCCCGTGCAGAGGCATTTGGAACGGTTCATCCGTTGCAGGATGTCGTAATTGACGCATCCCTGGCATCCCTTCCAGAACTCCTCGTCATCGGTGAGTTCCGAATAGGTGACGGGGCGGTAACCCAGAGAATGGTTGATTTTCATCACGGCCAGCCCGGTGGTGAGCCCGAAAAGCTTGGCTTCCGGAAATTTGGTGCGCGAGAGCTCAAAAGCCTTCTTCTTGATCTCCTTGGCCAGGCCGATCCCCCGATACTCAGGACTGACAATCAATCCGGAATTGGCCACATAGCGGGCGGTACCCCACGATTCTATGTAACAGAAACCGGCAAACACCTCCCCCTCCAGGGCGATGATCGCCTTGCCCTCCTTCATCTTTGAGGCCAGGTAATCATAGGTGCGGCGGGCAATTCCCGTTCCACGCTGCCTGGCTGCCATGTCAATGGTGTCATTGATGGTGTCGACATACCGGAGATGCCGTTCCCCGGCCACCTCCACGGTGATGTGCTTCAGTTCCTTTGTCTTCTTCTCTTCTACCATGACTTCAGTGGCAAAATTATTGTTCACAGTACGGAATATTTTAAATTGGTTCTTTGTGTTTTATCTTTCTGGTGGTTCTTCCCCGATGGTTGCAAGTCAGAAACCCTCCCTGGTTTTCAGATAGGGCATGATCTTCACCAGCCTTGTGGTCAGTTGTTCCCGCGTGGTTCCCTCACTCAGGATCACGAGAATGGTGTCGTCGCCGGCAACGGTTCCCAGGATCTCTGCGGGCTGGGCGGCATCGATGACCGCGGCAATACTGCTGGCATACCCCGGGTAGGTACGGATCACCGCCAGGTTCCCCGATATACGCAGGTCACGGAAACCGTCGGCCAGGTAATTGACCCGTAACTGCTCTTCACTGCCGCGGAGCAACACCTCGTCGGGAAGCACGTACACATACCCGCTCACTCCCCCGGGCAGCTTGACCACCTTCATCTCATGCATATCACGCGAAAGGGTCGCCTGCGTACAGCTGAATCCCCTCTCCCGCAGCAAGGTCAGCAACTCCTCCTGGCTCCCCAGACGCCCTGCCCTGATCAGCTGCCTGACCATCTCCTGCCGCTCCTGCTTGTTTTTCTCCATTGAATTATTATGCATTAATATTGTGCAAAAATATACAATAATCACTCCGGAATCGATTTTTCTCTGCTTTTTTTATATTTTTGTCCCCGGAAATTAATATTGAATCCCGGGGTTATGGGTAGACATTTTCTTTTTCGGCCTGCTTCCGGCTTGCGGCAGCGATGCGTTTGATCCTGACAGACAGGGCAAACGCATTTTTTTTAACCTGTAAAGTGTGCATATGACAGCTATGAGTAAGGTAAGACTGGTCCTGGAAGACGGGAGTGTATTTGAGGGAAAGTCGTTTGGGTACCGCCGGTCGGTAGCCGGAGAGGTGGTTTTTTACACGGGGATGACGGGTTATCCTGAAAGCCTGACCGATCCATCCTATGTGGGGCAGATACTGGTGCCCACGTTTCCGATGATTGGCAACTACGGGGTTCCCGCAGCGGGCATGCACGACGGGCTAAGCCGTCATTATGAATCCCCGCGGATCATGGCTTCGGGGTTGGTGGTGGCCGATTATGCCGGGCTCTACAGCCACTGGAATGCTTCCTTCAGTCTGGCTGAGTGGTTGCAGGAGAGCGGAGTGCCCGGGATCACCGGCATCGACACGCGCTCCCTGACCAAAATCCTGCGCACCAAGGGGTCCATGCTTGGAAAAATCGAATTCCCCGGTGAGGCTGTGGATTTCTACGATCCCAACCTGGAAAACCTGGTGGCCCGTGTAAGCACTCCTGAAACGGTGGTGTACGGCCAGGGTTCGCGGCGGGTGGTCCTGGTAGATTGCGGTGTCAAGACCAACATCATCCGGTGTTTACTGCAACGGGATGCCACCGTGGTGAGGGTCCCCTGGGATTATGATTTCACCGGGGAGGAATACGACGGGGTTCTCCTCTCCAATGGACCGGGTGATCCGGCCCTTTGCGGCCCGGCCGTGGTCAACATCCGCAAGGCCCTGGCGCTGGGCAGGCCCGTGATGGGCATCTGCCTGGGCAACCAGCTTCTGGCGCGCGCCGCCGGCGCCGACACCTACAAACTGAAGTTCGGCCACCGCGGCCATAATCAGCCCGTATTGCTCAATGGTACCAACCGTTGCTTTATCACCTCCCAGAACCACGGCTACGCCGTCGACGACCATACCCTGCCCGACGACTGGAAACCCCTCTTTACCAACGTAAACGATGGCACCAATGAAGGTATCCGCCATCGGGAAAAACCTTTTTTCTCGGTGCAGTTCCATCCCGAAGCCGCCAGCGGTCCCGTCGATACAGAATTTCTCTTTGACGACTTCATGGGTTCCATGGTTCCAAATAGATAATCATCTTCAAACGAAAGACATGATGACAGATCCTAAAATAAAAAAAGTACTGCTTCTGGGTTCGGGGGCTCTTAAAATCGGAGAAGCGGGAGAATTCGACTATAGTGGCTCCCAGGCGCTCAAAGCCCTCAAGGAGGAAGGCATCTACACGGTGCTGATCAATCCCAATATCGCCACCATACAAACTTCGGAAGAGATTGCCGACAAGATCTACTTTTTGCCGGTGACTCCCTTTTTCGTGGAGGAGGTGATCAAAAAGGAGCAGCCTGAGGGGATCATGCTGGCCTTCGGGGGGCAGACGGCCCTCAACTGTGGGGTATCCCTGCATAAGGCGGGTGTACTGGAGAAGTATGGACTCAGGGTATTGGGTACGCCTGTGGAGGCCATCATGGAAACCGAGGATCGCGAGCTTTTTGCGCGCATGCTGGGAGAAATCGGGGTGAAGACGCCCCGCAGCATGGCGGCGGTTAATATGGAGGGGGCCCTGGCGGCGGCTGAAGAACTGGGGTTTCCGCTCATTATCAGGGCGGCCTACACCCTGGGCGGACTGGGGAGCGGGTTTTGCAGCAACGGCCAGGAGCTGCGGGAACTGGCTGCAAAGGCGTTTACCTACAGTCCCCAGATCCTGGTGGAGGAATCCCTCAAGGGATGGAAGGAAGTGGAGTATGAGGTGGTCCGCGACCGCTTTGACAACTGTATCACGGTCTGTAACATGGAAAATTTCGACCCTCTGGGGATCCATACCGGGGAGAGCATTGTGGTGGCTCCCTCCCAGACCCTGACCAATGCCGAGTACCATAAGCTGCGGGCCATTGCCATCCAAATCATCCGCAGAGTGGGGGTGGTCGGCGAATGCAATGTGCAGTTTGCCCTGGATCCGGCCTCCGAGGATTACCGCGTAATCGAGGTGAATGCCCGGCTCTCGCGCTCCTCCGCCCTGGCCTCCAAAGCCACAGGCTACCCCCTGGCTTTTGTGGCGGCCAAACTGGGCCTGGGCTATGGCCTCCACCAACTGAAAAATGCCGTCACCCGCGAAACCACAGCCTGCTTTGAACCCGCCCTCGACTACTGTGTGGTGAAAATACCCCGCTGGGACCTCAGTAAGTTTTACGGGGTGTCGCGGACCATCGGCAGTTCCATGAAAAGCGTGGGTGAAATCATGGCCATCGGCCGCACCTTTGAGGAAGCCATTCAAAAGGGAATCCGCATGACCGGTACCGGTATGCATGGCTTCGTGGCCAACCGCGAGGAAATCACCATTGAAGCCATCGAAGAGGAACTCGCCCATCCCACCGACCGCCGTATTTTTGCCATCGCCGAAGCTTTCCACAAGGGATATACCATCGACGAGATCCACGGCCGGACCCGCATCGACCGGTGGTTCCTGGGCAAACTGCACCAAATCTTCGCGATCCGCAACCAATTGCTGGCTTGTAGTACACTGGAAGCCCTCCCCCCGGAACTGCTCCGTGACGCCAAACAAAGCGGATTTTCCGATTTTCAGATTTCCCGGCTGGTGCTCAAGGGCGACAATGCCCATGTCGAGGAGAACCTTCTGAGGGTGAGGGAGTACCGCAAACAACTGGGAATTCTTCCCGTGGTCAGGCAGATCGACACCCTGGCAGGTGAGTACCCTGCCGTGACCAACTATCTCTATGTCACCTATCACGGGACACAGCACGACGTGGATTTTACCCACGACGGGCGCAGCGTGATTGTCCTCGGATCAGGAGCTTACCGCATCGGCAGTTCCGTCGAATTCGACTGGTGCTCGGTAAACGCCGTGAAGTCCATTCACAAACAGAACTACCGCTCAGTGATGATCAATTATAATCCTGAAACGGTAAGTACCGATTATGATACCTGTGACCGGCTTTACTTTGATGAACTCAGTTTTGAGCGGGTACTGGACATTACCGAGCTGGAACAGCCCCTGGGGGTGGTTCTGTCGGTGGGCGGTCAGATCCCCAATAACCTGGCCATGAAGCTGTGGCGCAGGAATGTGCCGATCCTGGGAACTTCCCCTGAGAATATCGACCGCGCTGAAGACCGCGATAAATTCTCCTCGCTGCTTGACCGGCTGGGTGTCGACCAGCCCCGGTGGGCCAAGCTCTCCACCACAGGTGATATCCGCCGCTTTATCGACCAGGTGGGTTATCCCGTACTCATCAGACCATCCTATGTGTTGTCGGGTGCCGCCATGAATGTGGTGGCCAACGATGAACAGCTCGAATATTTCCTGAATATGGCGGCTGCCGTCTCCAAAGAGCACCCTGTGGTAGTGAGCGAATTCATAGAGCAGGCCAAGGAGATTGAAATGGACGCCGTAGCTTCCAACGGGGAAATCATCGCCTACGCCATTTCGGAGCACGTAGAATTTGCCGGGGTTCATTCTGGCGATGCCACCATTGTCTTCCCCCCGCAAAAACTTTATGTGGAAACCATCCGCCGGGTCAAGAAAATCTCCCGCAAAATCGCCGGATCACTCCAGATCACCGGGCCTTTCAATATTCAGTTTCTGGCCCGTGACAACGATATCAAGGTAATCGAATGCAACCTCAGGGCCTCCCGCAGCTTCCCCTTTGTCTCCAAGGTGATGAAGATTAACCTGATCGACATTGCTGCCAGGGTGATGCTGGGGCAACATGTGGACAAACCCGATAAATCGCTCTTTGAGCTCGATTATGTAGGGGTGAAGGCCCCCCAGTTCTCCTTTGCGCGGCTGCTGAATGCCGACCCGGTACTGGGTGTGGACATGGCTTCCACAGGAGAGGTGGGATGCATCGGTGAGAACTACTACGAAGCCATTCTCAAAGCCATGCTTTCGGTGGGTTATACCATCCCGGAAAAGAACATCCTCATCTCGTCGGGGCCTTCCCGTTCCAAGGTGGAACTGCTGGCCAGCGCGCGCATGCTCAGGGAGCGGGGATTCCACCTCTACGCCACCGAGGGAACACACAGGTATTTCATGGACCACGGCGTGGAAAACACCCTGCTTCACTGGCCCGATGAGGAAGACCGGCACCCCAATACCATTGAATACCTCACCTCGAAAAAAATCGACCTGGTCATCAATATCCCCAAGAACTTCACCCGCAGGGAACTCCGCAACGGCTACCAGATCAGACGCAGCGCCATCGATTTCAATATCCCGTTGATCACCAACGCACGGGTGGCCTCAGCTTTCGTCTATGCCATCTGCAAATACGCCCCCGAAAAACTGGCCATAAAAAGCTGGGATGAATACTGACAGAGCTTGTGGTTTATAAAGATTTTTATATCTTTATCTGCCAATTTCAGGATGGGCCTGCACCCCATTCCCGTATAACTGTAACGGTTTGAATAACATAGCTTTTAAGTTAATTCATCATAAACGCACCGGTGATTGCGACCTGTGCCGCAACTTTTGCTGTAAGTCCTGCTTCAAGGGGGAAGAGGGTAACCTCTTTCAGAAATTGTCGGCTGAAGAGATGGATATGCTGGTGCAGAACAAACAGGAGGTAAGGTTCCGCACGGGGGAAACCATTTTCAAGCAAAACACGGGATCTTCCCACATCATCTGTTTTCGCAAGGGCATCGCAAAGGTATATGTGGAAGGGGACAATCATAAGAACCTGATCGTTAAGATTGTCAAAGATTCAGACATCATTGTTTCCGGGGAGATCCTGACCCAGAGCCTCAGACCTTTTACTGTGACGGCGGTAACCGATGTGGAATGCTGTTTTATCGATTCCGCCAGGATCGTGGAACTGCTCTTTTCAAACCTCCATTTCACCCTGGCCTTCCTTGAAAAGTATCATCAGCAGAGCCACCAGATGTTCAATACCCTGGTCATGCTCACCCAGAAATATATGCCCGGCAAAGTCGCCGACACCCTGCTCCGGCTCAAAAACGACATTTTTCTCCAGAATCCCTTTTATATTCCATTCAGCAGGCAGGAGCTGGCCGACATGTCGGCCATGACCAAGGAGAGCTTCGTCAGGGTTCTGTCGGAATTCAAGGATTCGGGACTGGTCGCTACCCATGGCAAGAGCTTCGAAATCCTCGACGAGGAGGGACTGGTGGCCCTCAGCCGTAACGGCTGATACACAAATCCCCCTTCCCCTGCAAAAAAAAGGAAATCTGAACGAAACTCCCGACTGCGGTACCCGGAAGTTCCGGACGGACCTTTGTTTGTTATATGTAAACCAAATAATTGACATTTATCAATTTGGAGGTTTCCAAATATCACCCTACATTTCAGAAGTCTAAAGGTGGAACGGGATATTTTTATTCCGTCATTTTACAAAGAGTGAAACCAGATACCAAATTACATGAACCTAAATCATATTGTTATGAGCTTCAGAAATTTATCGGGAATGGCAACCTTGGTGTTTTCCGTTTTGTTTATTCTGTCATCATGTGTGAAGGAGGGGCCCATGGGGCTTGCAGGCGCCGATGGCGTGGATGGCGTGGATGGTAAGGATGGGAAAGACGGGACGGCAGCCTGTTTGGTATGCCATAATGTGACTACCAAGAGTGCCGTAGTGGCGCAGTATGATGTGTCGCAGCATGCCGCCGGGGTGGCCACGGCCAGAAGTACGAGCAACCAGTGTGCCGTTTGCCATTCACATGAGGGTTTTGTGGAGCATACCGTAACGGGGCTGGATACCACCTATGTCGGGGTGGCCCATCCCACCGACATCGCCTGCAACACCTGTCATTCGACGCACAATACCTTTGATTTTGCCAAAGACGGGCAGGATTATGCCCTGCGGACGGTGGCAGCGGTTGACCTGATGCTCTATACCGATCATGTGAAAAAAATCGATTTCGGGAACACCTCCAATCTGTGCGCCAACTGTCATCAGCCCCGGAATTCCTACCGTGTTCCGGGTGAAGGGGGTGAAACGACCTACAGCATCACCAGCAGCCGCTTTGGCCCGCACCATGGTCCGCAGTCGACCCTGGTCGAAGGGATCGGCCTGTACGATGTGGCCGGGTCGATGCCCATCCCGGGCACCAAATCCCATCCCCACCGTGACGGCGCCTGTGTGAGCTGCCACATGGGGGATTTCAAGGACGGCACCGGAGGGCACACCTGGAAGGCCTCCCTTAACAACTGCAAGAGCTGTCACACATCGGCCACCAGTTTTGACGTCAATGGCGGCCAGGCGAAAATTGCCGCCCTGATCACCGACCTGAAGAACGCCCTGATCGCCAAAGGAGTCCTGGATGCCGCAGGTAACCTTACCAAGCCGGGAGGGAAAACCATTTCGGCCACCAACCCGCTGGTCCTTCCCGTTCACCAGGCCGGTGCATTCTGGAACTATATCACCCTGATCGAAGACCGCAGCAATGGGGTCCACAATCCTGCCTACATTGAAGCAGTTCTGAAAAACAGCCTTGAATCCCTTCAGTAGCACCCTGATTGAACCTGTCCTCAGGCAGGAGCCCCGTGCCGGGGAGATGCCGGAACACCCCCCTGTAATAGGGTGAGACCGGAGCGCCCCGGACGAGGAAAGGAGTGTTGGCAAAGCGCCGCTCCCTCCATCAAGGTCCGATCTGAGGATACAATAAATTAAAAACCATGAAGAGAGGTAAATTTGCGATACTCCTGGTGGCGGTCCTTCTGACGGCAGCAGCCTGTCATTACGACTGGATTGCCGCTGAAGCTGCAGCTCCCATAGACCCTGACCAGGAGGTGAGTTTTTCGGCCACCATCCTTCCCCTGTTCAGCGAGAACTGCACCTCCTGCCACAAGGGCGGTGGCGTAGCTCCCAATCTGACGCCGGAAAGTGCCTACAGCCAGATCAGTACTTCCAAATACATCAATACCGGTTCGCCCGGGCAAAGTTTGATTTACAGGGCGGTAGCCCCCGGAATGAGCCTGCCGGGTCATAAAACCCTCACCTCATCACAGGCTGCTCTTCTTCTGGCCTGGATAAGTCAGGGAGCCCAAAACAACTAATGCCAGTAAAACCGAAGCTGCTATGAAGAAAATTATCATATTTCTCCTGTTAGTACTGCCGTTCTGCGCGATCGTTATGGCCCAGGACGAGACTACGGAGCCGGAGGCTCCTGTCAGGGACCGACCGGTCAGGTCGCCATGGGAAAGCGGTTATCTGATCGATAATCCCACCTCCCTGATCCCGGTAAAAAACACCCTGGAATTTGTCATTCAGCACAAATTCGGTACCATCGAAAACGGAAGGTCCGATTTATGGGGCTTGTATGCGGCCGGGTCAAACATCAGGCTGGGGCTTAATTATGTGCTATTCAAGAATTTCCAGGTAGGCTGGGGGATCACCAAGAAAAACATGTACAATGATTTCAGTGCCCGCTGGACCCTTCTCGAGCAAACCCGTGCCAACCGGGTGCCGGTTTCGGTGACCCTGTACGGGGTTATGGCCATTGACGGGCGCAGCCAGGAGTATTACGATGGCATGCGCTACAACCACTCCTCCGACCCTTACCATCCGCTGACCACCTATTCCTATCGTCCCGGTCAAAGGCTCTCCTATTTTTCCCAGCTGCTGATCGGCCGGAAATTCAGCGAGCGCCTTTCCCTCCAGGCCGGCGCAAGCTTCACCCACTATAACCTGGTGGCCCGCACCGGAGACCACGATAAAATTGGTGCCCATCTGGGGGGAAGATTTAAGTTCTCGCCCCAGAGTTCCCTTATCTTCAATTACGATGTTCCCCTGAAAATCAAAAATATTTCCGAGCAAAGGGAGTGGATTGCCCATCCCAAAGAAAACTTGGCATTGGGTTTGGAGGTCTCTACAAGTACCCATGCGTTCCAGATTTATTTGGGGACTGCCGACGGTATCATTCCGCAGGACCAGATGCTCTTCAACCAGAACGACTGGAAGGATAAGGGCCTGGCTGTGGGGTTTGTGATCACGCGGCTCTGGAATTTTTAATGTTTAACCTGTAAAATTGGATTGTTTATGAAAGGAAAGAATCTGTGGGTCCTGGTGGCCCTGGTATTTTTTGGAGCGGCTGCCATGTCGTTTATGGTGTCTCAGGATCAGAAAAAGGGTGCCCCCTGGAATATTCCGGCGGAGTACAAATCGATGAAGAATCCCCATGCGGGGAAGGCCGACCTGGTTCCTGTGGGCAAGATGCTGTGGGCCAAGCACTGCAAATCATGCCATGGCAACATGGGGCTCGGCGATGGTCCCAAGGCGGCCAGCCTGAAAACCCATCCCGGAAATTTCAAGGATGCTGCATTCCAGGCACAGTCTGACGGAGTCATCTATTATCAGTCGTTTGTCGGCCGTGACGAAATGCCCAATTTCGAAAAGAAAATCCTGGAAGCGGAAGACCGCTGGGCGATCGTCAACTTTATCAGGACTATGAAGTAATTTTCTTTTTTACCCGGGGTTGTTCCTGCGGAATCCGGTGCGGTCAGGGCTTTCGGGGCTACTGCGATCCGGAGGGTGTCATGCGGGAACAACCCTTTTTTACTTAAGCCATGCTGAACCTGAAACTAAAACTGACCTGCCTGGCTGTGGGGTTCACGGCTATGGCGGCTCTCGCTGAAGAACCCCTCATGCGGGAGGAGAACCATCTTTGTCTCCGGTGCCATGCCGATCAGACCTACTCATTTTTCAATGAGTGGACCCAAAAGGAAGAGCGGCGGATCATGAATCCCTTCCATATCATTGATACCAACCTGTACCTGTCGGGAGTCCACAAGAGTTTCAGCTGTATCGACTGCCATTCGATGGATTATGAGACCTATCCGCATGCCCGGGAGCTGAAGCTGGAACCCCTGGCGACCTGTATCGACTGCCATGGCGGGGATGATACCTATGCCCAATACCATTTTGACCAGATTGACGCCGACTTTGCCAGGAGTGTCCATGCGGTGAAGGGGGGCGAGCATTTTACCTGCGGGAAGTGCCACAATCAGCATTACTACAAGGTGATCGCCCGCAACAGCACCCACATTTCCGACATTGTGTCGGCCGACAACCAGATGTGTCTTTCGTGCCATACCAATGCCGTCAGATACCGCCTCACCTCCGTCCACGAATACCCCGATTTCAGTACCGTCCATGCCTGGCTTCCCAACCATGAGCTGCATTTCAGGAGCGTCAGGTGCATCGACTGTCATACTTCCGTGGAGGATTCCCTGATGGTGCCCCATAACATCCTGCCCCGCGAAAATGCGGTCAAAAACTGCTCAGAATGCCATTCTGCCAACTCGATGCTCCAGGCTACCCTCTACAAGTATGAGAACCTGCAGGCCCGGGAAACCAGCGGTCTGCTGAGTGCCATTAAACAGGAAAGACCCTATATCATCGGAGCCAACCAGGTACCCCTCTTCAAAATCCTGAGTGTTTCGATCCTGCTGGCCACCCTGGCGGGGATTGTCATCCACGCGCTGCTTAGAGTTTTCATCCGTAAAAAATCTGAATAGTATGCCCCTCAAAAGAGTCTATTTTTACCCGTTATGGCTCAGAATATGGCACTGGGTCAACGGCGCAGGAATCATCATCCTGATTGCCACCGGCTTTATCATGCACTGGGGGATCCACGGTTCCTTAATTGATTTCAATTTCGCCGTCACACTCCACAACATTACCGGCATCGTAGTGACCATCAGCTACTTTTTCTTCTTTATCGGCTCATTTCTCTTTTATAACAGCCGTTATTACCGCATCAGACTGAGGGGCTGGCAGACCAGAATATACAAACAGGCCCAATACTACCTGTATGGGATGTTCAAGGGAGAAAAGCCTCCTTTCCCGCCTACCGAAAGGCGCAAGTTCAATCCCCTCCAGAAAACCTCCTACTTCTACACCATGTTCCTGATCCTGCCGCTGATCGTTTTCACCGGCATCGGCCTGATGTATCCCGAACTGATCATCGACAGGGTGTACCGATACAACGGGGTTTTCCTCACGGCTATGGTCCATGCGGCCCTCGGTTTTCTGCTTTTTGTTTTCCTGCTGATCCACATTTATGCCTCAACCATCGGGTATGATCCCCTGGCCAACTTCCGGAGCATGATCAATGGCTGGCATGAAATTCACGACCACCCCGTGCTGAAAGAGGAAAAGGATGAGGATGAGGATGAAGATGAAGAAGAAGATGAGGCGGAAGACCGGCCTGTGACCGGGAACACTCCTGCCGCCCCTGAAGGGTGACGCCACTTTTCCGGTGCCCGCGGCAGTGATGCCGCTTATACCCTGCCCAGCAGCAGTGACGCCACTTTTCCGGTGCCCGTGGCAGGCCTGCCACATTCTGCCAGTGAACTCTGATAAGCCCGGCATTCCCGGTGTCCCGTATCAGGCCTGCTCTTTCCCATATGACCCGTAACTGGCTTAACCCGGTTCAGATGCCCGTAACTGGCTTACCCCGGCTCAGTGCCTCGAAGCTGTTCCTCTGTTTTCCGGATGCAAGGTACCAGGCCTGGTACTTTCCCAGTGACCTGGGGTAGCTTGGATTCCTCATTATCTGAATATGGGGAACCTCTCTTTCCGCTTCCGCCCCGACCACGGCTTACCTGGCCATTGCAATGCGGGCCCCTCCCTTTCGATGATCGCTGAATGGCCCTGGTTTTTACCACACGGGCTGCCACGGAGGGTCTTCCCTGGTCTCCTGCGCCTCCGGAATTCCTGCAGCGATCCATGTCCCGTCAGGGTTTCATATTTCCGGAAACATTCCTATCTTGGCACACCAGTAGTTCAAGCACAACTTTGTACGGTCACTGAAGATGAAACGGACGCTTCGTTTGCTCAAGGAGCGGCCGGTGGCATCCGGGGCATCCCGGGGCATGTGAGACCGTCGAGGGAATTCACCCGGTAATTTGCCGGTTAACACACAATAAATAAATGTCATACACGTGAAAAAGACTGCCTCTTTCCTGTTTTCGATGACCACCACAGGTGTGCTGTTGGTGGTGTTTGCCTTCAGCATAGCCTATGCCACGTTTATTGAAAACGACTATGGTACGGACACCGCCAGGGTGCTGGTGTACAATGCCCTGTGGTTTGAAATCCTGCTCCTTCTTCTGGGAGGCAACCTGGTGGGCAGTATCCTATATTACCGGTTACTGAACAGCAGGAAAGCCATGGTGGTTTTGTTCCATGGGGCTTTCCTGGTCATTCTGGCCGGAGCCGCCATCACCCGCTATACCGGATTTGAAGGCTCCCTGCACATCAGGGAAGGGGAGGCCAGTAACCAGCTGGTCACCGGGGAGACCTATGTCAGCCTGACTGCCACCTCCGGCGGCGATACCCTCAGGATGACCGAAGAGGTCAGGTTCTCCCCTTATACTTCAAACCGGTTTGCCATGAGCGGGGAAATTGATGGTAAGGCATTGGAAGTCAGAAATCTGAAATTTGTACCCTCGGCTGCGGAAACGGTCGTGGAGGATCCCTCGGGGGAGCCCATGGCCGCCCTGCTCGTGGTTGACAGGAACGGTCGCAGGTATGATCTCCTGCTGCGCCGGGGCGAATCGGTCACCGCCGGAGATCAGAGGTTCAGTTTCGACGCCAGTGAAGACTCCACGGCCATCCGCCTGGTTCCCAGGGAAGGACGCCTCTGGTTGTCGGCACCTGATTCGGTTTTCCTCACCGGCATGGAACAGCAGGAACTGACGGGCCTGGCCCCCGACACCCTCCATCCTCTCTCCGAAAAGGTCATCTACCAGAGCGGGGTGACCGGTTTCGTACTGAAGAGCTATACCGAAAAGGGGAAGCCGGAATTGGTGTATGTGCCTTCCCATGCAGGAACCTTCAAGGAGGATGCCCTGCATCTTTCGGTATCCGTAGGGGGGGAGAGCCGCGATCTCTTTGTTTTTGGCAGCAAGGGAACCCAGGGCAGGGAAGCCACCGCCCACTTTGGCGACCTGAGCGTAAACGTCGCCTACGGCAGCCTGGTCCATGCACTTCCCTTTTCGCTCCACCTCAACGATTTCCAGATCGAAAGGTATCCAGGCTCGAACAGCCCCTCCTCGTTTGCCAGCGAAGTAACCCTTATCGATCCTGAAGAGGGTCTGGAAAAACCCTTCCGGATTTTCATGAACAATATTTTGAAATACAAGGGATACCGCTTTTTTCAGTCTTCTTTCGACGAGGATGAAAAGGGCACCATTTTGTCGGTGAATTATGACTGGCTGGGGACCATGGTCACCTATGCCGGTTATTTTCTGATGACCCTGGGGATGATATGGACCCTATTCAGCCGGGGTTCCCGGTTTTCGGTGCTGGCCAGAGCTTCGGCGCGCCTGGGGCGGGAGCGGCGCAAGCTTTTTCCTGCGGTGTTGCTGGGGGCGTTGCTTCTCTCGGGAGGGAATATCCGGGCAGGGGAGACCCCCTCGCCTGTTGACCGTGACCACGCCCGTGATTTCGGCACCCTGCTGGTCCAAAGCAATGAGGGGCGCATTGAACCGGTGAATACCCTGGCATCTGAAGTCCTTCGTAAGGTGGCCAAGAAAGGTAGCTTTAACGGGTTGACTCCCGTACAGGTCATGCTGGAAATGCTGCTCGACCCTGAAAGCTGGCGCAATACCCCACTGATCAGGGTGGGAGATGCCGAGCTCCGGAAAATTCTGAGCGCCACTGGTGGTTATGTCTCCTTCAACAGTGTTTTAAGCGACAGCCAGGGAGAATACAAGCTGCGCAGGGAAGTGGAGGCGGCCTATGCGAAGAAACCCGCCGAAAGAAACAAATTTGACAAGGAGGTCATCAATGTAGATGAAAGGGTCAACATTTTGTATAAGTTCATGACAGGAGGTTTCCTTACGATGTTCCCGGTTCCGGGTGATGCTTCCGATAAATGGCTCTCGCCGGGCGATGCCGCCCAATCCCCCCACCCGGAGGTGGCTGATTTCGCGGGGCGTGTCCTGGGCAACTACCTTGGGGCCCTCAGGGGAGCCCGGATGAGCGGCCGGTACGACGAGGCCTCTGCCTTTCTGGAGCAGCTCAGGGAAAACCAAAAGAAACATGGAGCAAAGGTCTACCCCCCGGTACTGAAAACCAAACTGGAGATCTTCTACATCAATTTCAACCTCTTCAGTCTGCTTGCCAAGGTCTATATGTTAGCGGGTCTGGTGTTGCTGGCGCTGCAGTTTGCCACGCTGCTTTCCTCGCTGAGGTGGCCCGCAAGGTGGGAAAAGGCGGGATTCTGGGGCGTCGGGGTACTGCTGTTGATTCACACCGCCGGGTTAGGTATCCGCTGGTATATTTCGGGTCATGCTCCCTGGAGTAACGGTTATGAAACCCTTTTATACATCAGCTGGGCCACCTGCATGGCGGGGCTTCTCTTTGCGCGCCGTTCGCCCATGACCCTGGCGGTCACCACCCTGCTTGCCGCCATTTCCCTTCTGGTGGCGGGAATGAGCTGGATGAATCCCGAACTTACCAACCTGGTCCCCGTGCTGAAGTCCTACTGGCTGGTCATCCACGTGGCGGTGATCACTGCCAGCTATGGCTTTTTCGCCATGGCCGCCCTCCTGGGCGTGGTCAACCTGCTCCTGCTCATCATCGACTCGGTGAGAAGCAACCCCCGAATCGGATTCACCCTCCGTGAGCTGGTCCTGATCATGGAGATGGCCATGATCGCTGGTCTATTCATGATGACCATCGGTTCCTTTCTCGGAGGGGTGTGGGCCAACGAATCGTGGGGGCGTTACTGGGGCTGGGATCCCAAGGAAACCTGGGCCATGGTGACCATCCTGGTCTACGCCTTTATCGTGCATATGCATAAAATTCCCGGCTTCAGGGGGACCTATGCCCTCAGCCTGGCCTCACTGGTCGGGCTCGCCTCCGTGCTGATGACCTTCTTTGGCGTGAATTATTACCTTTCCGGGCTTCACTCTTATGCCCAGGGAGAACCGGTGCCCGTTCCTGCCGGGGTGTACATCGCTTTGTTTGCGGTGGTCCTTCTGGCGGTGACGGCCTTTCTGGCCGACAAGCGCCGCACCCGGGAGCAGCCGGTCGTCCCCGCTGAGGAGTGAAATCCCCTTCAGTCAATCTGAATATGGAAAAATACATCACCTTACTCAAGTCGCTCATCGCGGTTCCTTCCCTGAGCGGCAGGGAGGAGCAAGCCGCCGCCGTTCTGCGTACATTTCTGCAGAAAGAGGGAATCCTTTACAGCTGTTCGGGGAACAACACCTGGGCTGTCAACCTCTTTTTTGAAGAGGGGAAGCCGGTGGTCTGGTTCAACTCCCACATCGATACGGTGAAGCCTGCCAGCGGCTGGGACACCGATCCCTATATGCCGGTCGAGGAGGGTGACCGCATCACCGGACTGGGGAGCAACGATGCCGGGGCTTCCGTGGTGGCCCTGCTGGCCGCCTTCCTCCATTTTCACCCGCTGCGGGACCTCCCCTTTAACCTGGTTTTTGCGGCCACCGCCGAAGAAGAGAATTCCGGGGAGGGAGGGATCCGCTCTCTCCTGGAGGTGTTGCCCCCCGCCGACCTGGTGGTCGTAGGAGAGCCTACCCGGATGGAAATGGCCATCGCCGAGAAAGGACTTCTGGTCCTTGACTGTACCGCCCGGGGAAGGGCTGGCCATGCCGCACGCAACGAGGGCGAAAACGCCCTCTACAAAGCCCTCGACGATATCACCCTGCTGAGAAGTTACAGGTTTCCCCTTGGTTCCGAATTGCTGGGGCCCGTGAAAATAACAGTCACCCAAATTGAGGCAGGAACCCAGCACAATGTCATCCCCGATACCTGCCGGTTTATCGCCGATGTGCGCACCAATGAGCATTACCGCAATGAAGAGGCCTTCCGGATCATCACCGGTCTGATCGGCTCGGAAGTAAAGCCCCGGTCGTTCAGGCTCAACTCCTCGGGGATTTCCCCCGGCCATCCCGTGGTGTGCAGAGCCCGGGAACTGGGAATACCCCTTTTCGGGTCACCCACCACCTCCGATCAGGCGGTCATCCCCTATCCTTCGGTGAAAATCGGCCCGGGCGATTCAGCCCGTTCCCATACGGCCGGCGAGTTTATTCTTCGCAGCGAAATTACCCACGGAGCGCTACGCTACATCTCCCTCCTGGAGGGATTGCGCCTCTGAGGGCGATTTATACTCCCTCCCGTGCCGGGCTATTCACTTTCTGATTATATTTACATGCCAGACTTTGAAAAAACCATGGAACGGTTATTCTACTTCGTCATCATTCTTTTTATGGCATTTTCATGCCAGGGAAAAGCGACGGCTCCCGACGGTGATGGGAATGCATTGATTTGTCACCCTTCCGACAGGGAGATCGTGGAACAGGTTCTGCAGAAGTTTGCTCCTCTGGCCAAATCGGAAACCGGTTTTCTGGTCAGGGAAATCGCCCTTCATTTTGTGGGAACGCCCTATGTAGCCCACACCCTGGAAAACGGTCCTGAAGAGAAGCTGGTTGTGAACCTCAGGGAGATGGATTGCACCACGTTTGCCGAGAACTGCCTGGCCCTGGCCCGTACCCTCCAAATGAAAAAACCCGGTTTTGAGGTTTTTACCGAACAGCTGGAGAAAATCCGTTACCGCGGGGGGATCCGTAACGGATACCTTTCACGTCTGCACTATTTCAGCGACTGGATTTATGACAACGATGCCCGGAAAATGGTGGAGAGTCTCTCGCAGGAGATTACCCACCTGGTGGTTCCCAACCAGGTCAATTTCATGAGCACCCATCCCGACAGTTATCCTGTGCTGAAGGAGGACCCTGCCCTGGTAGGGGAGATGGCCCTGATCGAACAGGAAATCAGTCAGCGTATGACCTGGTTTGTACCCCTCAACCGGCTTTCCGGGGTGGAAGCCCGCATCAGTGACGGGGATATCCTGGGTATAACCACCGGCATCGAGGGTCTTGACGTGACCCATGTGGTCATAGCCTGCAGGGTGGGGAACAGCCTCCGGTTTGTCCATGCCAGTTCGGCAGTGAACAAGGTGGTGGTCTCGGAGCAGAGCCTGCAGGAATATCTTGCTTCGAGCAAAATGGCCACAGGTATTATGGTTGCCCGGCCGCTATGACCATTTACCGGCTGCCAGGCTTCCTGCAACGCCCCGCCGGAGAACACCCACACTCCGCGGTTGAAGTGACCGGACCGGGTACATCGCATTTACTAAATACGCACAAAATTATAAAGGATGAAGCGCTTACTTATGGGGTTACTCCTGGTCGTGGTGGTCATGACGGCGGCCGGCCAGGATGGGAAACGTATTTTCAGGGACCGGCAGATTCGCAGGAATATGCTCAGGGCTGCGGAATGGCAGCTACAGAATCCCAAGCACAACCTGTTTGACTGGACCAACGGGGCCTTTTATGCCGGGGTGTTTGCAGCATGGGAGAGCACGGGTTCCCCGGGGCTCATGAAAGCTATGGAAGAGATGGGGCGCGCCAATGCATGGAAACCGGGCCCCCGGCTTCACCATGCCGACGACCACGTCATCGCTCAGACCTATGTCGACCTCTACCGGGTGGTCAAGGATCCGGCCATGATCGCCCCTTTTCGTCAGACCCTGGAGCGGTTCCGGAAAACGCCCTTTCCGGCCAAAGGCATTGAACGTATCACCTGGTGGTGGTGCGACGCCCTTTTCATGGGACCTCCGGCCTTCGTAAAGCTGGGAATCACCCTGGGCGACACCTCCCTGTTGGGATTAAGTGACCGCCTCTTCAGGGAAACATATGACCTGTTGTACGACAAAGAGGAGCATTTATATGCCCGCGATCTCAACTATAAATGGGGTGAGCCGGGGATCAATACGCTTACGGAAGCCAACGGACAGAAGATTTTCTGGTCACGGGGCAACGGCTGGGTTTTGGCCGGACTGGCCCGAATTCTGAAAGAGTTTCCCTCCGATTACCCGCTCAGGCCTTTCTATGAGGAACATTTCAGGGAGATGGCCGTGAAGATCGCCACCCTGCAGTGTGCCGACGGTTTGTGGCGCGCCAGCCTTCTCGATCCTGAAGCTTACCCCGGAGGAGAAGCCAGTGGCTCGGGATTCTATTGTTATGCGCTGGCCTGGGGCGTAAACAACGGACTTCTTGACAGGGAGGTTTTCCTGCCGGTGGTGAGAAGGGCCTGGACAGGCCTTCATTCCCTTCTGCAGCCCGACGGCCGCGTGGGATGGGTCCAACCCATTGGCGCCGACCCACGCAAGAACTTTTCGGCCGAAAGCTGGGAAGTCTACGGCACCGGGGCTTACCTCCTCGCCGGAAGCGAAGTGATCAAGCTTTTCTGAAGAGCTGAAAAGATGAGCAATCCTTTCCGGTATGGGATACTCCGGAAAGGATGAGGGTCATTCAAAGATGTCCCTCATTTTCTCAAAGAAGCTTTTTTCGGAATCCGAAGGGCCGCCCTTAAAGGAGGGGGAGTCCAGCAGTTTCTCAAGGGTTTTTCTTTCCTCGGAGGTGAGTTTCTGGGGTACCCAGGCGTGTACCCTGACCAGCAGATCGCCGCGGCCATAGCCGTTGACGTCGGGAAGTCCCTTGCCGCGAAGCCGCAGTACTTTCCCGGGCTGCGTTCCCGGGTCTATTTTTACTTTGACCTTTCCGTCGACGGTGGGAATCTCGGCGGTGTAACCCAGGATGATCTGCGGGAAGGATAAGTAAAGGGTGTAAATCAGGTTGTTGTTGTCGCGGATGAGTTCCGGGTGTTCTTCCTCGTGGATGACGATGAGCAGGTCGCCGTTGACGCCGCCCCTGCGGCCGGTATTCCCCTTGCCCGAGACGTTGAGTTGCATGCCTTCGCCTACCCCCGCAGGAATCCTGATGGAGATGACCTCTTCCTCCCTGACGACACCTTCGCCGTTGCAGTGCACACACTTATTGGTGATCGATTGGCCTTCCCCCTGGCAGGACGGACAGGTCGTGGTGGTTTGCATCTGGCCCAGAAGGGTATTGGCAATCCGGGTCACATGCCCGCTCCCGTGACAGGTACTGCAGGTATTAAAGGAGGAGCCGTCCTGGGCGCCTGTACCGTTACAATGATGACAGGCGACATATTTCTTGACCTTGATTTTTTTCTCCACGCCGGTGGCCACCTCTTTCAGGGTGAGGGTGACCTTCACACGCAGATCGGAGCCGCGGTTGACACGGCGGCCGCTCCTGCCCCGGCTTCCGCCGAAACCGCCGAAGCCTCCGAAGCCCCCGAAGGCATCGCCAAAGACATCCCCGAACATCGAGAAGATGTCATCCATCGACATGCCTCCGCCGCTGAACCCTCCGGAACCTCCCACACCCGCATGCCCGAACTGGTCATAGCGGCTCCTTTTCTCCGGATTGCTTAAAACCTCATACGCCTCGGCCGCCTCCTTGAACTTCTCCTCGGCACCCTTGTCCCCCTGGTTCTTGTCGGGATGATACTGGATGGCCTTCTTCCGGTAAGCTTTCTTGATCTCCTCGGCAGTGGCATTTTTGGACACTTCCAGAACTTCGTAATAGTCTCTTTTGGCCATGGTGTCTCTTTATTCTCCGATGACTACTTTCGCAAAGCGGATCACTTTGTCGTTCAGGGTATACCCCTTTTCAATGACGTCGATGATTTTCCCTTTAAGTTCCTCCGTTGGGGAGGGAATGGTCGTCACCGCAAAATGACGGTCTACATCAAAGAGCTGCCCGGCCGCTTCAATCTCCCTGACATTGTTGTTCTTCAGAAAATCACGGAATTTATTGTATATAAGCAGGAACCCCACCTTGGAGGGATCCTCGTCGGCCATTTCCTGCATAGATACCAGGGCCCTCTCGAAGTCGTCGACAATGGGAAGAATGGCGGTGAGCACACTCTCTCCCCCCGATTTGATCAGGTCGGCTTTTTCACGCAGGGTACGCTTCCTGAAATTGTCAAATTCGGCCTGCAACCTGAGATGTTTGTCTTTCATTCCCTCGAGGGCCTCCTCCAGTTCCACTATCTTCTCCGAAGGTTTCTCCTTTTTATGCTTCTGGTGTTCTTTTTTCTGTTTACCATCCGTTGCTTCTGTCCCTGCTTCGTGGGTGGCAGCCTGGCCGGTGGTCGCCGTTTCCTTCTCTTCCTGAGGGATGGTCTCCTGTTCCTGATTGGTCATATGTTCTTCTTTTCTTGTTTTTTGTTCACTCATTGCTGCGCCATGTTGGTTTACTTCCGGCAATCAAATAGTCTGCCAATGGGGTAGCTCCGCCAAATTGGCACTTCCTGCCTGAACCGGGGTGTCAGGAAGTGCAGGGCGGGGCATCCAGGCTGACAAAAGGGGTGGGGGAGTGGCAAAAAAACCGGGAGGCCATGGAAAGGGTTTTCCGGGTGAAGGGAAGCCGGTCTATTTGAGCAGTTTCTCCAGGGTGGCTTCCAGGGCCGGGCCGCGGAGGTCACGGGCGATAATGACCCCGTTGCCGTCGATCAGGAAGTTCCGGGGAATGGAACGCACACCATAGACGGCGGCATACTTCGCTTGCCAGTATTTCAGGTCGCTGACGTGGTAAGGCCACTCGAGTTTGTCGTCGGCGATTCCCTTTTTCCAGGCGGCGGCATCCCGGTCAAGAGACACGCTGAAAACGGTAAATCCCTTGCCGTTCTGGAACTTCTTGTCTTTGTATTTATGATAGGCGGCCACTACGATGGGGTTTTCCCTGCGGCAGGGGCCGCACCAGGCGGCCCAGAAATCAATAAGCACCACCTTTCCCCTGGTCTGCGACAGTTTCATCATTTTGCCGTCGGGGGTTTTTTCGTGGATTTCGGGAGCCAGGTTGCCCACCTGGGTGCCCAGGACCGGATTGTCGGCCCGGGCGGTGTTACCCAGGACCACGAGCAGCGCGAGGGCCACTAAAAAAAGAGTCTTCTTCATATGTCTGTGTACTTCAATTTCTGTTTGCGCTTACAACCATTGTGCCAAAGTGGAGGGGTTATGCCCTGCGAATTTTGGCGCCGATGGCGTTGAGGCGGCCTTCGATGTTTTCATAGCCGCGGTCGATCTGTTCGATGTTGTCGATGCGGCTGGTTCCTTTGGCCGACATGGCGGCGATGAGCAGGGCAATGCCGGCACGGATGTCGGGGGAGGTCATGTTGGTGGCCCTGAGGCAGTGGGTGCGGTCAAGGCCGATGACCGTGGCACGGTGGGGATCGCAAAGGATGATCTGGGCCCCCATGTCGATGAGTTTGTCGACGAAGAAAAGGCGGCTTTCAAACATTTTCTGGTGGATCAGAACGCTTCCCTTGGCCTGGGTGGCCACCACCAGAAAGACGCTGAGCAGGTCGGGGGTAAGCCCGGGCCAGGGGGCATCGGCGATGGTCATGATGGAGCCGTCGAGATAACTTTCGATCTCATAATGGTCGTTGGCGGGGATCACCAGGTCGTCGCCATGGGTATCGAGGGTGATGCCGAGGCGGCGGAAGGCCCCGGGGATCAGTCCCAGATGAGCCACTCCGGCATTCCGGATGGTGATGGCCGAGGCGGTCATGGCCGCCAGGCCAATAAAGCTGCCCACCTCAATCATGTCGGGAAGGATGGTATGGTGGCATCCCTTCAGGGAGGTCACTCCGTGTATGGTCAGCAGGTTGGACCCGGTCCCTTCAATCCGGGCGCCCATGGCTGTGAGCATCCTGCAGAGTTGCTGCACGTAGGGTTCACAAGCGGCATTATAGATGGTGGTGGTGCCTTCAGCCAGAACGGCGGCCATGATGATGTTGGCGGTGCCGGTCACGGAAGCCTCCTCCAGGAGCATGGCGGCGCCCCGTAATCGGGGGGCGGTCACCGTGAACCGGTGGTGCTGTGCGTCGAAATCGAAGGTAGCCCCCAGGGCCTGAAATCCCAGGAAATGGGTGTCGACGCGCCGTCTTCCGATTTTGTCGCCGCCGGGCTGGGGAATGTACCCCCGTCCGAAGCGGGCCAGCAATGGCCCCAGGATCATGATCGAACCCCGCAGGCTGGAGGCCTGGGCGGCAAATTCGGGGGTCTGGAGGTATCCGGGGGCGGCATGGGCTGCCACAAAGGAATACTCCCCTTTGCAATGACGGGTCACCTGTACCCCCAGACCTTCCAGAAGCCCGATAAGACGAAGCACATCCCTGATTTCGGGAATATTGGTGATGGTCACCTTCTGGTCGGTGAGCAGGGTGGCACACAAGACCTGAAGCGCTTCGTTCTTGGCCCCCTGGGGTTCCAGGACACCGCTGAGACGGTGACCCCCTTCAATTGTAAATGCAGCCATCAGATGTCGCGGTGAGGGGTCAGTGCCTCTTTTGCTGGTTGCCCTTGCGGTTGCTTTTCTGTTTCACAGGGTATTGCTGCGGCCGGGGAACATTGTTTTTCACGTCGGCCAGCTCCATCCCGGGGTAGGTCAATGCCCCTCCCGACATCAGCCTGAGGTCGTCAAGAATCTTGTCATCCTCCACGGCATCCTTGTTCCAGGCCAGGTAGGATTTTTTCATATGGTTGGCCAGCTGGTAAATCAGCACGTCCTTTTCTTTGCCTTCCTCGAATTCCATCGCCTTTTTAAGCATCAGTTCCATGGTGTGGCCGTAATGCCGATGTTTGATGTCGCGCTGGCAGTAGGGCACCCTGTTGGGTTTTTCCAGGAGGATCTCCGGTTTGGGCGGGTCATAGGGATAGTCGATGTCAAGCTTGAAATTGGCCATGATGGCCAGGTGATCCCAGAGCTTATGCTTGAAATCGGGCACGTCGCGCAGGTAGGGATTGAGGTTGCCCATGATGTCGATCAGAACGTGCGCCGCCCTGGTTCGCCGGTCGCGGTCTTCCATATGCAGGAGAAGATCCACCATGTTGTGGACGTTTCTGCCGTATTCGGGAAGGGCCAGTTTTTTCCGGCTGGTATTGTAATCCTTTGATTCTATGCTCATCAGTGTGGATATTGCGGTAATTAAATTCAGGTGGGGTTGCCACTGCAAAAGTAGTGGTTTTCAGTGATTCCTCCAATTCCGGGAGGGATATTTCCTTTTTTTGGCGTTTACCTGACGATGCGCAGGCGGGCGAATCGCAGCAGGAGCTGTTTTTGCCCCGCATTATGGAAGAAAACGGTGGCTTTCAGGTCGGGGGGAGTTCCTTCGATCTGCAACACTTTGCCGATTCCGAAACGCTGGTGTTCGACGGTGGTTCCGGGGAGGATCTCCGAGGGGTCGCAGCTTTCAGGGGGTGGGCCCTGAGGGTTGTCCTGCCGCAGGCTGGCGATTTTGCGGTCGAAGCTGCTTTTAAGTCCGGGTGCCGGGGTGACGGGTGAAAATCCTGCGGGAGTGCCCGCGCCCGGCTCCTTGCCGCCACCAGCCTGCCCGGGGAACTTCATGGTTCTGCGCGAAACCCCTCCCCACTGCGAAGCAGCCGTTTGCCGCATCCCACCTTGCCGGTCGTTTTCGCCCCCTGCATGTTCCACAAAGGCGGGATCGATCTCCCCCAGGAAGGGACTCGGCTGGCAATACTCGAGCTTGCCCCAGCGGTAGCGCTGCTCAGCCCATGAGAGATATACCTGCTGCCGGGCCCGTGTCAGGGCCACATAAAACAACCGGCGTTCCTCCTCAGTCTCCTCCTCGGTGAGCATCTCCCCTGACATGGAAGAGGGAAACAGGTTGCGTTCCAATCCTGCAATGAAGACAACGCCGAATTCAAGCCCCTTGGCCGAATGGACCGTCATCAGGGTTACCTTGTTGCGGTCCTCCTCTTTTTCATGGTCCTGGTCGGTCAGCAGGGCAACCTCCTGAAGATAATGGCCGATGGTTTCGCCTCTTCCCTCCTCTTTGGCGCTGAGACTGAACTCCTGGATGGCGTTGAGCAGCTCCTCCACATTCTGGTATCGGCTGAGGCCTTCGGGTGTGCGGTCGTTGTAGAGTTCCCTGAGGATGCCGGTTTCCTGGGCCACCTGGCGGGCCAGCCCGTAGGCCGTTTCTTCCTCCGATTGCTTCCTGAAGGCTTCGGCCAGGCTCCTGAACCCTTCCAGTTTGGCCAGGGTGCCCTTATTGAGCTGCGCCGGATTCTCCTCCGGAAGCCCCCCGATGATCCTCCACAGGGAGGACTCCCTTTCGGTGGCCGCCTTTTCCAGCTTCGAAAGGGTGGTCTCCCCAATCCCCCGCGACGGATAGTTGATGATCCGCTTGAGGGCCTCGTTGTCGTCAGGATTGACGATCATCCTGAACCAGGCCAGCAGATCCCTGATCTCCTTCCTCTGGTAAAAGGAGAGCCCTCCGTAGATCTTGTAGGGGATGTTTCTCCTGCGGAGTGACTCCTCGAAAATCCTCGATTGGGCGTTGGTGCGGTAAAGAATGGCAAAGTCGGAGAAACGGAGATGGTCGCGGAGCTGGGTTTCCGCGATGACCGCCGATACCCGGATTCCCTCCTCGCTGTCGGTCAGGGCCCTGATCACCCTTACGGGAGCCCCGGTTTCCTTCTCCGAGAATACGGTTTTGCGTATTTGCCGCCGGTTGTGGGCGATGACACTGTTGGCGGCATTGACGATGTTCCGGGTGGAGCGGTAGTTTTGTTCCAGTTTGAAAACTTTGTGTTCGGGGTAGTCGCGGCGGAAACTGAAGATGTTCTCGATGCGGGCACCCCTGAAGGCGTATATGCTCTGGGCATCGTCGCCCACCACGCAGATGTTGTGGTGTTTTTCGGCCAGCCTGTTGATGATCAGGTATTGGGCAAAATTGGTATCCTGGTATTCGTCGACCAGGATATAGTCGAATTTCTGCTGGTAGCGTTCCAGGATTTCGGGGTGGTCGCGGAAGAGAAGGTTGGTTATCATGAGCAGGTCGTCGAAGTCCATGGCGTTGCTGAGGCGGCACCGTTTGAGGTATTCCTTGTAGAGTTCGCTGATCCGGGGCATCTGGATGCTCCGGTCGTATTCCCTGATGTCGTTCTGGCCGGCATAGGAAGCCGGGCTGATCAGGTTATTTTTAGCCATGGAGATGCGGCCCGCCACCACCCCGGGGCGGTAGATTTTGTCGTCGAGGCCGGTGTCTTTGATAATGGTGCGGATCAGGTTACGGGAGTCGGCTGCATCGTAGATGGTGAAGTCGGCGGGGAAGCCGGTGGCTTCGTGTTCGATGCGCAGGATGCGGGCAAAGATGGCGTGGAAGGTTCCCATCCAGAGGTTGCGGGCCAGGGCGGGCCCAACCACCGCCGCGATGCGCTCCTTCATTTCGCCGGCGGCTTTGTTGGTGAAGGTGAGCGCCAGAATGGTCGAAGGCCTGATCCCTTGTTTCAGGAGATGGGCGATCCGGTAGGTCAACACCCGGGTCTTCCCCGATCCGGCACCCGCCACGATCAGAGAGGGACCTTCCGTGCTGAGCACTGCCTCACGCTGGACGGCATTGAGATCTTCCAGATAATCGAATATGTTTGCCATGCCGCTAAAAAGGGGCAAATTAAGTAAAAGAGGCTTGTTTTTTTATCTTTGCCATGCAATTTAATCCTGATTTATCGTTAATGTTGTATCGAAAATAGGTTAATGTGATGCATATTAAAGGATTGATCCGGCTGCTGTTCCCCGGGGTCTTAGTCATATGGGCGGCCTTTGTGTCGCAGGCGCAAATCACGGCGCCGGGGGCCTCCTTTACCGGGGAGAGCAGTTATCCCGTGTTTGAGGGCCAGGACCCCCTGTTCGTCTATTGCACGGGTGAGGGGGAAAAGGCAGCGCTGCTGAGGGCCACCCACGACTCCACCGGCCCCAAAACCTGGGAGTGGCAGAAATACAATCCCCAGAGTGGCAGCTATGAGTTTTTTCTCTCAGAGAACAACAGCAACGGCTTTTCCCAAATCGGTCCCCTGGAGGACGGGGGGTACCGGGTGAACATCACTGCCGGGGAGACGACAGTGACCTGGCGGGCCTGGGTCTTCAATAACCATAATCAGGCAGTGGCCGGCATTCCGGAGTCGAACTGTCTCTTTTTTACCCTGGAGGCTACCCCCGGGGCGACCACCCTGGTCTATTATGATCCGCAAAGCAATGAACCTCTGCAGTGGAATAAAAACCTGGAGATAGAGTGGCGCCTGGGCGAGGAGGTGCTTTCCCGGCAGGCGGTCAGGCAGGTTTATGATCCTCCCACCCGGGATACCGAGTACACCCTGGTGGTCAGGGACCGCTTCGGATGTGAAAGTATCGCCAAAGTGACCTATCAGTCGATTGTCACCAAAGCCGTTTTCACCGCCGACCCCATGAACGGTGAGGCTCCCCTGACCGTCAACTTCAGCAACGCCTCCGAAAACGGAACCCCGGGGGCCTACGAGTGGTTTTTCTTTCGCGACCTCGACGATATCAAAAGGGAATCGGAGAAAACCACACTGCCGGTCGACAGCATCGATTTTACCGCTTTTGACGACAATCCCGTTTACACCTACGAATGGTCAGGAACCTATATGGTCAAGCTGGTGTCGAAAAACAACTTCTGTACCGACACTGCCTGGCTGGAGGATTTTATTATGGTGGACACCTCTTTTGTGGCTGTCCCTAATGTCTTCACGCCCAACGGCGATGGCACCAACGACAATTTTGTGGTCAAGTACTGGTCGATGGAGAAGGTGAAGATTTCGGTTTTAAACCGGTGGGGGCGTACGGTTCACGTGTGGGAGAGCAACAATGTGCGGGGATTTGAGGACACCTGGATAGAGAGTGTGTGGGATGGGCGCATTGGCGGCCGCCTTGCCAGTCCGGGAGTCTATTTCTATGTGATCGAAGGTACCGGCCGCGACGGAAAGAAACGGTGGAAACACGGCGATGTATATCTTATCAGGGGCAGGGAGTGACCTGCCGTTCCTGATACTCCCCGGCCCGCTACCACTCCCATTAAATCGGTTTTTTATGGCAAGCTGACCTCTTCCTGATCCGCTGATTACAGTCCGGACTTCTGATGGTTTCCCTGTTTCCGGCATATGGGGCCGGTCACATGACCTTCCCCCATCGGCTGAAAAGGGTCATGTCCCTTGGATTCCCCGCACAAGTGGCAAATAGGAAGGACTTATTCAGGAAAAGAAAAGGCCGTCGGTTACGACGGCCTTTTTTGTTAAGGTGAGGATGGTGTGAAAGTTTATTCTTCGTCCTGTTCTGCTTCGTAAGCTTTGAGGAGGGCATCCTGGACATCGGCGGGCACCTTCTCGTAGGCGTTGAAACTCATTTTGAACATCCCCTTGCCGCCGGTAAGGGAGCTGAGGGAGGTGTTGTATTTGTTCATCTCTTTGAGGGGCACACGAGCCGAAATCTTCTCGAATCCCTTTTCGGAGCCCATGCCCATGATGAGCGCGCGGCGGCCCTGGAGGTCGCTCATGACGTCGCCCATTCTTTCGGAGGGCACCCAGATTTCCAGGTCATAGATGGGTTCCAGGATCTTGGGGTTGGCTTTCTTGAAGGCCTGGCTGAAGGCGTTACGGCCTGCCAGTTTGAAGGAGATCTCATTGGAATCGACCGGGTGCATCTTGCCGTCGTAGACATAAACGATGATGTCGCGGGCGTAGGAGCCGGTGAGGGGGCCCTGTTCCATTTTTTCCATGATCCCCTTGAGGATGGCTGGCATGAAACGGCCGTCAATGGATCCTCCCACGATGCAGTTGCAGTAGAGGAGCTTGCCGCCCCAGGTAAGAAGGTGTTCCTGGGTGTCCCTTACCGATAGTTTGAATTCCTTGCCGTCAAGGATGAAGGCGTTTTTGGGTGTGCCACCTTCTTCGAGGGGCTCGATGATCATGTGAACTTCTCCGAACTGCCCTGCGCCCCCCGACTGTTTCTTGTGGCGGTAGTCGGCCTGTGAAGGTTTGGTGATGGTTTCACGGTAAGGAATACGGGGTTCCTTGTAGTCGACGTCGATTTTGTAGACATTGTCGAAGAACCACTTCAGGACGTTCATATGGTATTCGCCCTGGTTGTGCACGATCAGCTGCCTGAGCTCCTTGGAGTATTCAATGATGTAGGTGGGGTCTTCGAACTTGATGCGGTTGAGGACTTCACCTACCTTTTCGTCGTCGGTTTCGCTGACGGCTTTGACGGCTACCCGGTGGCGGGGCGTGGGGAATTCCATCGGGGCATACTGGGTGCCCGCTTCCTTGAGGGAAAGGGTATGGTTGTATTTGGTATCCTTGAGTTTCACGGTGCAGCCGAGGTCTCCTGCGACGATCTCGGGTACTTTCACCCTGTTCTTGCCGGCGGTGACAAAGAGCTGTGAAAGCCGCTCCTTGGAGCCGTTGTTGATGTTGACCAGGTCGATGCTCTCGGTGGCTTTCCCCGACATCATCTTGAAGAAGGTGATTTCTCCCACATGGGATTCGATGGCGGTCTTAAAGACAAACAGGGAGGGATTTTCGTTCTCGCTCATGGTCACTTCCTTGCCGGCGACAATTTTGCGCATGGGCATTTCGTGGGGGGCGGGACCGGCCTCTCCGATGAATTGCATCAGCCTGCCGATGCCAATGCTTCTTTTGGCGCAGCTGCAGAGTACCGGGAAAAGGTCTCTCTGGCGGATTCCGATGCGCATCCCTTTGAGGACTTCCTCTTCGGTGAGGGAGCCTTCCTCGAAATAACGTTCCATGAGGGCTTCGTCATTCTCGGCGGCCATCTCAAAGAGCTGATTCTGGAGTTCCGCAGCCTTGTCATTTTCAGAAGCGGGGATGTCAAGGATCTGCGGCTGACCGCCATCCTTACCATATTTGTACATTTTCATCTTCAGCACGTCGATGATGGAGCTGAAGGCAGGACCGGTTTCCAGGGGGTACTGTACAACGGTCACTTTGTTGCCATAGGAAGAGCGGCATTTCTCGAGGGCGCTTTCGAAGTTGGCGTTTTCATGGTCAAGGCCATTGAAAACGAACGTCAGGGGGGTATGTTTGGCATCGGCGAGCCGGAATGCTGCCTCCGTGCCGGCTTCCACCCCTGCCGAGGTGTTGATCAGCATCAGCCCCATGTCGGCCACCTCGAGCGAGGAGGCAACGCCACCACTGAGGTCATCCATCCCCGGGGCATCGAGAATATTCAGTTTTCTGTCGTTGTATTCGGCATACAATACCGATGAAAATACCGAGTTGCCATACTCCTGTTCGATGGGATTGAAGTCCGATACCGTATTTTTGGCGGTGACTTCTCCCTTGCGGTTAATGACTCCACCCTCGAGCAGCATGGCTTCCGCGAGGGTGGTTTTCCCACTGCCGGCGTTTCCAAGTAAGGCAACGTTGCGAATTTGTTCAGTTTTATAAACCTTCATGATATCTTGTTTAGAATGAATAATTTCCTGATTCCGGAATGACAATTCCTTTTCGGAGTCGCCAAAAATAGTAATAATTTAGTAACAATCAAGATGATTGCTTTTTTGAAAAAGAAACTTTCGGAGGGGTGGATTAATTTTATACCTTTCTCCCGCTAAACTGGATATGTTGCGTTTTCCTTACGTCATACAGCCCGATGCCATGGATTGCGGGCCGGTCTGCCTCAAGATGGTGGCCCGGTATTACGGGCGTGACCCCGGGCTGGAGCGGTTGCGGCAGCTTACCTATCAGACGCGTGAGGGGGTTTCCCTGCTTTCGCTTGCCGACGCGGCCGAGGCGATGGGATTCAGGAGCCGTGGGGTGCGCCTGACGGTCGAAGGCCTCGGGGAGGCCCTGTTGCCGGCGATCCTGCACTGGGACCAGAACCACTATGTGGTCCTCTACCGGATCAGGAGCCGAAGGAAGGGGGTGACCTACCGTGTGGCTGATCCTGCCTACGGGCTCAGGGAGGTCACAAGGGAAGAACTTCTGCACCACTGGGCTACCACCAGCGCAGGTGAGGAATCTGCCGGGGTGGCCCTTCTCCTGGAGCCCACCCCACGCTTCTTCCGGGAGGAGATGGCGCCTGACCACGCCGGGGGACTCCGGTTCTTCGGGAAATACCTCCGCCCATACCGCAGGCTGCTGCTTCAGCTGATGGCCGGTTTTCTGACCGCCAGCCTGATCAGCCTGCTTTTTCCTTTTCTGACCCAGGCCATCGTCGACGTGGGTATCGGCACGCGCGACACCGGTTTTATCCTCCTGGTCCTGATCGCCCAGCTGGTTCTGATGGTGAGCCAGACCGCCCTGGGATTTATCAGGAGCTGGATCCTGCTCCATATGAGCGCCCGGATCTCCATCAGCCTGATTTCTGACTTTCTGGTCAAGCTGATGAAGATGCCGGTCAGCTTCTTCGATACCCGCCTGACCGGCGACCTGCGCCAGCGCATCGAAGACAACAACCGGATCCATGCCTTCCTGACCACCCAACTGGTCAATATCTCGTTCGGATTATTCATGTTCTTGATCTACAGTGTAGTGTTGGCCCTCTACAGCTGGAAGATCCTGTTGGTTTTCCTGGTGGGGAGTGCACTTTACATTGGGTGGATTCTCCTGTTCATGAGGAAGAGAAGGGAACTTGACAACCGCCGTTTTGAGGCGCTGGCCTCCAACCAGTCAAATCTCTACCAGCTGATCACGGGTATGCAGGAGATCAAGCTGAACAATTGTGAGGACCGGAAGCGGTGGGAGTGGGAGCGGATTCAGGTGCGGTTGTTCCGGGTGAGTGAGCATGCGCTGATGTTGCACCAGCGGCAGCAGGCCGGGTCGGTCTTTCTGCACCAGGCCAAGAATATCCTGGTCATCTATCTGGCGGCCAGGGCGGTCCTTGACGGCGGGATGACCCTGGGGATGCTGGTGGCGGTGCAGTTCATCATCGGGCAGCTCAACGTGCCGCTGCAGGAGTTCATGCCCTTTGCGGCTGCGGCCCAGGACGCCCGCATCAGCCTCCTCCGGCTCGGAGAAATCCACCAGAACGGAGAGAAAGAGGATGACCCGGGGAAGCTGGTTTCCCTGCCCGCAGAGAGGGACCTGGTGTTGGACCGCGTCTCCTTCCGGTATGAAGGGCCACGGTCGCCCAAGGTCCTTGACGAGGTCTCCCTGACCATTCCCCGCAATAAGGTGACCGCCATTGTGGGGGCCAGCGGAAGCGGGAAAACCACCCTGATCAAGCTGCTTCTGGGTTTTTATGCCCCCGTGGAAGGGGAGATCAGCGTGGGGGAGGTTCCCCTCGATCGTTTTCAGATGGATTGGTGGCGGCGTCAATGCGGGGTGGTCATGCAGGACGGGTTTATTTTTTCCGACACGATCGCCGGGAATGTAGCCCCGGGGGAGGAACACCCCAATGGGGAAGCCCTGGCTGAAGCCTTGCGCATTGCCCATGCCACGCCCTTTACCGATGCCCTTCCCCTGGGGCTGCGCACCCGGATCGGACAGGAAGGGGCGGGTCTCAGCCAGGGACAGAAACAGCGCCTCCTGATTGCCCGGGCCGTCTACCGCAATCCGGCCTTTCTCTTCCTTGATGAGGCCACCAATGCCCTGGATGCCATCAATGAAAAGACCATCCTCGAAAACCTGGGCTCCTTTTACCGGAACAGGACGGTTCTGGTGGTTGCTCACCGGCTGAGTACCGTCAGGAATGCCGACCAGATTGTGGTTCTTGATAGGGGGAGGGTGACCGAAAAAGGAACCCATGAGGAGCTGACCGCCCTCAGGGGAGCTTATTATCATCTGGTGAAAAACCAACTGGAACTGGGAACATGACGGAAAAGGAACCATTCGCTGCAGACAGGAGCCGTGAAGCCGGGGAAGTGCTGGAGAGCCCGCCGGCATGGCTGGTCAGGTGGGGTACCCTGCTGATGTCAGCCCTGTTTCTGGGGCTGTTGTTACTCAGTTGGCTTCTTCCCTATCCTGAGACCCTGCAGGGCAGGGTGACGGTGGTGGGCGTAGCGGCTCCTGGGGTTGCGGATGGAAATGGGGAGCGCTCTGTGGTTGCAGGAGAGCCGGGCGATCCCCTCACAGGGGAAGGGGTAGCAGCCGGAACGAGCGTGACGGCAAAACTGGAGCTGCCGGCTGCTGCCGCCTCCAGGGTGGCCCCCGGCATGGAGGTCATGGTCATTCTGGATCCGCCCTCCCCGCAGGGGATGAAGCCCCTCCGCCTGAAGGGAAGGATGCCGGCAACGCCCATGCACGGTCCTGTTATTTCCTCGGGGGGCACCTCTTCCATAGAGCCTGCCACGGCTATTTCCCCCGGCCATGAAAACCCCCCGGCCGACACCCTGTGGATTGAAGTCACCCTTGCCATCCCCGCCTCCATCAGAGATGAACGCCTCCTCCCCTGCCCGGGATTACAGGGCCATGCCCGTGTGACTACCGGCACCTCACGACTCCTTTTTAAACTGGTCCCCCCGCTGGCCCCCAAACAATAAGCCAATGTTAACCCGCTGAAGGGAAATAGCAAAAAGCACCGCCCCTTCCTGTTTTTTTTTCCGAATCAACTTGCTGTTCACTGAAAATGTGTACTTTTGCGTGCCATTTTTGGGAGAATCGTATGATTTTCTTCCTGAAAACCATTGGATTTCAAGAATTATACATACTTTTGCAGTCCATTTTTTCAATTTATTAACGTAGAAAAAACAGGTATTTATGCCAACGATTCAACAGTTAGTTAGAAAAGGAAGACAAAGTAAAGTAGACAAGAGCAAATCTCCGGCTTTGGATTCGTGTCCGCAGCGTCGTGGGGTATGCGTGCGTGTTTACACTACCACGCCCAAGAAGCCTAATTCAGCCATGCGTAAGGTGGCCAGGGTCAGGCTGACCAACGGTAAGGAAGTGAATGCCTATATTCCGGGAGAAGGACACAATCTTCAGGAGCACTCGATTGTGCTGGTACGCGGCGGCAGGGTGAAAGACCTTCCGGGTGTGCGTTACCATCTGGTTCGCGGAGCCCTGGATACCGCCGGTGTGGAAGGACGTCTGCAGCGCCGTTCCAAATATGGAGCCAAAAGGCCAAAAGCCGGGAAGGCCCCCGCTACTGCAGGTAAAAAGAAATAATTAACACCGTTCATTTAAGTTATTGCTAAGTGGTTTGGTTGAGTAAGCAGCTTCTCTTTCTTGTCTTCCGGGGAAGTGCTGAAGACACCGCCTGTGGGCAGCCAATTTAAATAACACTAAAAAGAAGTAAAATGAGAAAAACAAAACCAAAGAAGAGACATCTTCTTCCCGATCCCAAGTTCAATGACATTCTGGTAACCCGTTTTGTGAACGACCTGATGAAAGACGGGAAAAAGTCAGTGGCCTACACGATTTTTTATGATACCCTCGAACTGGTTGGCAAGAGGATGAAGAACGATGAGGTGGCGCCGCTGGATGTATGGAAAAAAGCCCTTGAAAACATTACTCCCCAGGTAGAAGTGAAGAGCCGCCGTGTAGGTGGAGCCAACTTCCAGGTGCCGATGGAGATCCGTAATGAGCGGAAGGTGGCCATCAGCATCAAGAACATGATTTTGTATGCCGGTAAGCGGTCGGGCAAGTCGATGGCCGACAAGCTTTCGGCCGAGATCGTGGCTGCCTTCAACCAGGAAGGGGGCGCCTACAAGAAAAAAGAAGATACCCACCGTATGGCGGAAGCCAACCGTGCTTTTGCCCATTTCAGATTTTAATGGCCGACTTCATCCCGGGTTATACCATATTATATAATGTAAAGCGAGCGGAATGGCTGTTCAGGATCTGAAATATACCAGGAATATAGGCATCATGGCGCATATTGATGCGGGGAAGACCACCACCTCGGAGCGTATCCTGTATTACACCGGTTTGACCCACCGTCTGGGTGAGGTGCATGACGGTGCCGCCACCATGGACTGGATGGAGCAGGAGCAGGAGAGGGGGATCACGATCACCTCGGCGGCGACCACGACCTTCTGGAAATATAAGGACGACAACTACAAGATCAACATCATTGACACGCCCGGGCACGTCGATTTTACGGTGGAAGTGGAACGGTCGCTGCGCATCCTTGACGGGGCGGTAGCGCTTTTCTGTGCCGTGGGAGGTGTCGAGGCCCAGTCGGAAACCGTCTGGAGACAGGCTGAAAAATACGGGGTTCCCCGTATTGCGTTTGTCAACAAGATGGACCGCCAGGGGGCAGATTTCTACAGGGTCTACCATGACATCCGCAATAAACTGAAAGCCAATCCCGTGCCCGTGGTCATCCCGATCGGGGCGGAAGAGAGCTTTGCGGGGGTGATTGACCTGATCAGGATGAAGGCGATCTACTACATCGAGGATGAGCTGCATGGCACCCGTTTCAACGAGGCTGAGATTCCCGGCGATTTGCTGGAGCAGGCCACGGAGTGGAGGGCCAAACTGGTGGAGGCGGCTGCAGAAAGTGATGATGAATTGCTGGAGCGTTTCTTCGAGGATGCCGACTCCATTACCGTGGAGGAGTTGCAGGCGGTGATCCGAAAGTCGACCATCGGTGGGATCATCATTCCGATGATGTGTGGTTCGGCCTTTAAGAACAAAGGGATCCAGCGTCTGCTCGACTCGGTGTGTGCTTACCTTCCCAGTCCGGTCGACATCGGAAATGTGGAAGGCAACGAACCGGGAGATCCTGAGAACAAGATCAGCCGGAAGCCCGATGAAAGCGAGCCCCTCACGGGACTGGCCTTTAAGATTGCCACCGATCCTTTTGTGGGTCGGCTTTGTTACATCAGGGTCTATTCGGGGAAGATCGAGGCGGGGCAGCAGGTGCTCAATTCGCGTACGGGAAAGCGGGAGCGGATTTCGAGGCTGTACCAGATGCATTCTAACAAGCAGAATCCCAAAGAGATGATTGGGGCCGGCGATATTTGTGCTGCTGTGGGCTTCAAGGATATCCGCACGGGCGATACCATTTGTGCCGTGGATCATCCCATTGAACTGGAGAGCATGATTTTTCCCGAGCCGGTGATCGGGATAGCCATTGAGCCGAGGTCGCAGGCCGATATTGACAAGCTGGCCAACGGGTTGGGCAAACTGGCCGAAGAAGATCCCACTTTCAGGGTGATGACCGATCCCGATTCGGGGCAGACCATCATCAGGGGGATGGGGGAACTTCACCTGGAGATCATCGTGGACCGGCTGCGGCGGGAGTTCAAGGTGGAATGCAACCAGGGGGCTCCCCAGGTGGCTTACAAGGAAGCGATCACCCGGCCGGTGGAACTCAGGGAAGTCTTCAAGAAGCAGACCGGGGGCCGCGGGAAATTCGCCGACATTATCGTGCGTATCGAGCCGGTGGAGCAGGGCGTAACGGGCCTGCAGTTTGTCGACAGTGTAAAGGGAGGCAACATTCCGCGGGAGTTCATTCCTGCGGTGGAGAAGGGCTTCAGGGAGTCGCTGGCCAACGGGCCACTGGCCGGGTACCCGGTTGACGGGTTGAAGGTGACCCTCCTCGACGGATCTTTCCACGCGGTCGACTCCGATCAGCTGGCGTTCGAGATTTGTGCCAAGCAGGCCTACCGGAGTGCCACCCCCAAGGCGGGTCCCAAATTGCTGGAGCCCATCATGAAACTGGAGATTGTCACTCCTGATGAATACATGGGCGATATTATTGGTGACCTGAACCGGCGCCGGGGCAACGTGACCGGCATGGAAACCAAATCAGGTGCACGGGTCATCCATGCCCTGGTTCCTCTGTCAGAACAGTTCGGCTATGTGACGGTATTGAGGACGCTCTCCTCAGGCCGGGCAACCTCTTCGATGGAATTCAGCCATTATGAGGAAGTGCCGCGCAATCTGGCCGAAAAACTGCTTACCGATATCAAGGGAAAAACAGACTTATTAGCATAAAAATTAATCATTTTCTCATTATGAGTCAGAAAATCAGGATCAAACTGCAATCGTACGACCACAATCTTGTGGACAAGTCGGCTGAGAAGATCGTTAAGACGGTAAAGACCACCGGGGCAGTCGTAAGCGGGCCTATTCCGCTTCCCACCCACCGGAGGGTTTTCACCGTGCTGCGGTCGACCTTTGTGAACAAAAAATCAAGGGAACAGTTTCAGCTTTCTTCATACAAGAGACTGATCGACATTTACAGTTCAACGGCAAGAACCATCGATGCGCTGATGAAGCTTGAACTGCCCAGCGGCGTCGAGGTGGAAATCAAAGTGTGATAATTAAAAAAAAGTAGTCGTAAAATGGCTGGAATTATTGGAAAAAAAATCGGAATGACATCCGTATTCAGTGTTGAGGGGAAAAACATCCCATGCACTGTGATTGAAGCCGGTCCCTGTGTGGTTTCACAGGTGAAGACCGTGGAGAAAGACGGCTACCATGCGTTACAGCTCTCCTTCGATGAGAAGAAGGAAAAGAGCGCCAACAAGGCGGAGTTCGGGCATTTCAAGAAGGCCGGGACCACCCCCAAGCGCAAGGTAGTGGAGTTCAAGGACACCTTCAGGGAGCATTTTAACCTGGGTGATGTGATCAATGTGGAGATTTTCTCCGTCAATGACTATGTGGACGTGGAAGGGGTCTCCAAGGGGAAGGGATTTCAGGGTGTAGTGCGCCGGCATGGCTTCGGCGGTGTGGGTGACAGGACCCACGGACAGCACAACCGTCTGCGTGCCCCCGGATCGTTGGGTGCTTCTTCCTGGCCTTCCAGGGTCATGAAGGGGCTGCGTATGGCCGGCCGCATGGGCGGTGAAAGAATGACCATTGAGAATCTGCTGGTTCTGAAAGTCATCCCCGAGCAAAATTTGATTGTACTCAAGGGATCCGTCCCCGGTGCAAAGGGTTCTTACATTTCAATTCGTAAACAATGGAACTAAGCGTATTCAACATAGAAGGAAAGGAAACCGGAAGGAAAGTTACCCTGAGTGACGACATTTTCGGCATAGAGCCCAATGACCACGCCATTTACCTTGATGTCAAGCAGTATCTGGCGAACCAGCGTCAGGGCACGCACAAGAGCAAGGAGAGGGGCGAAGTGGCCGGCAGCACCAAGAAGATCAAGCGTCAGAAGGGCACCGGAACGGCCCGCGCAGGGATGATCACCTCGCCGACGATCGTCGGGGGAGGCCGTGCCTTTGGTCCGCGCCCCAGGAACTACAGTTTCAAGCTCAACAAAAAGGTGAAACTCCTGGCCCGCAAGTCAGCCCTGGCCCATAAAGCGCTGGATCAAGACATCGTGGTGGTGGAGAATTTCAACCTCGATACTCCCAAAACCAAAATGATGGCGGCCATCTCCGAAAACCTGAAAATATCTGATAAAAAGTCACTTTTCGTGTTACCGGAAGAAAATAAAAGTATATATTTGTCCTCCAGAAATTTACAGGGTGTTTCGGTTGTAACTGCTTCTGAATTAACGACTTACCAGATCCTCAACACCAAAACTCTTGTGATTCTGGAAGGTTCGGTAGAGATAATCGAAGATGTATTCAAGCTTTAAGACCATAATACCATGGAAATTTTGATAAGACCGATAGTGACCGAGAAGATGACTGCCCAGGGAGAGCGTTACAACCGTTACGGTTTCATGGTGCAGCGCAGGGCCACGAAGCAGCAGATCAAGAAGGCTGTGGAGAGTCTCTATAATGTGTCGGTAGATTCCGTGAACACGATGGTTTGCGGCGGCAAAGTGAAGTCGAGGTTTACCAAGGCGGGAGCGATTACGGGAAGGACGCCTGTATACAAGAAGGCGATCGTGACGCTGGCCGAAGGGAATAGTATTGATTTTTACAGTAATATATAATTACAGAAATGGCAGTAAGGAAAATTAAACCAGTATCACCGGGTCAGCGGCACAAGGTTATCAGTGCCTTTGACGCCATTACTGCATCTACGCCTGAGAAATCATTGTTGGAGCCCCTGCGGAAGACTGGTGGTCGCAATAACCAGGGCCGCATGACGATGAGGTATATAGGTGGGGGACATAAGCGGAAATACCGGATCATTGATTTCAAGCGGAACAAGGACGGGGTATCTGCAGTTGTCGAGTCGATTCAGTACGATCCCAACCGTACCGCCAACATTGCGCTTCTGGTTTATGAAGACAATGAGAAGAGGTACATTCTGGCGCCCAACGGGTTGCGTGTGGGCCAGAAGCTGCTCAGCGGCAGCGGGATTGATCCTGAGATCGGGAATACCCTCCCTTTGGCAGAAATACCTCTTGGCACGCTGGTGCACAACATTGAGCTTCAGCCCGGACAGGGAGGTGTGATGGCGCGTAGTGCAGGAACGCATGCTCAGCTGACATCCCGCGAAGGCAGGTATGTCACTTTAAGATTGCCCTCCGGGGAGACGCGCATGGTGTTGACCACGTGCAGGGCTACCGTAGGGATTGTCGGAAACGGAGACCACAACCTCGAGAAATCGGGTAAGGCAGGTCGCAACCGCTGGATGGGTCGCCGTCCGCGCGTGCGTGGCGTGGCCATGAACCCGGTGGATCACCCGATGGGTGGAGGGGAAGGCCGTGCTTCAGGAGGACACCCGCGTTCCCGCAAGGGATTGCTGGCCAAGGGATACAAGACCCGGACCCCGAAGAAGGCCTCCAACAGGTATATCGTTGAACGTAGGAAGAAATAATTTTAAAGGAGAGAAAGATGAGTCGTTCATTAAAAAAAGGCCCATACATTGCTTTCAAGCTTGAGAAAAAAGTTCTGGCGATGAATGATGCCGGCAAGAAGTCGGTGGTCAAGACCTGGGCCAGGGCTTCCGTTATTTCCCCCGATTTTGTCGGGCATACCATTGCCGTCCACAACGGGAACAAGTTCATCCCTGTCTACGTGACGGAGAACATGGTGGGCCATCGTTTAGGAGAATTCGCACCTACCCGGACCTTCAGGGGTCACAGCGGCAACAGGAAATAAGGCCAAAGGTCAATTGTAATTAAAAAATTGAGTATCCATGGGTGCCAGAAAAAGAGAATCTGCTGAAAAGCGTAAAGAAGCGAAGAAACAACAATATTTTGCTGTTTTAAGGAATTGCCCGACCTCACCCCGGAAGATGCGGCTGGTAGCTGACATGATCCGTGGCATGGAGGTGAACAAGGCATTAGATGTTTTGAAGTTTTCGTCCAAGGAAGCGTCACAGAGGGTGGAGAAGCTGCTCATGTCGGCCATTGCCAACTGGCAGGCCAAGAACGAGGGGGTCCGTATTGAGGAGAATCCCCTGGTGGTCAGCCGCATCATGGTGGATTCAGGGCGGATTCTGAAACGGTTGCGGCCGGCTCCCCAGGGGCGTGCCCACCGCATCAGGAAACGTTCGAACCACGTGACCATTTTTGTGGACAGGAAAAACCAAGTTGTTGAAAACCTTAACTGATAGTAAATGGGACAGAAAGTAAATCCAATATCCAATCGTCTGGGATTCATCAAAGGATGGGATTCCAATTGGTTTGGCGGGGACAATTACGGGGATAAGCTGGTGGAAGACCAGAAGATCCGTGATTACCTGAATGCACGTCTGGCGAAAGCGAGTGTGTCGAAGATCATCATCGAGCGCACGCTGAAGCTTATCACCATTACCGTGCATACTTCCCGTCCGGGGATTATTATCGGTAAGGGAGGCCAGGAGGTGGACAAGTTGAAGGAGGAGCTGAAGAAGATCACCAGCAAGGAAGTCCAGATCAACATTTTCGAGATCAAGCGTCCGGAAATGGATGCCCGCATTGTGGCCAGCAACATTGCCCGCCAGATTGAAGGCAAGGTGGCGTACCGCCGTGCCGTGAAGATGGCCATCGCCTCGACGATGAGGATGGGAGCCGAAGGGATCAAGGTGTTGGTTTCAGGCCGTTTGAACGGGGCAGAGATGGCCCGTTCAGAGATGTACAAGGATGGTCGTACGCCGCTCCATACCCTGCGTGCCGATATTGACTATGCGCTGGGAGAGGCCCTGACGAAAACGGGACTGATCGGCGTGAAGGTCTGGATCTGCAAAGGGATGGTATATGGCGTCCCCGATCTTTCACCCAATGCCAGCCCGAAACCGGGCCGCAACGGGGCACCGAAAGGCGGCGGAGGCAACCGGAAAAGAAGAAAATAGGGGATAACACGTTAGAATTAAAACGAGATGTTACAGCCAAAAAGAGTTAAATTCAGAAGAGTACAGAAGGGCAAGATGAAAGGGAATGCCCAGCGGGGGAACCAGCTGGCATTCGGTTCATTTGGAATCAAAGCCCTGGAGGAGGCATGGATCACCGGTCGTCAGATCGAGGCTGCCAGGGTCGCCGTTACCCGCCACATGCAGCGCCAGGGTCAGATCTGGATCAGGATCTTCCCCGATAAGCCGATCACCAAGAAACCTGCCGAAGTACGTATGGGTAAGGGTAAAGGAGCCCCCGAAGCTTTCGTGGCTCCCATCACCCCGGGCCGCATCATTATCGAAGCCGAAGGCGTTCCTTTCGAACTGGCCAAGGAGGCCCTTCGCCTGGCAGCGCAGAAACTGCCCATTACCACCAAGTTTGTCGTAAGACGTGATTATGTTGAATAAAACAATCCAAGGAGTATGAAAACGTCTGAAATAAAAGAGCTTACAAGCAAGGAGATATTGGAGCGTTTGCAAACCGAACAGGAGAACCTGGTTCGGCTGAGATTGAACCACAGCGTGTCGCCGCTCGACAATCCGATGAAGATCCGCGAATCGCGCAGGAACATTGCCAGGATGAAGACCATTCTTCGCAGCAGGGAAGTATAATTACACATTAATGCAGCAATGGAAGAGAATAAAGATAGAAATCTGAGGAAAGAGCGCATCGGGGTTGTGGTGAGCAACAAGATGGACAAAACCATCGTGGTGGCCGAAAAGAGGAAGTTCAAGCATCCTATTTACGGCAAGTTTGTGAACAAGACCACCAAGTTTTATGCGCATGATGACAACAACACCTGCAACATCGGTGACACAGTGCGGATCATGGAAACACGGCCGCTGAGCAAGAAGAAATGTTGGAGATTAGTGGAAATCATTGAAAGAGCCAAGTAATCATGATACAGCAGGAGACAAGATGTATAGTAGCAGATAACAGCGGGGCGAAGGAAGTACTTTGCATCCGTGTGCTGGGCGGTACGCGCAAGCGGTATGCCACCATTGGCGACACCATTGTGGTGGCGGTGAAGAGTGCCACGCCGGGTGCCGATGTCAAGAAGGGTGCCGTTTCCAAGGCCATCGTGGTGCGTACCAAGAAGGAGGTGCGCCGCAACGACGGATCCTATATCCGTTTTGACGACAATGCGGTTGTTCTGTTGAACAATGCCGGTGAAATGAGGGGTACCCGCATCTTCGGGCCTGTGGCGCGTGAACTGCGTGACCTCAACATGAAGATCATCTCGCTGGCCCCCGAAGTACTTTAATCCGTAAAACAGAAGACCATGCAGAAAAAGTTACATATCAGGAAAGGCGACATGGTAGTTGTCATTTCCGGAGATTACAAAGGAAGCAAAGGCCGGATATTGCAGGTGGACCGCAAGACCGACAGAGCGATCGTGGAAGGCGTGAATATGATCAAGAAGCATACCAAGCCCAACACCCAGTACCCTCAGGGAGGGATCATCGAGAAGGAAGCCCCCGTGCACATTTCCAACCTCATGCTGGTAGATCCCAAAACCGGAAAGCCCACCCGCATTGGCCGCAAGCTGAATGAGAGCGGTAAATTAGTTCGTTATTCCAAAAAATCTGGAGAGGAGATTAAGTAATGGCTTACACACCCACCCTTGAAAAGAAATACAAGGAAGAAATTATTCCTGCCCTGATGAAGGAATTCAGTTACAAATCAGTGATGCAGGTTCCCCGGCTGGAGAAGATAGTGCTTAACCAGGGTGTCGGTTCCACGATAGCCGACAAGAAGATCATTGAAATGGCCACCGAAGAGATGACCATGATCTCTGGTCAGAAAGCCGTCCAGACCAGGTCGAAAAAGGATATCTCCAACTTCAAACTGAGGAAGAAAATGCCCATTGGCGTGCGTGTCACATTGCGTCGCGACCACATGTACGAATTTCTTGACCGCCTGATCTCCGTGGCATTGCCCCGAATCCGCGACTTCCGCGGGATCGAAAGCAAGATGGATGGACAGGGGAACTATACCCTGGGCGTTCCCGAGCAGATCATTTTCCCCGAAATCAACATCGACAAGGTGAACAAGATCAACGGGATGAACATCACTTTTGTGACGACGGCCCGCAGCGATGAAGAGGGGTTTGCGTTGCTGAAGGAGTTAGGTTTACCATTCAAAAACGTCAAAAAGAACTAAGTTATGGCTAAAGAGTCGATGAAGGCACGCGAAGTCAAACGTGCAGCGCTGTATGCGAAGTACAAGGAGAAAAGGGACAGGCTCAAGGCCGAAGGGGATTTTATCGGGTTGCAGAAGCTGCCCCGGAATGCCTCCCGCGTGCGGTTGCACAACCGCTGCAAGCTGACCGGCCGTCCGAAAGGATACCTGCGCCAGTTTGGCATCAGCAGGATCAACTTCCGGGAGATGGCTTCAGAAGGTTTGATTCCCGGAGTGAAGAAAGCAAGTTGGTAACAGGTAAAAGAGTTGACAAAATGAGTAAAGTTACAGATCCGATAGCAGATTATCTGACCCGTTTACGGAACGCCATCAAGGCCAACCACAGGGTGGTCGATATTCCTGCGTCCAATATCAAGAAGGAAATCACCCGCATCCTGAAGGAGAAGGGGTATATCCTGAACTATAAGTTCGAGGATGACGTCCAGTTCCAGGGGAATATCAAGATTGCGCTGAAGTACCATCCTGAGACGAAGGTGTCGGCCATTAAGTCCCTGGAGAGGGTGAGCCGCCCGGGGCTCCGCAACTACTGCGATTCCGAGAACATTCCCAGGGTGCTCAACGGACTGGGGATTGCGATCATATCGACCTCCAGGGGAGTGATTACCGACAAGGAAGCCCGCGAGCTGAAAGTGGGCGGCGAAGTTTTGTGTTACGTTTATTAATAGGAGGAAGATCATGTCAAGGATAGGCAAATTACCCATAGAGATTCCTGCCGGCGTTCAGGTGACCATTGATGAGGACAACCTCATCACCGTGAAAGGGCCCCTGGGGACGCTTACGCAGCAGGTGAACAAGGCGATTACAATATCCCGCGAGGGGAATACCCTGCAGTTCACCCGTCCCGACGACCACAAAACCAACCGCTCCATGCACGGGTTATACCGTTCACTGGTGAACAACATGGTCACCGGGGTGACCAAGGGGTTTGAGGTGAAGTTGGAACTGGTGGGGGTAGGCTACCGTGTGGAACAGCTCCCCAACAACGTGTTGGACCTGGTGTTGGGGTATTCGCACCACACCTACCTTCAGCTGCCACCCGAGATCACCCTGGAAGCCAAGAGCGACAAACGCGCCAACCCGCTGATTACGCTCAAGTCGATTGACAAGCAGCTGATCGGCCAGGTGGCCGCCAAGATCAGGTCGTTCCGTGAGCCTGAACCTTACAAGGGCAAGGGTATTAAGTTTGTGGGCGAGCAGCTCAGACGCAAGGCTGGAAAAGCCGCTGGTGTTAAATAGTAAAATCTGAAGAATTATGTCTCTGACGAAGATAGAAAGACGTTACAGGATCAGGAAACGCATCCGGAAGATTGTGTCGGGCAGTGCCGACCGGCCGCGGATGAGTGTGTTCCGCAGCAACAAGCAGATCGGGGTCCAGCTGATTGACGATGTCCAGGGGGTAACCCTCATGGCGGTGTCCTCCCTGGCGAAGGAGATTGCCGGGGCAGCCGGAAATAAGACCGAGAAAGCAGGGATGGTCGGCAAATTGGTTGCCGAGAAGGCCCTGGCCGCCGGCATCACCGAGGTGGTGTTTGACCGCGGCGGGTATCTGTATCATGGTAGAGTAAAACAATTGGCCGATGCTGCCCGTGAAGGTGGCCTTAAATTCTAACGACTATGGCAGTGAATATCAGAAATATCAAGACAAGCGATCTGGAGCTGAAAGACAGGTTGGTGGCGATCAACCGTGTGACCAAGGTGACCAAAGGGGGGCGTACCTTCAGTTTTTCGGCCATTGTGGTGGTCGGGAATGAGAACGGGGTCGTCGGCTGGGGCCTGGGTAAAGCCAGTGAAGTGACGGCGGCCATTGCCAAGGGAGTGGATGCGGCCAAGAAGAATCTGGTGAAGGTGCCGGTGATCAAGGGGACGATACCCCACGAGCAGGAGGCCAAGTTTGGCGGTGCCAAGGTGCTGCTGCGCCCTGCCCGTTCCGGGACCGGAGTGAAGGCCGGGGGTGCTATGCGCGCCGTGCTGGAAAGCGTGGGCATCCGCGACATTCTGGCCAAGTCGCAGGGATCTTCCAACCCGCACAACCTGGTGAAGGCCACAATGGCTGCCCTGACGGAACTGAGAGACGCCTATGCCGTCGCCCAGCAGCGCGGTGTTACCATGGAAAAAGTATTTAAAGGATAAAACAGTTATGGCAAAGATTAGAATCACCCAGGTCAGGAGCGCCATTGGCACCACCAAACATCAGAAGGCTATCCTGGCGTCGCTCGGACTGCGCAGAAGGCAGCAGACCGTGGAGCATAACGATTCGCCCGAAATCATGGGCATGGTCGCAAAACTGAGACATTTGCTGACTGTTGAGGAAGTAAAATAATCTGGAAAACATTACTACTATGGATTTAAGCAAGATAAAACCGGCAGAAGGATCCACCGCAGTCAATAAAAGAGTGGGCAGAGGCCAGGGCTCAGGATGGGGCGGGACTTCCGCACGTGGTCACAAAGGGGCCAAATCCCGGTCGGGGTACTCCCGGAAAATCGGATTTGAAGGAGGTCAGATGCCCCTTCAGCGCGTGGTTCCCAAATCGGGATTTAAGAACCGCAACCGGATCGAATACAAGGCCATCAATATCGAGGTGCTGCAGCAGCTTTCCGAAAGGCTCACTTCCGGCGTGATCGACATTGAAACCCTGATCGGGGCCGGTGTCATTTCCAAGAACGACAAGGTGAAGGTTCTGGGCAACGGCACGCTGAGCGCCAAGCTCACCGTGAAAGCCCATGCTTTTTCGAAAAGCGCCAAAGAAGCGATAGAGAAAATGGAAGGAACAACTGAAATACTCTAAGCGGTAATGAAACGATTTATAGAAACTTTAAAGAATATCTATAAGATTGAGGATCTGCGGTCGAGGTTGGGCATTACCCTCTTCTTCCTGCTGATTTACCGTTTAGGGTCTTATGTTTCCCTGCCGGGGATTGACCCGGCACAGCTGGTAGCTCTTCAGAATCAGACCCAGGACGGGTTGCTGGGGCTGCTGGACATGTTTTCGGGAGGGGCCTTCTCCAATGCGTCGATTTTCGCGCTGGGGATCATGCCATACATCTCGGCTTCGATTGTGATCCAGTTGTTGGGTATTGCCGTTCCCTACTTCCAGAGGATGCAGAAGGAAGGGGAGTCGGGGCGCCGCAAGATCAACCAGATCACCAGGTATCTGACCGTGGCCATCCTGTTGTTTCAGGCACCGGCTTATCTGGCCAACCTGCGCTACCAGTTACCCGACACGGCTTTTGCCGGCGGCGGCGGAACACTCTTCACGCTGAGTTCCACCATCATCCTGACCGCGGGCTCCATGTTCGTCATGTGGCTTGGCGAGCGGATCACCGACAAGGGTATCGGAAACGGAATCTCTTTGATCATCATGATCGGCATCATTGCCCGTCTGCCTTTTGCGATCTTCGGTGAATTTGCCGCGCGCATCAGCCAGCAGGGGGGCGGACTGGTCATGTTCCTGGTTGAGTTTGTGCTGCTGTTCTTCGTCTTTGTGGGGACGATCCTGCTGGTGCAGGGAACCCGCAGGATTCCGGTGCAGTATGCCAAACGGATTGTCGGCAACAAACAGTATGGCGGCGTCAGGCAGTATATTCCCCTGAAGGTGAATGCCGCGGGAGTGATGCCCATCATTTTCGCCCAGGCCATTATGTTTGTGCCCATCACCCTGGCAGGTTTTGCCAGTTCTGAAAGCCTGGGCAAGTTCGCCTCGGCCTTTTCCAATCCCACAGGATTCTGGTACAATTTCATCCAGTTCCTCCTCGTGATTGCGTTTACCTATTTCTACACGGCCGTCACCGTCAACCCGGTGCAGATGGCTGAGGATATGAAGAAGAATGGTGGTTTTATCCCCGGTGTGAAACCCGGCAAGAAAACGGTCGAATTTCTCGACACGATCATGTCCAGAATCACCCTTCCCGGTTCCATTTTCCTGGGGATCGTCACCATCCTTCCTGCATTTGCCATGATTATCGGGATCAACACGCAGTTTGCCTATTTTTACGGTGGAACCTCGCTGTTGATTCTGGTAGGAGTTATTCTCGATACCCTGCAGCAGATTGAAAGCCATCTGCTTATGCGTCACTACGACGGTCTGATGAAATCGGGCCGTATCAAGGGACGTACAGGCGGCGGAGCATCGATGTACTGATCGGGGCCGGATTCTCCCGGCAGAAGGGCAGGAGCGATATGACCAATTACTTGACCATTTAAAAACAGGAAATCATTTATGGCAAAAACGCCATCCATAGAACAAGACGGTACGATAATCGAAGCTTTATCGAATGCGATGTTCAGGGTAGAACTGGAGAACGGGCATGTCATAACTGCACATATCTCCGGGAAGATGCGGATGCACTACATCAAGATTCTTCCCGGCGACAAAGTCAAGGTAGAGATGTCACCCTACGACCTGACCAAAGGGAGAATAACTTTCAGATATAAAAATTAAAGAGATTTGCATAATGAAAACGAGGACTTCCATAAAGAAACGCAGTGCAGACTGCAAGATTGTACGCAGGAAAGGGCGCCTGTATGTGATAAACAAAAAGAACCCCAAGTTTAAACAACGTCAAGGATAATAATAAAAAAACAACAAAGAGATTATGGCACGTTTAGTAGGTGTTGATATTCCAGATAATAAGCGGGGAGAGATTGCCCTTACCTACATTTATGGTATAGGCCGCAGTGCTTCCAATGCCATTCTGGCCAAAGCCGGGGTGGACAAGAACCTGAAGGTAAGCGAGTGGAACGATGAGCAGTTCGGAAATGTCCGCCAGGTGATTACCGAAGGGTACAAGGTAGAGGGCGAGCTTCGTTCCGAGGTACAGCTGAATATCAAGCGGCTGATGGATATCGGTTGTTACCGGGGCATCCGTCACCGCATTGGTTTACCTGTGCGCGGGCAGTCGACCAAGAACAATGCACGTACCCGGAAGGGAAAGAAGAAAACGGTTGCGAACAAGAAAAAAGCCACTAAATAAGTAATTCGGATATGGCAAAAAAGACTGGAACAAGCAAGAAAAGGGTAGTTGTGGTGGAACCCAACGGCATGGCCCATGTACACTCTTCTTTCAACAATATCATTGTGACGCTGACCAATATGAACGGGGAGGTGATCAGCTGGTCGTCGGCCGGGAAAAAGGGATTCAGGGGTTCGAAGAAGAACACGCCCTATGCTGCGCAGGTGGCTGCCGAGGAATGTGCCAAGACGGCGTTTGACCTGGGACTGCGGAAGGTGAAGGCTTATGTGAAGGGACCGGGGAATGGCCGGGAGTCGGCCATCAGGGCGATTTCCACCATCGGAATCCAGGTGACGGAGATTGTGGACGTAACCCCGCTTCCCCACAATGGATGCAGGCCTCCCAAAAGAAGACGTGTCTAATTTTAAAAACAACAGGTAATGGCAAGATACAGAGCAGCAAAATCAAGGATTGCGCGTAAATTCGGCGAGCCCATTTTCGGGCCTGACAAGGCTTTTGAACACAAGAACTACCCTCCGGGGATGCACGGGCTGAATGCCAAGAGGAGAAAGAAATCGGAGTATGGCTTACAGCTGAAGGAGAAGCAGAAGGCCAAATATACCTATGGGTTGCTGGAGCGTCAGTTCCGGGGGCTCTTCCAGAAAGCCGCCGCTTCAACCGGGAAGACTGGTGATGTGTTGCTGCAGTTGCTGGAGTCGCGGCTTGACAATGTGATTTTCCGCCTGGGATTGGCCAAATCGCGTGCAGGTGCCCGCCAGCTGGTGAGTCACCGTCATGTCATGGTCAACGGCGAGGTGGTCAATATTCCCTCCTTCCTGCTTAAACCGGGTGATTTGGTGGGGGTGCGTGAAAAATCGAAATCCCTGGAGATCATCAACGAATCGCTGGCATCCCGCAGACATTCCCGTTACGGATGGCTGGAATGGGACGAAACCCAGATGGCCGGAAAGTTCATCAGCCGCCCTGAAAGGGATGAAATTCCGGAGAATATCAAAGAACAGCTCATCGTCGAGTTGTATTCCAAATAATTTTATTACGTGAGGTAATTATGGCAATATTAGCGTTCCAAAAGCCTGACAAGGTTATCATGATTGAATCCGGCGAGCGGTACGGAAAGTTTGAATTCCGTCCCCTGGAGCCCGGGTATGGCATTACGATTGGTAATGCCCTGAGGAGGATCCTCCTCTCTTCCCTTGAAGGATATGCCATCACCACCATCAAGCTCGATGGGGTGGATCATGAGTTTTCCACCATCAAGGGAGTGATTGAGGATGTGACCGAGATCATTCTCAACCTGAAACAAATCCGGTTCAAGAAAGAGGGTGAAGATGTGGAATCTGAAAAGGTGAACATCACCATCGGAGGCCAGGAGGAGTTTACGGCAGGCGACATCAACAAGTTCATGACCGGTTTCAGGATTCTGAATCCCAAGCTGGTCATTTGCCGGATGGAACCTGATGTCAAGCTTCACCTGGAGATGACCATCAGCAAAGGGCGTGGTTACATCCCCGCTGCCGAGAACAAGCCGGCAGAGGCGGAATTCGGGGTGATTCCGATCGACTCGATTTACACGCCGATCACCAAGGTGAAATACACCGTGGAGAATTACCGTGTCGAGCAGAAAACCGACTACGAGAAGCTGGTCCTGGAGATCTCCACCGATGGCTCTGTCCAGCCCAAGGATGCCCTCAAGGAAGCTGCCAAAATCCTCATTTATCATTTCCTGCTGTTCTCTGACGAGAAGATCACCATCGACTCGGATGAGAAGTTTGCCAACGAGGAGTTTGACGAAGAGGTGCTTCATATGCGTCAGCTGCTGAAGACCAAACTGGTCGATCTGGATCTGTCGGTGAGGGCCCTCAACTGTCTGAAGGCTGCCGATGTCGAAACCCTCGGGGAACTGGTGCAGTACAACAGAACCGATCTGTTGAAATTCCGCAACTTCGGGAAGAAGTCGCTGACCGAGCTCGATGACCTGCTGCTGGGAATGGGCCTCAATTTCGGGATGGATATTGCTAAGTATAAATTAGACAAGGATTAAAGAGTAATGAGACACAATAAGAAATTCAATCATTTGGGCAGGAAGAGCGCTCACCGCCAGGCGATGCTTTCGAATATGGCCTCCTCACTGATTCTGCACAAGAGGATCACCACGACCACGGCCAAGGCCAAAGCGCTTAAGATTTATGTGGAGCCGTTGATCACCAAGTCGAAGGACGACACCACCCATGCCCGCCGTATCGTTTTCAGCTATCTTCAGAACAAGGAGGCGGTCACCGAGCTTTTCCGTGAAGTGTCGGGCAAGGTAGCCGACCGCCCGGGAGGGTACACCCGCATTTTACGCACGGGTAACCGTTTGGGTGACAATGCCGAGATGTGCATGATGGAGCTGGTGGATTTCAACGAAGCCATGCTGGCCGCCAAAGAGGAGAGCAGCAAAGGCCGGAAGAAACGGTCGCGCCGTGGTGGGAAAAAGAGCGAAGAGGCCGCTCCTGTAGCCGAAACTTCCCGCTCGAAAAAGCAAGCTCCCGCGGCTCCGAAGGAAGAAGCACCTGCCGCCCCCAAGGCTGAGGAGAAACCGGCCGAAGAACCGGCAGCTGAGGCACCCGCTGAAGAAAAGGAATAAAGGGAACGCCCTGAAATATTGCAGAAGGCTGGCATTTGTCAGCCTTTTTTTATCTACTTTGCACTTGGGTAACCGATACGGAACATGGCATATAATGGATTGAGTGCGTTTGTGGAGCGGCTTGAAAGGGAGGGGGAACTGGTCAGGATTTCCGGGTTTGCTGATCCGGTGCTGGAGATCACCGAGATTACCGACCGCATGTCGAAGCTTCCCGGGGGCGGGAAGGCCCTTTTATTTGAACAAACGGGGAGTTCTTTTCCGCTTCTCATCAATGCCCTGGGGTCGGAGCGGCGGATGGCGCTGGCCTTCGGGCGGGGTTCCCTCGATGAGATCGGCGGGGAGATCGGTTCTCTTTTCAGGGAGCTGGCCGCGCCGAAAGCGGGGTGGTGGGAGAAACTGGCGATGTTGCCGCGGCTCAGGGATGTAGCCTCATGGATGCCCCGGAGGGTCAGGGGACGGGGGCGCTGCCAGGAGGTGGTCATGGAAACTCCCGATCTGGGGAGGTTGCCGGTGTTGCAATGCTGGCCTGCCGACGGAGGACGGTTCATCACGCTGCCGGCGGTGCATACCCTGGATCCCGAAACCGGGGCTCCCAACGCCGGCATGTACCGCATGCAGCTCTTTGGGCCGGCCATGACGGGCATGCACTGGCACCGCCATAAAACCGGCGCCCGCCATTTCGAGAAATACAAAACCCTGGGCCGCAGGATGCCCGTGACGGTGACCCTCGGGGGCGACCCCGCCTATATCTATGCGGCTACGGCCCCCATGCCCGAAAATATGGACGAGTATCTTCTGGCGGGCTTTCTCCGTAAAAAACAGGTCAGGCTCGTCAAGAGCCTTACCAATGAACTGTGGATCCCCGAAGATGCCGATTTTGTGATCGAAGGGTATGTGGATCCGGCGGAAGAGCTGGTTTGGGAAGGGCCCTTCGGTGACCATACCGGTTTTTACTCCCTGGCCGATTTCTATCCCCGTTTTCATGTCACCTGCATCACCCATCGCCGCGATGCAGTCTATCCGGCCACCATCGTGGGGGTGCCCCCCATGGAGGATGCCTGGATTGGCAAGGCTACCGGGCGGATCTTCACCGCCCCCATCAGGCTGACGATGATCCCCGAGCTGGATGATATGGAGCTCCCCTTTGCCGGTGTGGCCCATAACCTCTCACTGGTAACCATCCAAAAGCGTTATCCCGGACAGGCCGTGAAGGTGATGAATTCCCTGTGGGGGGCAGGACAGATGATGTTCAACAAGATTCTGGTGGTGGCCGACAGCGATGGTGGCCTGCAGGATCACCCCCGTATGGTGGATGCCTTTCTCCGCTGGTTTGACCCTGACCATTCGCTCTATTTTTCCAGAGGGCCACTTGATGTTCTGGACCACTCCTCGCAGGTATGGGCTTATGGTTCCAAGGTGGGCATTGATTTGACGGCCCCCCTGCCGGGCGAGAGGCCTGATGCCGGCGAAGAGCCTCCAAGGGGGCAGCCGGTGTCAGCAGAGACCATCAGGGATGTGGATCCGGCGGTTTTCCGGGCGGTGGAGGGGGTGGCCGATGCGGCTACGCTCCCGGGGAGTGCCCTTAATTCTGGAGGAGAACCATTGCCGGTTTTGTTGCTGGCGGTGGACAAGCAGCCCGGCTATTCCCGGGGAAAGCTCACCGGTATGCTTGCAGCAGTGCCTGAAACGGCCGCTTTCAGGGTCGTCCTGCTTTTTGACCGGGGAGCCCCGCTTGATGACCTCTTCACCCTGGTGTGGCTCCTGGGCGGCAACCTGGAACCCCACCGCGACATCGTGGTGGTTCCGGTTTCAGGAGGCCCGAAAGTCGTGGTGGCCGACGCCACCATCAAGACCGCGGAACATGATCATTTTGGCAGGGAGTGGCCCAATATCGTCACCATGGACGATGCCACCATTGCCCGCGTCGACGGGCTTTGGTCCACGCTGGGGCTGGGTGAACTCCTCCCCAGTCCGTCACTGAAGTTCAAGCCGCTGGTAAGAGGGATGGGGGCGGTCAGGGAATCCTGAGGACCTGGCCATTATCAGTTTTCCACCCGGTTACAACATTTCGGGAGAAAGGGCAAGCAGGGCGATGATTTTTTCCAGTCCTTCTGCATCTTCCTGGTCAAAGGCCCCTTTGTCCCTGCTGTCTATGTCGAGCACCCCGGTGATGACGCCACGGGCATCACGCACGGGCACCACGATTTCGGAGTTGCTGCGGGAGTCGCAGGCGATATGCCCGGGGAAGAGGTGGACATCCTCCACAACGATGGTTTCTCCCCTCTCAATGGCTGCCCAGCAAACACCCCTGCCTTTTTCCAGAACCTGGCAGGCCACCGGTCCCTGGTAGCACCTGACCACCAGCTCTCCCTCCCGCAGCATGTAAAAACCTGTCCAGAAAAAATAGTCGAGTTTATGGTGCAGCACTGCGGCAATGGTGGCCATCCGCGCATCGGCGTCGGGGCTCTTCTTGAGCAACGCCCGCAGTTGATCGCAGATCCGGCTGTACCGGCCCTGTTTTTTCGTTGATTCCATCCGTTCTCCTCTTTTTTGAATATAAAACCGTCGTTTCCCCGGTCAATGCAAGTCTGCTGGTTCCGGCAGTGCGAAAATGGTAAAAATTCCGGGGTAAACCTCAGGGTGGAACCATTTATGGAAAAGATCGGGGTGGGTTTCGGGACTCCTTCATGAAGTGAGGGTTCAAACTTCCGGGAAAGTTGTACTTTTGTCGACCATAACACAGGAGGTAAAAAGAATATGGCACAGACACCATCCATCCCCAAGGGGACGCGTGATTTTCTGCCTGCGGAAACCGCCCGGAGGAATTATATTTTCGACACGATCAGGGAAGTTTTTCATCGTTATGGATTCCAGCAGGTGGAGACGCCGGCCATGGAGAACCTCTCCACATTGCTGGGGAAGTACGGTGACGAGGGGGATAAGCTACTTTTCAGGATCCTCAATTCGGGTGATTTTCTGGCGGGGGTTCCCGGAGATCAGCTGGCCACGCGTGATTCGGCGGCGGTGGTCAGGTCGGTAGCCGACAAGGGTTTGCGTTACGATCTGACGGTTCCCTTTGCCCGGTTCATTGTGCAGCACCGCAATGATCTGGTATTTCCTTTCAGGAGGTACCAGATACAGCCGGTATGGCGTGCCGACCGGCCCCAGAAGGGGCGATACCGGGAGTTTTACCAGTGCGACTGCGACATGATCGGCAGCGACAGCCTTTTGAATGAAGCCGAGCTGGTCGGCATCATCGATGAGGTTTTTAGGCGGCTGGGGCTTCGCACGGTGGTGAAGATCAACAACCGGAAGGTGCTGGCGGGCATTGCGGAGGTGATCGGCCAGCCGCAGCGGATCACCGACATCACGGTAGCCATTGATAAGATGGAAAAGATCGGGTTGGAGAAGGTCAGGGAGGAGCTGGCGGAAAAGGGAATTCCCGTGGAGGCTCTGGCGCGGCTTGAGCCGTTGCTGATGCTCAGCGGCGATACCGGGTCCAAGTTGTTACAGCTCAGGGAAATACTGGCTGATTCCCCGGCCGGAATGAAGGGGATCGCCGAACTGGAGACCCTTTTCGGTTATCTGGAGGGATTCGGGTTGCAGACGGCTACGGAACTGGATCTGACACTGGCCCGGGGGCTCCACTATTATACGGGGGCCATTTTTGAGGTGAAGTCGCTCGATGAGCAGATTGGGAGCATATGCGGTGGCGGCCGTTACGACGACCTTGCCGGAATCTTCGGCATGCCCGGGGTTTCAGGGGTGGGTGTCTCCTTCGGGGCCGAACGCATCTACGACGTCCTCACCCGGCTCGATCTCTTTCCCCCCCACACCGGGGAAACCACCCAGCTCTTTTTTGTCAATTTCGGACCCCGCGAGGAGGCGTATATCCTTCCGGTGCTGGCCCGGGCCCGGCAAAGCGGCCTCAGGGCAGAGATCTACCCCGACCATGACAAGATGAAAAAGCAGTTGAATTATGCCCACCGGAAGGGGATTCCGTGGGTAGCCCTGGCCGGGGAATCGGAGATGGCTGAGGGAAAGGTCACCCTGAAAAACATGGTCACGGGTGACCAGACACTGGTTACCCCCGAAGAACTGATAAAAATCGTAGGCGGAGCGGGAATTAATAGCGAGCTTTAGCCCAAAAGCGGTGTGATGAAGCAAATGGTACATCAGATTTCTCCTGCTCCCCTCACTTTTGAGGTGATCGAAGAGATATTTTCGCGGAACAGCCGGCTGGAGTTGTCAGCCGAATCCGTAGCGCTGATAAAGAAGAGCAAGGCCTATCTTGACCGGAAGATCAGGGAGGCGGATGGGCCTCTCTACGGGATAACGACGGGTTTCGGGGCGTTGTGTGACATCACGGTGTCGAAGAGTGACCTGAGTAAGCTGCAGGAGAACCTGGTGTTGTCGCATGCCTGCAATGTAGGGCCGGAGGTTCCCCATGAGGTGGTACGGTTGATGCTGTTGTTGAAAGCGCATGCCCTGGCCCGTGGGAATTCGGCCGTACAGTTGCGCACGGTGCAGATGATTCTTGATCTGTTCAACCACGGCATCATTCCGGTGGTATGCGAGCAGGGATCGCTGGGAGCCAGCGGAGACCTGGCGCCGTTGGCCATGCTCTTTTTGCCGTTGCTGGGGCGTGGCGAGGTATACTACCAGGGGGTGAAGCGGCATGCCTGTGAAGTGCTGGCGGAACTGGAATGGGAACCGCTCCAGCTGGAGGCCAAGGAAGGGCTGGCCTTGCTCAATGGCACCCAGTTCATGAGCGCCCACGCCGTTTATACCCTGTTGAAGGCCTTCCGGCTGATCAAACTCTCTGACATCATCGGGGCCCTGTCGCTCGATGCCTTTGACGGGCTGATCGAGCCTTTTCTGGAGAATATACAGCTGATCAGGCCGCATCCCGGGCAGGCCCAGACCGCCTCCAATTTCAGGTATTTGCTTACGGGCAGTGAGATCATGGCCCGCCCCAAGAAACATATTCAGGATCCTTACTCTTTCAGGTGCATCCCCCAGGTACACGGCGCTGTCAAAGATGCCGTCAGGTATGTTTCTGGGGTGGTCGAGGTGGAAATCAACTCGGTGACCGACAATCCCACGGTTTTTCCCGATGAGGACAAGATCGTGTCGGGGGGGAATTTTCATGGGGAGCCGCTGGCCCTGAGCCTTGATTTTCTGGCTATTGCCCTGTCGGAGCTGGGCAGTATTTCGGAGCGACGCACCTACCGGTTGATTTCCGGGGAGCGGGGGTTGCCCGAATTTCTGGTGGCCAATCCGGGGCTGAATTCGGGATTTATGATACCGCAGTATGCGGCGGCCTCCATCGTGAGCCAGAACAAACAGCTGTGTACGCCGGCATCGGTCGATTCCATTCCCTCTTCGAACGAGCAGGAGGACCATGTGAGCATGGGGGCCAATGCCGCCACCAAGGCGCTGAAGGTAGCAGGAAATGTGCTGAAGATTCTGGCCATTGAGCTCTACAATGCGGCCCAGGCCGCGGAATTCCGCCGGCCCCTGCATACATCGCCCGTATTGGAGGACTTCATGGCCCAATACAGGACCCGCGTGGCCTTTGTGAAGGAGGATACCCTGATGTATGAGGGGATCAATGAAACCATTGCCTTTCTGGAAAACGGCCGGTTCGTGATCTGAATCTGGCCTGGTAATGGATTTCCGGCGCGTTTAATTCTCAGCGTTTAAACCGGGGCCTGCAGGTGTGTGCGTATCGTTCGCGGGGGTGATCAGACAGGAGCAGTACCGGTCATGGCCACACCGGCCACAGCCCCGAAGGAGCCTTTATTATTCCCTTCTACGGCGGTACTGGTCGAACATGTGTACCCTGAACTGGTTCTCAGCACGGTATAACAGGAGCACCTTCTGGGGCGGAAGAATCTTCAGGAATTTCTCATTGTATTGGCCGGCGTTTTCGGCCTCTTTCCTGAAGGAAGCGGCAATCTCCCTGGTGATGCTGATGACCTCCTGGTCGGAGAGGGTGGCGTTTTCATCCCTGGTTTTCATTTCCAGTTCCCTGCGTTTGAACTGGAGTTCCATTCTTTCTTTTTCGAACTGGTTGTAAACCGGCCAGAACTCCTGGGCTTCCCTGGGAGTAAGGTTCATTTTTTCGGTCAGGAAGGCGATCTTCTGGCTTTTGAACTTCTCAAAGTCGGGTCCTCCCTCTTTCTGGGCGGTGCTGGCCATGGAGAGAAGGAGAAACAGGGTCAGAAGGGTGGTAACTACCTTGTTCATTTGGGTTGCTTTTGTTGTTTTTCGTTGATTTCCATGAAGATTTCCAGGTCGCTGTAATTGGCGGCCAGGTAGGTTTCCAGGAGTTCGTCGTCGGGGGATTCGTTTTTGGCGTTGCCTTCGAGCAGATTGAGGAAGGTATGGTCGTCGACATGTTCGACCAGGTTGATGATTTTTTCCTCATCGGTATGGGTGTTGTGGGTAGCCAGGGGCTGATCCTTGGTGATGAGCCTGGTGGGCCAGTATACGATCAGGAAGACGGCTGCGAATGCGGCGGCCAGTCCGATGACCGGTTTAAGATAGTCGGCCAGCCGCAATTTTTTGGCGGGTTCAGTTGCAGTCTCCCGTTCCAGGGCGGCCTGCATCCTGGCCGGGAAGTCGTCAAAATAGTGACGCGGAACCCTGAAGGGAAGCTCCCTGGGGGCTCCGGGGATCTCCCTGGTTTCCCTGCTTCCGGAATGGTCATCTGTGAATTCCATGTTCTTCATACTATCCATTGACTTTTTGGGATCGAAAAAGTTTAATTTCAGTGATTAATCGGTACCGGTCAGAAAATCTTCCACCTTTCTGGCGGCGTGGTGGTAGGAAGCTTTAAGCGCCCCCACGGAGGTGTCGAGGATTTCAGACATCTGCTGGTAAGGCACTTCATCGAAATAGCGCATGTTGAAGACCAGGCGTTGCTTTTCGGGGAGGGTGAGGATGGCCTGCTGAAGTTTTTTCTGTATGGCGGTTCCCTCATAATAGTCGTCGGCTTCGAGCCTGTTCTTCAGGGTATCGCTCATGTCGTCCATGGAGACCAGGGTGTGGCGCTTGCGGGCGTTGATAAAAGTAATGGACTCGTTGGTGGCGATACGGTAAAGCCAGGTGAACAGGGAGGACTCCTCCCTGAACTGGCCCAGGTTTTTCCAAACTTTCAGAAAGGTGTTCTGCAGGACGTCATCGGCATCGTCATGGTGCAGGACGATTTTGCGGATATGCCAGTAGAGCCTCTCCTGATACCGGGTCACCAGTTCCTGAAAGGCAGCGTGGCGTTCCTTTTCAGAACGGAGCCTGACCGTTAATTCCTGGTCGGAATTCTGCATACGCTGTTTCAGACTAAGACAGAAAGAGGGCTTAAAGGTTTAATACCGGTTCAAATTCTGAAGGTAAGTCCCTCGGTCAGCAGCCGGTCGTAGTTTTCGCGGTCGAAACGGTAAAGACGGGCCGCGCGGTGGGGTACATTCTCCTGTTTTTCTCCAGTTTCCAGGAGGAAATCCATTTTCTGGATTTTCTTCCTGAAGTTGCGGATATCCAATTTCTCCCCGAGAATCACTTCGTACATGGTCTGAAGCTCGGTCAGGGTGAACTTTTCAGGCAGGAGATGAAATCCGACGGGGTGGTACTGGACATTCTCGCGCAGATGGTCCAGGGCTGCCCTGATAATCTCCTCATGGTCGAAACAGAGGGAAGGGAGCCTGTTGATGTGAAACCATTGCATCTTACGCGTCAGTGAGGATTTCTGGATGTTATGGTACCTGGGATTTATCAGGGCATAGTATCCTACAGTGATGACCCTGTAATAGGGCACCCTCCTGCTGTTGCCGAACGTGCGGAACTGCTTCAGATAGACGTTGGTGAGTCCGGTGCTGCCGGTGGTGATCTCCTGGGCGAAGGCGTCCAGATCCGACTCATCGGGGGCATGCGCACCAATCAATCCCCAGGTGGACTCGGTTTGCAGACTGGGATGGGTCTCATATAATACCCGTACCTGTTCGTAGTCTTCATTTTCCCTGAGGGTTTGCATCAGGAGTCTCGGATCGGCCTGCCACAGCAGAACATTTAGTTTTTCACCGTCAAAACCAAAGATCACACAGTCGACAGAAATGTTTCGTAAGAGCATGGACAGTTTTGTTGAATTTAGTCATGTTAAAGGTAGTCAGTTTTAGTTATTGTCATTATACAATAAGGAAAAATTTCACATTCCGCAGGGAGAATTTTTTTTTTATACTTTTGTGTTCTTATTCATATTCATAAACAGAACACTAAGCATGAAGAAATTAATGTTATTCGCAGCCTTACTGGGGGTGTTATTCGGATGTACGAAACCTGAAGGGTATCAGGTGGAAGTGGCTTTGAACGGAGCCAGCGGGAAGGTATTTCTGGAGCAGCGCAGGGATGGCAATTTTGTACCGGTCGACACTGCGGAGGTGGTTGATGGGGTAGCTGTTTTGAAGGGAAAGGTGGAATTTCCTGACATGTATTATCTTTCGGTGGAAGGATCCAACCAGAAGGGGATACTTTTTGTGGAGAATGTGGTGATGAAAGTCACCGGGAGTGTGGATTCGCTGCGGTTCATCAAGGTGAGTGGTTCGCCTGTGAATGACGAGTACCAGGTGATCAGGGAGGAGCTGGACCAGGACAACAAGGCTGGTATGGCCAAATACCAGGAGTACCAGCAGGCCTTGCAGTCGGGCGACACCGTGAATGCTTCCCGGTTGATGGAAGAGGTGAAAGCCATTTTTGACGGCCAGGAGCAGAAGCTGGTTGGTTTTGTGAAGAACAACAAGTCGTCGTGGGTGACGCCTCTTTTCCTGACGCAGGTGCAGCAGAGCATGGAGGTAGAGGCTCTGGACTCCCTGGTGAACGGATTGGATCCCAAGTTGTCGGTGGTTCCGGCAGTGGTGGACATGAAGGAGCGGATTGCCAAGCTCAAGAGGGTGGCTGTTGGTCAGACGGCTCCCGATTTTACCCAGAATGACCCTGAGGGGAATCCCGTGAAGTTGTCGGAGGTGTATGCGAAGAACGCGTATACCCTGATTGATTTCTGGGCGGCCTGGTGCGGACCCTGCCGGCAGGAGAATCCCAACGTGGTGGCGGTCTACAACGATTACAAGTCCAAGGGTTTCGGGGTTTTTGGTGTTTCGCTGGACCAGGACCGTGAGCGCTGGCTAAAGGCCATCGAAGACGATAAGCTGGACTGGCCGCATGTTTCCGACCTGAAATACTGGCAGAATGAAGCGGCATCTCTTTACGGTGTAAATGCGATTCCGGCCAATTTTCTGGTTGACCGGAACGGAACCATCATTGCCCGCAACCTGCGGGAGCAGGCCCTTCGTGACAAGGTAGCCGAATTGCTGCCCTGATGGGGGGCGTACAAAAAAGGCTGTCCGTTTTGCCGGGCAGCCTTTTTTTGTGGCACGTTTTAATCTTAAACAGATCGTAGACCATGGAAGAACTGACCCTAACCACCCCTGCGCTTCTCTTCTCGGCGATATCGCTGATTCTGCTGGCCTATACCAACCGGTTTCTGGCTTATGCCTCGGTGGTCAGGAGCCTTCATGCCCAGTTCAAGAGCGATCGCAACAGCCTTCTGCTCGGGCAGATCAACAACCTGCGCAAACGGCTTAATCTCACCCGGTCGATGCAGATTCTGGGCATCTCCAGCCTTCTGCTCTGTGTCCTTTGCATGTTTCTGATCTATGTGGATTACCAGACCTGGGCGGAGGTGATTTTCGGGGTGGCTTTGCTGTTGCTGATAGCCTCCCTGGCCTTGTCGGTGCGTGAAATCCAGATTTCGGTCAGGGCTCTTGATCTGCACCTGAGTGACATGGAGGAGGTGCTTTGAGTTACACGGGGGAAATTTCGGCCTTGCTGACCGCCCTTTTCTGGACGGTGACCAGTCTTTCGTTTGAGGCTGCCGGTAAGCGTGTGGGGTCTCTGCAGGTCAACCTGATCAGGCTGGTGATTGCTTTTTTCATTTATGCGGTGTATCTGAAGATCACCCGGGGGATGTTTTTGCCCGTGGATGCAGGTGCCGAACGGTGGTTGTGGCTTTCCCTGTCGGGCCTGGTGGGATTTGTGATTGGTGATTTGCTTCTTTTCCAGGCATTTGTGGTGGTGGGGGCCCGAATTTCCATGCTGATCATGTCGTTGTCGCCACCGGTGACGGCCCTGATCAGCTGGCTGATGCTTGGGGAGGTCCTCTCGCCCATGAACTGGCTGGGGATGGCCGTGACCCTGACCGGGATTTCCCTGGTGGTTCTCAAGCGGGAGAAAGGGAGCGGCATGGCACTGCGCAAGATCACCACGGCCTACTCCCTGAAGGGGGTTCTTCTGGCATTCGGGGGAGCCGTGGGACAGGCGGCGGGGCTGGTGCTCAGCAAGAAGGGAATGGGGAGCTACGATGCCTTTGCCTCCTCGCAAATCAGGGTCATTACCGGCATGGCCGGTTTCCTGCTGATCATTCTGGCCATGCGCAGATGGCCCCGGGTGGTCAGGGCCGTAAAAAATAAACCCGCTATGGGATTCATCTCCCTGGGCTCCCTTTTCGGTCCCTTCCTGGGGGTCTCCTTCTCCCTGCTGGCCGTCCAGCATACCCGCGCCGGCATCGCCGCCACCATCATGGCCATTGTTCCGGTGCTGATCATCCCCCCGGCGGTCCTCATTTTCAGGGAGCGCGTCAACTGGAAGGAAATCACCGGCGCCGTGATTACCGTGGCCGGCGTCATGCTCTTTTTCCTATAGCTTTTTTTTTATGTTATTGACGTGGGAAGGCGTATTTTTCCTTATTTTTGATTAAACTAAATTCTACATTCATGGATGCCAAGACAAAAGCGATTGTGGCGCACCTTACCCCCATCGGATGGATCATTGCGCTGGTGATCAACATGGGCCAGAAGGAAGAGATGGCCAGTTACTATATCAGGCAGACCCTGGGGCTGTATCTGGCCAGTTTTGCCCTGGGAATTCTCAATTCGATTCCGGTACTGGGGTGGATCATCTGGGCTGTCGGAGGGATCATCGTTTTCGTATTCTGGCTGATGAGCCTGATATGGTCCATTTCGGGAGAGATGAAGCCCGTGCCATGGGTAGGCCAGCTCTTCCAGGATTGGTTTAAATCGCTCTGACCGGGGCGTTGCCTTTTCCGGCCGTATCAAGAGTCATAGAGCGCTCTTTTGTTCAGGTATGCCTGCCCGGGGTGTACATGCCGGAAATTTGCGGGTTTGTGTAAGACCGGTTGTGACTTCAGATGTGAATTTCCTCCCCGCCATTTCTGAGGGGAGTTGTCATCCCCGTTGGGGGAAGAGAACAGATTAGCTTTCCCCGGAAGTCATGTTCCGCCGGAGTTGGAGTATTTTCTCAATTTGCTATTTTTGCCTGATGCAGAATAAAATGAAAACCCACGATAAGGCCAGGCTGTGGAGTCATCTGGCGGGGTACGTATTGATTGCGGTATTTATTACCATTGGATTTTTTATAGCGCCCAAAGGTCAGGAGGCCTTTCTGGAGTATCTGAAGGAAGACGGGTTGGTGGAGAATCTGACGACCCTGTTTTTACTGGGTGGTTCCGGGGTGGCGGTATATCGTGCCCTGCAGTCGCGCCGGTCGGGGCAGCGATGGGCCGTGGTTACCTGGGGCGTCCTGGCGTTTCTTTTCTTTTTTGCTGCCGGGGAGGAAATCAGTTGGGGACAACGCATTTTCAACATAGAAACGCCCGGATATTTCATGGAGAAAAACCTGCAGAAAGAGACCAACCTGCATAATCTGATGATTGGGAACATCAAGGTGAATAAGTTGATTTTCTCACAGTTGCTGACGGTGGCACTGGTGTTTTACCTGGTTTTTCTCAGGTTATTGGTGAAGAAAAGCGGTTTTTTTCACCGGTTGGTGACCCTTACCGGGGTGCCCTTGCCTTCCTGGGACCATGTTCTTGTATTGTTGCTGAGTTCGGTCCTTATCTCGCAGTATCATCTTCTCAAGGAGGGAGAATTGCGGGAGTTGGCCTTTTCCGTGGTGTTTTTCCTGATTTTTCTGTTTCCGGTCAGGCCTGGTGTGCGCCAGGGCGGGGATGTCATCTCTTCCGGCGGAAAAGAAAACTGATCAACCGGTTCAACAGCCCATTTCTGTCAGATGAGTGCGGCGGCATCCACGTCGAGGTACCAGGTGAGCTGGCCGTCGATGGGGTCGATATAGTAAGCGGGCAGTTTCTGTGCCGCTTTTTTGTTGTTCATGATTTCGGAGATGCGTGGGCTTTTGGCGGTACCGGTGACCAGGACGAAAATCCTGCGGGCGTGGTTGATGGAATTTCCGGTGAGGGTAATTCTTTTCTGGCCGGTAATGGGATGTGAGGCCACGGCACAGGGGGCATTGCTTTTCATGAGGTGGAGTTCACCGGGGAAGATGGAGGCCACATGGCCGTCGTCGCCCATGCCCAGGAGGACCAGGTCAAAGACCGGGAATCCCTCACGGTGGGGGACCAGGGCAGCCATTTCGCGGGTGTAGCGAAGGGCTTCTTCCTCAGGGGGGGCTTCTCCGTTGATGCGGTGGATCTGTAAGGGATTCACCGGAACCTGGGAGAGCATCCGTTCTGAGGCCATCCTGAAATTGCTTTCCATCGAGTCAGGTTCCACGCACCGTTCATCGCCCCACCAGAAGTGCAGTCTTTCCCAGTGTGTTTTGTCCCTGAATTTGCCTGCGAGGATCTCATAGAGCAGGGCTGGGGTGGATCCTCCCGAAAGGGCGATATGGAGGGGGTGGGTTCCTTCCTGCTGGGAGATGGCGGCGATCTGGCGGGCTGCCTTTTTGGAGAGTTTGGCCGGGGTGTCGTAGATTTTCACTTCCACATCTTTTTCCATGGTAGGCTGGTATTTAATTGACCAGGAGGTCGTTGTTTACAGTTTGCAACAGGTGGTTCTGATGGTTACAGTTCGCAATAGGTACCGTCGTCGGTGAGGTTTTTACAGGGGAAGCGCCAGGGGCCTTCCTCCATGAGGTCGTCGGCGGCCTGGGGGCCCCAGGTTCCGGCGGGGTAGCCATACACCGGAATGTGGGGGTTGTTTTCCCAGGCGTCGAGGATGGGCTGCACGAATTTCCAGGCTTCCTCGACGGCATCGCCGCGGGAGAAGAGGGTGGCGTCACCCTGCATGCAGTCGAGCAGGAGCCTTTCATAGGCTGAAGGCAGGGTGATTCCTGCCAGGTCGGAATAGTGAAAATCCATGTTGACGGTTTTCACATGAAAGCCGGCCCCGGGCTCTTTCATTCCCATTTTCAGGAGAATGCCCTCATCGGGCTGTATGCGGATCACCAGCTGGTTGCTGACCGGCTGGTAGCCGGGGATGCCTGAGAAGAGGTGGTGGGGCACATGCCGGAAGTGGACCACCGCTTCGGTGACACGTGCGGGCAGTTTTTTCCCGGTGCGCAGGTAAAAGGGGACTCCCGCCCAGCGCCAGTTGTCGATGTAAAATTTGAGGGCGGCATAGGTTTCGGTGCGGGAGGAGGGATTCACGCCTTTTTCTTCGCGGTAGCCGGCGATTTTTTCTCCCCTGATGAGGGAGGAGAGGTACTGTCCTCTGACGGCCATGGTGGCGGTTTCCTCTTCGCGAAGGGGGCGCAGGGCCTGGAATACCTTAAGGGTTTCATTGCGGATGGCGTCGGCGCCCAGGACCGCCGGGGGTTCCATGGCGATAAAGCCGGTGAGCTGGAGGAGGTGGTTCTGGATCATGTCGCGCAGGGCCCCCGACTGGTCGTAATACCCGCCGCGCCCTTCGACCCCCAGGGTTTCGGCGGAAGTGATCTCCACATGGTGAATGAAATTGCGGTTCCAAAGGGGCTCGAAGATGCCGTTGGAAAACCGGGTGACCAGCATATTCTGAACGGTCTCCTTGCCGAGGTAATGGTCGATGCGGAAAATCTGCTCTTCATCGAAATAGTGAAGGAGGTTCACGTTGAGCTCGCGGGCGCTGTGAAGGCTGGTTCCGAAGGGTTTTTCAACGATAAGGCGCCGGAATCCCCGGTCACTGCGGGAAAGCCCTGCAGCATGCAGCCGCGCAGGGATGATCCCGTAAAGGGAAGGGGGTGTCGACAGGTAAAAGATGAGATTGCCTCCCGTTTGTTTTTCTTGGCCGAGGTCGGCCAGCCGCTTTCGCAGAAGATGGTAATCCTCTTCTTTTTCGGGATCGAAGGGGAGGTAGTGCAACATCTTGGAAAAGAGGTCGGTTTTTTCTGTGCCGGGAAGGAATGTGCGCATGTTTTCCCGGAACTCCTCATCGGAGAAAGGGGTGCGGCTCGCTCCCACCACGGCAAACCCTGCCGGGAGCAGCTCTTTGACATAAAGGTCGTAGAGTGCGGGGATCAGCTTCCGCCGGGTGAGGTCGCCCGACGCCCCGAATATGACGAGCAAATGAGGATCAGCTTTTTTCATAATCACCTGAATTATCCTGGGTGCCGGGTGAGTCTGGCTTCCCGGAGTTGTAAACACACCAGGTGACCACATTGTTTCCGGAAAAGAGGAAACGGAGGGGCACAGTATGCTGTGACTGGTTTTTGGAGAAGGACGCGGTGGTGGTTCCCGTCATGGTCAGGGGTGTGGGGGGAATATGGAGTTGTGAGCGGAAGTCGGCGCCGGGCTGGTCCATCATTTTATATAGGGATTCCTTGGCGCTCCAGCAGAAGATCTGGGCTTTACGGGGGTTGGGGGTGTGGGTGGTCCAATCCAGTTCTTGATCAGAGAGGAAACGGGGGGCGATGGATTCGACGTGGCGGGTGGTTTCTTCGGTGTCGATGCCTGCCGGGAAAGGGGAGAGGATGGCGGCGGCCAGGGATGCCGAATGGGAAAGGCTGATATGGCGTGTGTCACCGGTCAGGAAGGGTTTTCCTGTGTGTGCATAGGCCATGTCGGGGATCTCTCCCAGCAGGGCATGAAGCAGCAGCCGGGTGGCTGCAAACTCTCTGCGTTGTTTTTCACTGCGCAGATGCGGGGGAAGGGCAAACCCCGGGCGGGCAGCCTGCAGGAGTTGGCGCCATTCCTCTTCCTGTTCCGAGAGGAGCCAGACCCCCAGGGCGTATTCTTCAGTTATGATGGTTTGCAGCAGTGGCATTACAGCGTAATTTACGAAAAATCCGTCACGACGTTGCAAGGAGGGCTTCCGGAAGTCAGGGTAGCCATTCCAGGGTCTCCATCAGCCTGACGGCATCGGCTTCCAGGAAGGCAATAACGGGTTGCAGGGAGTCGATGTTGGGAGTGGCCCTGATGTAAAGGGAGCCCCTCAGGAAATGACGGCTGCTGTCGGTCAGGTAAAACTGGAGGGGGGAAGCGGCATTCCCCCTGATATAATAAATGGTTCCGAAGACGCGGGCGGCGGGATGGGTGAAACTCTGCTCCTCGATGGCGCTGGCCTTGACGGTATGGTCATAGGCCATGCGGCGTGATTCTTCGGTATAGGTTCCCAGGTTGTGGTGGACTTGTTTGTAGCTGAGGTGGATTTCCGCCTTATGGCCGGGAATGCGGATATTGGCCCACCCGGGTTCTGCCCCCTGACTGCTGTCGCGGCGCATGGAGGCGTAATGGGGGATTTCGAAGCGGTAAGGGTATCCCGGGGCGGAGGGGAGATATTTTTTTTCCGGAAAGGCGATACGGAAATAGCCGTAGGGTTTGGGCACCGGTTGTTCGCGGCAGGAAACCAGCCATAACAGGAGTGCCAGGGCCGTAACCACCACCGCGAGGGACCCTGCCCCCCCGGCTCCGCTACCTGCTTCCCCGGCTTTGCTCTCTGCCCCCCCGGCTCCGCTACCTGCTTCCCCGGCTTTGCTCTCTGCCCCCCCGGCTCCGCTACTTATTCCTCCTTTTTGTGTTTTTCCGAATTTCATGCCGTATTATAACAATTCGGTCCTGATCTGCCGGATCCTCCGGTTAGTGACCGATTCTATCGTGAACCGGAATTGGCCGTACTCGATATTTTCATGTAACGTGGGAATGTCCCCTTTTATTTCAAGGATCAATCCGGCCAGGGTATCGGCTTCTCCCCGTACCTCATGAAAAATATCCTTGTCGCAGCCCACGGTGTCGCAGAATTGCTCCAGAAGGGTTTTCCCGTCGAAGAGGAATTTTTTGTCGCCCAGACGGGTGTAAAAAGTTTCATCTTCGTCGAATTCGTCGGCAATGTCGCCCACAATCTCCTCGAGCACGTCTTCGAGGGTGACGATCCCCGATGAGCCGCCATATTCATCGACTACGATGGCCATATGGATTTTGTTTTTCTGGAATTCTTCGAGAAGGTCTTTGACCTTTTTGGTTTCGGGCACAAAGAAGGGGGGCCTCAGGAGGTTCTGCCACTGGAATTCTTCTCCCTTTTCGGTATAGGGGAGAAGATCCTTGATATAGAGGATGCCCCTGACCTGGTCGAACGATTCGGAGTAGACGGGGATGCGGGAGTAGCCTGAGGTGTTAATGATTTCCAGGACGGTAGTGAAGGATGATTTGATGTCAATGGAGACGACATCGACCCTGGGGACCATGATTTCGTCGGCGGTTTTGTTGCCGAAGTTGACGATGCCCCTGAGGATCTCCTTTTCCTCGGTGATGTCGTTTCCGGAGGTAAGTTCGAGGGCCTGGGAGATTTCGTCAACGGAGATGTTCTTCTGGTTCTTCCTTGATTTTTGTTCAGCGCTGTAGGAAGAGCGTTGCAACAGGTAAGTGAAGGGTGTAAGGATTTTTCCCATGAGGGCAAGGGGGTAGGCCATCAGGCGGGCGACCTGCACGGGGTAATGGTGGCCGATGATTTTAGGGAGGACTACCCCGGAAAGAAGAATGACCAGGGAGATGAGAATGACCAGGAGCACGAGCATTCCTGCAGAGGGAAGCCCGGGAAGGAGAGTGGGGATCGCCAGCCTGACGATCAGCATGATGATGATCACGTTGATCAGCAGGTTCAGGACCACGATGGTGGAGCGCAGCTGGCCCGGATTTCTGAGGTTATCGCGGATTTTCCGGTGTTTCACCGCATCGGGGATTCCTGATTTCTCTCTTCCGGCAAGGATGGCGTACCCGGTTGCGGCGGCGCTGACCAGGGTGGAGAGGCCCAGCAGGAGGAGGATAATCCCCAGGGTCCATTCCGGATGGGTGAGCAAACGGGCATTGGTCTCCAGGGCAGGGAGGGGTGCCTGGGCCATGCTGTCCGGGGGTGTGGCCAGGAGAGCCAGCGGAGTGAATGTCAGAAGGAGGGGTTTCATTCAGAAGGGCAAATCGTCGTCTCCGCCTTCGGTGGGGAAGTCGGGATCTTCAGCCACGGGAGGCTTGAATTCGGTTTTTGCGGGGGTTTCCCCGGGGGCCCCACCCTGGTTATCGCGGCTGCCCAGGAGTTTCATCACGTCGCCGAAGATTTCGGTGACGTATTTTTTCTGGCCTTCCTTGTCCTCATAGGATCGGGTGCGGATACGCCCCTCGATATAGAGTTGTTTTCCTTTTTTGACATATTTCTCGGCGACCTCGGCCAGGCCCCGCCAGAGGACGATGTTATGCCACTCGGTGGTGGTGACTCTTTCTCCGTTTTTGGCGGTATAGGTTTCCGAGGTGGCCAGGGTAAAGGTAGCCACGGCCACTCCCGAGTCGAGATGCCTGATTTCGGGATCACGCCCGACGTTTCCGACTAAGATGACTTTGTTGATTGACATATCAGATCACATTAAGGTAATTATTCTTCATTGCGGCATCCCGAGTTCAGCGGCTGGTGAGGCCTGCTTCTGCCAGGTAATCCCTGATCAGGGCCGGAAATGCAAATTTATGAATTTCTTTCCGGTTTATGATCATTCGGTGGCCATCGATTACCAGAGGGCTGGTTTGGATTCTGACGAAGCGGGCGATGATCCGGCGGTGGGTCAGTTCATGGGTACGGGTATTGCTGATTCCGGTGATCTGGCAGGGGCGCGATCCGCAGAGGCTCAGGAGAAGGGGGTTGTTCAGGAGTTCGGTGTCGCTGAGAGGGTGGTCGGTTTCGAGGAGGGGGAGCTGGTAGAGGTTTTTCCAGATGTCGTTATGGCTTCGTTTTTCGATGGTCAGGTGGAGGCCGTCTTCAATGAGGTAAAAATGGAAGAAGCGCAGTTTACGGGCAGGTTTTCTTTTTTTAAGGGGCAGGGCGGAGGTCATATGGTGGTGGTAGGCGAAGCAGGAGGAGAGGAGGGGGCAGATAGGGCAGTTGGGGTTGCGGGGGGTACAGCAGAGGGCTCCGAATTCCATGAGGGCCTGGTTGTGGAGGCCGGGGTGTTCGGTATTGAGGAGCAGTGAGGCCAGGCGGTTGATTTCCGCGGCGCCCTCGCGGGCGTCGACGGGGAGGGTCACCCCATGGTACCGGGCCAGGACACGGGTGACATTGCCGTCGGTCACGGCCCGGGCTTCCCCGGAAGCAATGGAAGCCACAGCCGCCGCGGTATAATCGCCCGTCCCTTTGAGCGTCAGAAGGGTCTCATAGTCCCCGGGAAAGACCCCTCCCAGTTCATTAACCACCCTTTTTGCCGCGGCATGCATGTTCCGGGCACGGGAATAATATCCCAACCCCTCCCACATCTTCAGGAGTTCATCTTCGGGAGCCTCCGCCAACGCCTTCACCCCCGGAAACCGTTCCACAAAACGGAAATAGTAGGGCAGACCCTGCCTCACCTGCGTCTGCTGCAAAATCACCTCCGAAACCCAGATCAGATAAGGATCCCGGGTTTCCCTCCAGGGAAGATCACGCCGGTTCACCTCATACCATTGACGTAGGATGTCTGAAAAATGGGCCATTTTTTTTGGTAACAATCAGTAAAAAAAGAGGAAAGCAAAAATAAATTTTTCCCAAAGGATATTTTCTTTTAAATAATTTATATTTTTGCACACCGGTTTAGACTTATTAAATTGTTGAAAATTAAATATTTTAAGAAATGACAAAGGCTGATATCGTTAATGAAGTTTCTAAAAACACAGGAATCGAGAAATTAACTGTGCAGAAAGCAGTGGAAGCTTTCATGGAAACTGTGAAAGATTCGTTGGTAGATGGTAAGAACGTATACCTTCGCGGATTTGGAAGTTTTGTGGTGAAGAGGAGAGCTGAGAAGACTGCCCGGAATATTAGCAAGAATACGACCATCATTATTCCGTCGCACAACATTCCTTCATTCAAACCGGCAAAAACGTTTGTTTCGAAAGTTAAGAACCAGGTAAAATAAGAGGTTATGCCCAGCGGAAAGAAAAGAAAAAGACATAAGATGGCTACGCACAAGCGTAAAAAAAGACTCCGGAAGAACAGGCATAAGAAGAAAAAGTAGCAGTTTGAACTGAGTTTTGGTAAAGCAGATTAAACCTAAAGTAATTCATTCACTTTAGGTTTAATCTCTTTTATACGACACGAGGACCGTCTTTTACAAATTTCATAAATAACAGGTTGTGAGTAGCGATTTAATTATTGATGTCTCTCCATCCGAAATTGTTATTGCCTTACTTGAAAATAAGAGACTGGTTGAATTAGGCCGTGAGAAGAGCGGAGCCAAGTTTGCCGTAGGGGATATTTATCTGGGGAAGGTCAAGAAGATCATGCCCAGTTTGAATGCTGCGTTCATAGATGTGGGATATGAGAAGGATGCCTTCTTGCATTATCTGGATCTGGGGCCGCAGTTTTCTACGTTGAACAAGTTTCTGCGGTTGGTTTCCTCGCGGAAGAACAAAATTACCTCTATTTCCCGGATACAGTCGGAGCCTGATATCAACAAGGAGGGTTCGATAGGAGAGCAGCTGAAGGTAGGCCAGAAGATACTGGTTCAGATTGCCAAGGAGCCCATCTCTACGAAGGGGCCCCGGTTGACGTCGGAGATTTCGATTGCCGGGCGTAATCTGGTGTTGATGCCTTTCAGTGACAAGGTATCGGTTTCGCAGAAGATCAGGTCGAATGAGGAGAAGATCAGGTTAAAGACGCTGGTGCAGAGCATCAGGCCCCGGAAGTACGGGGTGATTGTGCGTACGGCCGCTGAGGAGAAGCAGGTGGCGGAGCTCGACCAGGAGATCCGTCGGTTGGTAGAGAAGTGGGAGTCGGCGATTGTGAAGCTGGGGCGGATGAACAATCCCGGGTTGGTGCTTGGGGAGATGGATCGTGCCACGGCCCTGCTGCGTGATATTTATCATCCCAATTTCAGCAACATCATTGTTAACGATCCGGGGGTAGCCGAGGAGATTGCCCTCTACCTGGAGTCCATTGATCCTGACAAAAAGAAGATTGTCAAGTTGTTCAAAGGGCGGCAGCCTGTTTTTGAGCATTACGGGATAGAGAAGCAGATCAAGACCTCCTTTGGGAAGACGGTTTCCTTCCGGAACGGGGCCTATCTGATCATTGAGCATACCGAGGCATTTCATGTGATCGACGTGAACAGCGGGAACCGGGCCAAGAGCGGCATGGACCAGGAGGCCAGTGCCCTGGATGTCAATCTGGCGGCATGTGAGGAGATCGCCCGGCAGTTGCGTTTGCGCGATATGGGAGGGATCATTGTGATTGACTTCATTGACATGAACCAGCCGGCCAACCGGCATAAGGTTTATGAATTCATGAAAGAGATCATGGCGGGAGACCGCACCAAGCACAACATACTGCCTCTGAGTAAGTTTTGTTTGATGCAGATTACCCGTCAGCGGGTCAGGCCTGAGGAACATATTGAAACCGCAGAGGTGTGCCCGGTGTGCAAGGGGAGCGGGAAAGTGGTTCCCACGCTCTTGATAGCCGATGAGATACACAGCAAGGTCGGGTATATCTTCAGGGACCTCAATAAGCGGAAGCTCACGGTCAGCGTCCATCCCTACCTGGCCGCCTATCTGACCAACGGTTGGCGTTCCCCGCGCAACAAGTGGTTCCTGAAATACTACAAGTGGGTGAAGGTGACCGCCAATCCGGCACTGCCCCTGACCGAATACCGCTTTATCGATGAGAGCAAGGAGGAGATCATCCTCTGACCATCTCTTCTGCTGAGCATCCCTCCTGCCCGTCTCATGCCGTAAAGCATGCAGGTCTGAAATCTGTTCAGGCCGTGAAACATTTTGCGGTTTGTTTGTTATTAGCTAGTAAAAACGATTATACCCAACGATAAGGATGAGACGACTGATATTTGTACTGACTTTTTTTCTGGCTCTGGGGGCCGGTGCCCAGGTGATAGAGCCCATCAAGTGGAATTTCAGCAGTTCGAATGACGGGCAGAATGCCGAGCTGGTTTTCATGGCGGTCATGGAAAAGGGATGGCATCTTTACGACACGTACCTCCCTGAGGGGGGTCCCATTGCCACTTCCTTCGTGTTTGAAGACACCACCCTGTTTACCCGGGAGGGAGCGTTGCTGGCTTTCCCGGAACCTGTGGAGACTTTTGATCCCACGTTTCAGATGAATCTGCGTTATTTCAGTGATACCGCGGTTTTCAGGCAGAAGGTGGTGTTGGGGGAGGGAGTCACCCAGATCAAAGGATATGTGGAATTCATGGGTTGTGACGACGAGCAGTGTTTGCCGCCGGCTGAAGTGCCGTTCATATTCACATTCAGTCAGGCCGGAACAGCGGCGGCTGCCGCAGAAGGGGCGGGGGTTCCTCTGGCCGCGGATGGCGGAAGCGGGAACAGCCTCTGGGTGTTTATCCTGATTTCATTGTTGGCGGGGTTGGCGGCCATACTCACGCCGTGTGTTTTCCCGATGATTCCCATGACGGTCTCCTTTTTCATGAGGGGCAGTGAAAACCGGGGCAAGGCCATCCGCAGCGCCCTCTTTTTCGGATTGTCGATAGTGGCCATTTTTACCCTGCTGGGGGCTCTGTTCTCTTTCGGCATTTTCGGTCCCAATGTGGGAAGCCTGCTGAGCACGCACTGGATTCCCAACCTGTTGTTTTTCATTCTTTTCTTCATTTTTGCCCTTTCCTTTTTCGGGCTCTTTGAGATTGTGTTGCCCAGCAGCCTGGTCAATAAAACCGATGCGAAGGCAGATCAGGGGGGTATTGTGGGGGCATTTTTCATGGCGCTGACCACCGTGATTGTTTCTTTTTCATGTACGGGGCCCTTTATCGGAGCTTTGATCATCGAGGCGGTGCAGGGGGGCGGTATGCGGCCCCTGCTGGGCATGTTCTTTTTCGGGCTCGCCTTTGCCACCCCGTTCACCCTGCTGGCCATCTTCCCGTCGGCGCTGAGCAAACTTCCCAAGTCGGGGGGATGGATGAACGTGGTCAAAGTGGTTTTTGCCTTTATACTGCTGGCGTTCGGACTGAAGTTCCTGAGCAACATTGATCAGGTATACGGATTTGGCCTCCTGTCGCGTGATCTTTACCTGGCCATCTGGATTGTTCTTTTCTTCCTGCTGGGGCTCTATTTTCTGGGTAAGATCAAATTTTCACACGACAGTGACCTGCCTTATCTGGGGGTAGGCCGGTTGTTTCTGGCTATAGCCGCATTTACCTTTGTGGTATATCTATTTACCGGGCTTTTGGGATCGCCGTTGAAGCCGATTTCGGCGTTGCTGCCGCCGGCTACAGTGACGGCAGCTCCTGTGGCAACCATGACCTCCCCGGGTGCGACCGTGCCCCAACCCTTGTGCGGGCCCGCAAAGTATGCCGATAAACTTCACCTCCCCCACGGATTGAACGGGTATTTCGATTATGAGCAGGGACTGGCCTGCGCCAAAGAACAGGGGAAACCGCTCTTCCTGGTTTTTAAGGGGCACGCCTGTGCCAATTGCAAAAAAATGGAAAATTCGGTGTGGACTGATTCTGAGGTGCTTCGTATGCTTTCTGAAAAGTATGTGGTCGTGGCCTTATATACCGATGACCGGACGACCCTGCCCGAATCGGAGTGGAAGAGTGACGCTGAAGGGAAAACCCTCAGGACGATGGGAAAAGTCAACCTGGACCTTCAGATCAGGAAATACAATACCAACAGCATTCCCTTTCACGTGGTCATAGAGCCTGACGGCACAGAGCACCAGTTGGCGGTGACCTTTGATGCGGACGAGTTCAGAGACTTCATCAGAAAGGGCGTGGAGTAAATTCCCTTTCAGGTTTTCCTGCGGAAAAGGGCTGTCCCCATGGAGGGGGCGGCCCTTTTTTATTCACGGTGTGCCGAGGGTCGAGAGGGCCCCTTTATTTATTCACGTTGTGCTAAAGGTTGAGAGTGACCCTTTATTTATTCACGGGGAGCGGGATGGGAGTGGCTGGCGGGGAATCTTATTTTTTGGGTGATGTCCCAAAGGACGATTCCGGCGCTTACCGACACATTGAAGGAGTGTTTGGTGCCAAACTGAGGGATTTCAATGGCCCCATCGCACAGGTCGACGACCTCCTGCTGAACGCCTTTCACCTCATTTCCGAAGATAAGGGCTATTTTTTCACCGGGGAGGGGGAGAAATGCGGGGAGGGGAATGCTGTTTTCGACCTGTTCGACGGCGTAAACGCGGTATCCGAGGGTATGGAGGTGGCTGACCACATCGGAGGCGTGTGCGGCATATTCCCAGGCGACCACTTTTTCGGCGTCGAGTGCGGTTTTATGGATTTCCTTGTCGGGGGGGGTGGCGGTAATTCCGCAGAGCCAGATTTTTTCGATCATAAGGGCGTCGGCCGTACGGAAAACGGATCCCGTGTTGTGGCAGCTCCGGATATTGTCGAGGATGACGGTCACCGGGAGTTTAGGGGTGTGGAGGTATTCCTTTGTCGAAAGGCGGTTGAGTTCCGCCATGGTTCGTTTCTTCATGCTGGTGTGGTGTTTTCAGCCTCTTTTCCGAAGGGTCGACCGGGTCTCTTTTTGCAGGTTAAACCTGGGAGGTTCTTTTGACGGGGAGGGTCATGCAGCGTGCGCCGCCGCCGCCGCGGGCCAGTTCAGAGCCGGCGATGGTGACCACGCATCTTTTGTAATCATCGGGAGATTTGACGCCTTTCATGACTTCCCTGGCGGTGATGATTTCGAAGCCATAGCGGTTCAGTTCATTCATGGTATGGATATTCCGGGCGTAGCCGATGACTTTTCCGGGGGCAAAGGCGAAGAAGTTGGCGCCGCTGTGCCATTGTTCTCTCTCCTGGATCCAGGGATCGGAGTTGCCGCCGCAGGCAATGGGTTCCAGATCCATGCCCAGCTTTTTGAGGGCCGCCAGGATGTTGGGTTCATGTTCAATTTTACGGACCTTCCCGTTGGCGGTTTCGATATGGATGGTTTTGAACCGGTTAAGTTCGAAGACGATGGGTTCGTACACCATGCAGGCATCCCTGTCGAGGAAGGTGAAGATCATGTCGAGGTGGATAAAGGATTCCGGGGAGCGGGGGAGTTCCTGTACGATGACATGGCGGGTTTCGCGGGTGGTTTCACAGATCCTCCGGAGGAAGAAGTCGATGCCCTGGGTGGAGGTGCGGGCGCCGGTACCGATGACGAAGGTGTCTTCGCGGGCTACGAGGAAGTCGCCTCCCTCCATGGTGGCCACTCCCTTGGAGGAGGCAGGTGATTCCTGGGTAACGGGGTTCCAGGGGGCAATGCCGAAGAGGGGATGATGGGTGAATATGGCTTCCATGATAAGGGATTCCCGTTCGCGGACCCTGTTGGCCATCCTGCCGGTCATCACCTGTTCGTTGACCGCCATGGCGATGTCGCGGGTGAAAAAAAGGTTATGGAGGGGCTTGAGGAGATAGCGTTCCTGGCTCAGGAAACGGGTGAGGTTGTCCTTGACCAGTGGCACCCCCTCGATGAGCTGGCCCGCCAGCTGTTCCGCAGGAAGCTCCGTCAGGATTTCCGCAGCCTGGCAGATCTCCTCATTGCAACAGATGCGCCTGACCAGATTCTCCCTGACCTCAGGGAGTCCCAGAATGCCGGTAAGCAGGTCGCGGATTTCAAAGGTCATGGAGACCTTCTCCAGGACACCCTTGAGCTGTTCGTACTCTTCCGAAGCGACCGAGAGGTTGAGGATGTCGCTGTAAAGGGCTCTTTCCGCATTGGCGGGGGTCATGTTTTCCACTTCCGGCCCGGGCCTGTGGAGAATAACCGCCTCCAGAGGTCCGGTTTCTGAGCTTACCTGTATTTTGACGGGTTCTGTCATGGCCTGGTTTTTGAGACAGCGGCAAAGATACAAACTTTGGCAGAGGGATAATGAAGCGAAGGCGATTTCGTTTTACCTTTGCATGACAAACGGATGATGTGAGAAAACCAATCCTGATACTGATTTTCCTGGTTCTGGGAGTGGCCGGAACGGTGGCCCAGGTGGCAGATACGAGCCGCGTGGGCGTTGGTTATGTCATTGGGAATGATACGGTGATCCACCGGGAGATCAGGGAAGTGTGGGTTTATCCGCGGCGTGAGTTCAGGAATGCCCGGTTTGAAAGGCAATACTACAGGTTAATCCAGCGGGTGAAGAAGGTGTATCCGTATGCGCTGAGAGCGAGTGAATTGCTTGATCAATACGAGCCTGAATACATTAAGCTGAAAACCGACAGGGAGAAACGCAGGCTGATCGGCAAGGTGGAAGACCAACTGATGGCCCGTTACAAGGAGGAGTTCAAGAAAATGAGCATCAGCGACGGGAGGGTGCTGATTAAGTTGATTGACCGGCAGACGGGCCGTACCGGTTACGACATCATCAAGGAGTTCAGGGGAGGATTTCAGGCCGCATTCTGGCAGGGCATTGCCCGGTTGTTCCGGAATAACCTGAAAGACGAGTACGATCCCTACGGTGAAGATCTTCTTATTGAGGAGATCGTGGTTCTGGTGGAGCGGGGATGGCTTTAGGGAGGCATAAAGGGCGGGCAGTTAGTCATCGGGTCGTCTGGTTTTTGTAAGCATACCCTCCCGGTGGCCGGTATTTCTTAGTCTGTGTTTGCGGAATCCTCCTCCTGACCGATTGAAAAACCAATGGTCACTCTAAATGAAGCGTACGTTTATTGCGATTCCGGTGGAAGCGGGAGCCCCACTGAAGCAGTTCACCGAGAGCTTGAGGGCGCAATTCAGAGGGGAGAATATCAGTTGGGTAGAGCCGGTCAATTTTCACGTGACTGTGAGGTTTTTGGGGGATACTCCTGATGAGATGATGGCTCCCATAACAGAGGCGATGAGACGGACATGCCATGATTGTCACATTGGCAGGGGCATGGTCAGGGGTCTCGGTTATTTTTCCTTTAAGGGTGTGCCCTCCGTTTTATATGCCCGTATAGAAGGATGGGAGGGGGCTCCCCGCCTGGCCGACCTGCTGGAACGTGAGCTGGAAACTTTGGGATTTGCACCGGGAAACCACGCGTTCAAAGCACACCTGACCCTGGCCAGGATTAAAAACCTCTACGAGAAGAAGCGGTTTAAAGAGATCATCCATTCGGTGGAGCAGGAGGAGTTCCAGGAGGCAGAGGCCTCCCGGATTATCCTGTACGAAAGCATCCTGCAGCCCCGCGGCCCCATATACAAACCCCTGGCCGTCACCCCCCTGAAAATGGAAGACTGAATCCCCAGTTTTCCGCATCTGGCTTCCACTCCCTTCTGGCAGGCAAACTTTAATGATACTGTCATTTTTTTGAAACAACCTTGTAACAAGGGCCCCTCACCTTTGTGGTGGAATTTCAGGAGCAATTGTTATGATGTTTTTTACGAAACCAGAAAAGGTTTATTCACGTGATACCCTTCCCACATTTTTTGTTAACAACAATAAGAAATCTATTTTCAACCCAACCACAAACGAAGTGCGGTTAAGCCGCTTTGTAGTTATTTCCTTTTTGCTCCTGGTATCCCTGTCTGCGCTTAAAGAAGCGCGGGCGGGGAACATCAGGGGAACGGTGCGGGACGGTAAAACCGGGGAGACCCTGGTGGGGGCCCAGTTGCTGATTCAGGGAACCACACGTGGAACGATCACCGATTTTGACGGTAATTTTGTGCTTGCCGACGTCACAAAAGGGAGTTACAACCTGGTGGTGGCTTTTATTTCCTATGAGAATCAGATTATCAAGGTGGAAGTTCCCGGGGTGGGGGATGCCGAATTGGTCATTGACCTCCTGCCAGTCTCCATTGATGTGGGGGAGGTGAAGGTGGTGGCCCGGAAACGGAGCAACACCGAAGTCGCCCTGATGAACACCCTGAAATCGGGCAGTTTGATTGTCAGTGGGATTACGGCGCAACAGATCTCCAGGAGCCAGGACAAGGATGCGGCGGAGGTGGTGCGCCGGGTGCCTGGCATTACGATTACCGATGGCCGGTTTGTGGTGGTTCGCGGGTTGGAGGAGCGATACAATTCGGTGATGCTGAACAATGCCACGGCGCCCAGTTTCGAGGCCGACAAACGGGCCTTCTCCTTTGATGCCATACCCAGCGGACTGATCGACAACATTTTGATTTATAAGAGTCCTGCCCCCGAGCTGCCTGCCGATTTTGCCGGGGCGGCGATCAATATCCAAACCAGGAATGTGGCCGATGAAAATAGTTTCAGTCTTACTTATGGGGCCAAGTACAACGAAGGAGCCACTTTCAGCAAGGATTTTCTGACCCATGAAGGGAGTAAGACTGATTGGCTGGGCTGGGACGATGGTTCCAGGGCTTTGCCCGCCGGTGTCCCCTCCCCGGAAGCGTTTGCCCTCCTCTACGACTGGCCCGATGCCTCCGCTTATCTTGACCGGACGGCTCAGATCAACACCATATCGGCGCTTTTCCCCAATAACTGGGAGGTGTCGGCAAAAGCCCCCCTTCCCGATCAAAACTTCTCGGTCTCCTTTTTACGCAGGTTTCTGATCGGGAAGGTTTCGGTAGGGAATATCACCTCCCTGAATTATGGCACTTCCACCAGTTTTACGACCAACCAGCGGGTGGAATACCAGAATTATGATGAAACCCTGGGGGAGTTGATCCGAAATTTTGATTTTACCGACCAGCAGGCCAAATCGGAACATAAGACCGGGATTATACAGAATTTCAATTTCCTCTATGGAAAGAACCAGAAGCTGGAGTTCCGCAATTTTCTGAATCAGATGGGAACCCTCTCGACCACACAGCGCGATGGGATCAATTATTACAATGTCGAGACGCTCCGGATGTTTGATTTGAAATATGACAGCCGGTTGGTCTATTCGGGACAGTTGGCCGGAGAGCAGACCTTCAACAAGGGGCGGACCCGGGTCAACTGGCTTGTGGGGTATGGATTTACCAACAAAAACCAGCCCGACAACCGGCGGTTAACGCAGGTGCAGATCACCGATGAAGCCAGTGACCGTTACAACCAGTATTACCTGCGGATTCAAAATGTTCCCAATCCCTACCTTGCCGGAAGGCTCTGGATCGACATGGAGGAGGTGATCAGCAATGGAAAGCTGGATCTGACCCATCAGATGACTTTCCCCTTTTCGACCACGCCGTGGCAGCTGAAAGCCGGTGGTTTTTACGAGAAGAAAGAGCGGTCGCTCAACTCAAGGCTGGTAGGGGTCGTCGCTTTGCGTAACCCCCCTGACCTCTTTTTCGATCCTGTGTCAGAGATCATGAATCCCTCCAGTTTCTGGTTTGATCAAACGGCACCCTATACACAGCACGGGCTTTCCTATCGCGACAACACCAGGGCCAAAGACAGTTATGACGCCAATGATATCCTCACCGCAGGATATGTGGCACTCTCTCTGCCCGTCACCCACAAAATCACGCTTTCTGGAGGGATCCGCCTCGAAAACTGGAACCGCGGAATCACCAATTTCTTTGAAGAGCGGGAAGATGCCGATAAAACCCCCATCACACGCGACACCCTCGATATTTTCCCGTCGGTGAACCTGACCTGGAATATGACTGAATCCCACCTGTTCAGGCTCTCCTACGGCAAAACCGTCAACCGCCCCGAGTTCAGGGAGATGGCCCCCTTTGATTACCAGGATTTTGAGTTGTTCGCAATCGTTTATGGGAATAAGGAGCTGAAGAGTGCCTATGCCGGCAACTTCGACCTCCGTTACGAGTGGTATCCCCGGCCGGGAGAGATGATATCGGTGGCCGGCTTCTACAAGAAGTTCACCGACCCCATTGAGACCTTCCTCCGCCCGTCAGGGACCACTTACGACTACTTCCCCTATAACACCGAAGAAGCGTACAGCACAGGAATAGAGATCGATATCAGGAAACGGTTCGAAGGATTGGAAGGCACCTCCGGATTCCGGGGGTTTCTCAAAAACCTGACCGTGGTCTTTAATACCTCCCTGATTAAAAGTGAAATCAATACCTCCGAACAGGAGTTTACCCGCGACACCCTGAGGGTGATGGCAGGCCAGTCGCCTTACATCATCAATTTGGGACTCTTCTACAACAACGTTGAAAAAGACCTGGACATCAATCTGAGCTATAATGTCGTGGGAAAACGGATTGCCTATGTGGGTACCCCCACCAATCCGCATACCTGGGAACTCCCCCAGAACGGGTTGGATCTGACCGTACAAAAAGGCATCGGGAAAAACTTCAGTGTGAAAGCAGGGGTGAAAGATCTCCTGAATGAGCCGGTCCGATTCGCTCAATACCACGGTGTGAACGGGGATGTGGAGGCTTTCACCAGGAATTACACTCCCAACCGGCAGTTCTCTTTCAGCCTTGTCTGGAAACTTTAACAATATCAGAAGAATAAAATATGAAAAGTCTGGAGTCTGGAGTCTGGAGTCTGGAATCGGGAATCTGGAATCGGGAGTCGGGAGTCGGGAGTCTGGAATCGGGAGTCAGGAATCTGGAGTCAGGAATCTGGAGTCTGGAATCGGGAGTCTGGAATCGGGAATCGGGAATCGGGAGTCGGGAATCAGGAATCGGGAGTCAGGAATCTGGAGTCAGGAATCAGGAGTCAGGAATCGGGAATCGGGAGTCAGGAATCGGGAGTCAGGAATCGGGAGTCAGGAATCGGGAGTCTGGAATCGGGAATCGGGAATCTGGAATCTGGAGTCAGGAGTCTGGAATCGGGAGTCAGGAATCTTGAGACTTCGTGGTTGAGGAGAGACACGGCCAGGCAAAACAAGCCTGAGGTGAGAACGAAGTAAGAAAGTATCTGAAGAGGGAATATGTTGAAATAACCATAAAACAGAGTGATAGGAAGCAATGAATCATTAAAAAACAGGATCATGAAAAGAATTTTACTAGCCATTACATTATTGTATGCTGTGCTGATTCAGGTAGAGGCGCAGGACATCAACAATGCCTTCTTTCAGAAGGTGAGTTACGTAGGTGCTTTCGACGGTGTGAACGACTGGACGGAAGGCTGGACGAACTGGGATCCGGTGAATGCGGCCTATGGGACGCCGGCGGTGACCAAGGGCAACGGGCAGTTTACGCGCACCGGAGGTGTGCACATCACCACGGATGAAACCTGGAGCGGGGTGGTCAAGCTGGACGGCTGGGTCTATGTGGATGCCGGTGCGACGCTGACCATCGAACCAGGCACGGTCATCAGGGCGACCAACAAGAGTGTGCTGTCGGTAGAACGTGGGGGTAAGATCATGGCCGCGGGGACGAAAGCGCAGCCGATAGTCTTCACCTCGTTACAGGGTGCAGGATTCCGGGCCAACAGCGACTGGGGCGGACTGGTGATCAACGGGAACGGGATCAACAATCTGCCGGGAGGCACGGGAGTGGCCGAAGGCGGTATTGGATCGGAATATGGTGGCAATGACAATGGCGACAATTCAGGGGTGCTGACCTATGTGCGCATAGAGTTTCCGGGTTATGAAGTGGCCACGGGGAGCGAGGTGAACGGACTGACGCTCAACTCGGTGGGCAGTGGTACCCTGATCGATTTCGTGCAGGTGTCCTATTCGGGCGACGATGGTTTCGAATGGTTTGGCGGGGCGGTAAACGTAAAGCACATCATTTCTTACCGGACCGAGGACGATGATTTTGACACCGACAATGGTTATTCGGGAATGGTTCAGTTTGGGTTGATCCTGCGTGATCCGTCGATCGTGGATACCGATACGGCGAATGCCTTTGAGTCAGACAACAACAGCAGTGGGACAGAGCTGACGCCTGTGACCAAAGCGATCTTCAGTAACATCAGTGCTTTCGGGGCGTCGAAAGACCAGGCCACGTGGACGGGGAATCCCCAGAACCACAAGGATGGAGCGGCGATGCGTATCCGCAGGGCAAGCCGTTTGTCGATTTACAACTCATTGTTCCTGGGCTGGGGCAAGGGTGTAAGGCTGGAGTCCTCGTTTACGCACAATGCGGCGGTGTCGGATGAGCTGGCCGTGAAGAACACCATTCTGGGAGGGATCTACGGTAAGAAGTACGGGGATGCTTCGGTGATGACGGATGCGGAAGTGGAGAGCTGGTTTTTGGCTGCGGCGCGCAAAAACAGGATGCTGGGCAGCGATGCCGAGGCAAAGATTACCGATCCCTTCAACCTGGAAGCGCCCAAATTCCAGCCCCAGGCCGGCAGTCCGGTTTTCAACGCTTCCTACTGGCTCTCCACACCGGCTAAGGTGGTCGGGAACGGTGCCGGAGCGGGTCTGCGCAATTATCCCAATCCTTTCACTGGAGCGACTACTGTGGAAGTGACCACGCAGCATGTGGCGAGGGCTACCCTGGCTGTTTATAGTCTCTCGGGGGCAATGATCAGGGTACTCCATTCAGGTGCGCTGTCAGACGGAAACCACCGCTTCAGTTTTGAGGCGTGCCATCTTCCCGGAGGGATTTATGTGGTCCGGTTTGTGACGGAAAGTGACAGCCAGTCGCTGAAAATAAGTTTGAAATAAGAGATATGTCCACCTCTGGCATGGGACGCTTGTACTCGCCTATTGCCGCCTGTAAGGCATTTTAACAGGGGGAGTTTCAAGCAGGGGAAACCTTATGGGTTTCCCCACCTGCCGGCGGGAGGGAAAGGCTTTAATACGGCTACCTGGAAAATTGAGGAATCATCGGGAATGGTTATATTTGTCAAAATGGGAGAAGTCTGGTCCCGTGCGGGTAAGCCCCGGCCCCCCAAAACCATAATGGGATGGCCCGGTAAAACCACAGTGAGATTATTGTTGTTTAGTAGAATGAGAAAATTGTTGTTTTTTATAGGTTGTTTAGTCCTGCTGACCATCCCGGTACGGGGTCAGGAACTGAGGGAGGTCGACGGAATTTGTTATTCCGGAGACAAACCTTTTACTGGTAAGTCATTTACCCATTATGACAACGGAAAGGTGAAGATGGAATCTTCCTTTAAAAAGGGGAAAAAGGACGGCGAGTTCAAGGTATGGTTTGAAAACGGGCTTTTAAACGAAATCAGGCATTACCGTAAGAATGAGATGGATGGTCAATGGACCACCTGGAATGACAAAGGGATCAAAGTAGGCGAAGCAGGCTATAGGAAAGGCCAAAAGCACGGGCAGTGGCTGGTTTGGAGCGATGATGGAAAACTGATCTACGAAATGTATTATACGAAAGGTGAAAAATCGGGAGTTTGGAAGAATTACAATGACCGGGGTGAAGTGATCAATTCCAGGAGTTGGTGATATTGACCCCATGTGATTCCCATTCCCGTGGAAAATAGATGAAGAGGGGAGCAGCCTGTCACCAGGTCTGCTCCCCTTTATTTTAACCGTTTTGTAACAGCTTTGCGATTTCCATGTAACAGGTAAAGCTGATTTTTGTAGTGTAGAATAAAACAAGAAATCATGAAAAAGCTGGTCATTGCTTTACAACTGTTGTTTTTAGTGTCGGTGGTTTATGCCGGCAACGATAAGGGTGTGGATAACAAAAAAGAGCCTGCAACTTCTGCGGTTGAAACAGCGGCCATGGTCATTACCGGAAAGGTGGTGGACCAGGTGACCGGAGAGGCGCTGACAGGAGTCAAGGTCGCTATTGAGGGGAGCGATATCAAGGTTTATACTGATTTTGACGGTGTTTTCAGGTTCGAAAATGTCAAACCTGGCGAATATGATGTCACGGCTACTTTTGTCTCCTACAACCGGAATGAAGTGCAGAAGTTTAATCCCGCAAAGGATGGGAATCATTTGGAAATCAAAATGAACTCCACCCTCTGACAAAGAAGTACTTTTTCTCACAAGGGCTAACAAATAATTACATTCAGACAAGTTCACAAAGTCACTGCGGAAGGTTTCCGTGGTGATTTTTTTTTGTTCCCCGTGCAAGGTGTGTGATCTGCAGGTGCACGTGGATGTTACGGTTAAAAAACGGTTTGTTGATGGCCCGGGACAGGGTGTTTTATGAGCTGAAGTTCGGATACCGGGTTGGGCAGGTCAGCATGATTCTCTGGAGAAGGAATTACTTCACGAGTTGGGAGAGTTTGGTCCAGCCGTTGAGCCAGTCGCTTTCCCCGAAAGCGCCCCTGAAGTCGGTGATCTGGAACCAGGGGGAGGGGGGTGAGGTGAGGGGGCCTCTGATTTTCTCGGCCGGTTTGAAACGGAAGTTTTCTGGGTCGATGAGAGGGTCATTGATCAGGTTTCCGGAGGGGGTAAAGGAGTTGCTCCACTGAAGTTGTTCTGTGGGGGTGAAGAATCCTGAGAGGAGAAAGACGGCAGAGGGGATGTTTTCGGCCACGTCAAAGAAATGGTTGTTGGAGACCGTAAGGTTTCCGCTGGTCCACTGACTGTAGGCGTCGTTGCTCAGGTTGGTGGCTTCGAGGGAGATGCCGTTGAGTTTGTTCACGAAGAGGGAGTTGGTGATATGCCCGCCGGCGTTATGGTTGAATTCGGCGCAGAAGCCGGCTCCTTTGGTGCCGTTGCCGGCGAAGGTGGCATTAAGGATCCAGGGGTGGGGGAAGAGGGAGCCGCCTGTTGAGGAGCCTCCGGAAATTTCCAGGAGGTTGCTGCCTGTGAAGTCTTCCTGGACGGCCAGCCAGAACTGTCCGAATCCTGACCAGCCCATATCGATGTCGAAGGCGTCGTCGCCGCAGCCCCATACGGCGACATGGCGGAGGTTGACATTTCCGCCGAAGATTTCCACGCCATCGTCGGCATTGCTGAAGACCTCGACATAATCTATTTCCGTGGCTTTCCCCACCCCGGCGAGGGTCAGGCCGTTGATTTCGTTGCCGTCGCCGATGTTGGTTCCTCCATGCCGGATGGAGACATAGCTGAGGACGCCCGAGTTGCTTTCGGGGTTGCTGCCTCCAAAATAGGCCCGGGGTTCCGCAGGGGGAATTCCTTCGATATAGCTTTCGTTTCCGGGCGTGCTTACAGGAGCATTTCCCAGGAGGATAAGGCCTCCCCATAATCCTTTGCTGCCTGTCGGAAGGGCTTCTTCCAGGTCGTCTTTTTCGGCGGTAAAAACAATAGGCTGATCAGGGGTTCCGCGGGCGATGATCCGGCCACCGCGGGCCACAATCAGGGCCGAAGCATTCTCCCCCTGTCCTTCCCTGAAACGGATGACCGTCCCCGGTTCAATGGTGAGCACCTGCCCGTCGTTGACAAAGACCAGTCCCTCCAGGAGATAGTCGTTCCCTTTTTTCCAGGTGACGGTGCCGGTACCTTCACCCATATCCCTGAAAACGGGGCGCTCCTCATCGGCGAAGTAGTCGCTTTTCCGGCAGGAAGAACCCGGAAGCAGCAGGAGCAGAGCGAATATCAGAAGTATGTACTGGTGGAATCTCATGGGCATGGTGTATATCTTAAGTATTGCGTTCTGTTTGGGTCACGTGATCAGTCGGGAGCCTGCGGAGACTCTTTGCTGCCAAAGGGATTCTGTTGTGGTTCTTTTCATAGTCTGATCTCCATATTGAGGAAGAGGAATGCACGGGTGTCGAGGTTGGCGGCCCAGGGGACCCAGTCCTGGTAGCTCAGGGCGATCTTCAGGGGTTTCACGGGCGCGTACTGGAAGCCGGCCACCAGTGCTGAACCGTCGTCGGCCAGGTGCCAGGGGTGTGTTTGTCCCTCCGGGATGTTGGAGCGCAGCTGGTCGTAGCGGGCAAAGAGCTGGGTGCGTGTGCCCAGGGTGTATTTGCCGTAGGCCGACCATCCGAAGAGATGGTGGTCGCGGGTGAGTGCGTAGTTATGCTGGTAGTTGTACTCGAAGGTGAGATTCAGTTTTTTCAGGAGGGTGGCGGAGGTGACGGCTGCCCAGCTGATCTGTGACTCTCCGTTTTTCATGTAATCGGCGTAGATTCTGCTGATCCAGGACTCCTGACGGCCGACGGTAAGTCCTGCCCCGTATTTGAAGGAGTCGTCCATCTGGAGGCGGGTAAAGCCCTCGCCGTTCATCATGGTAAAGTCAGCGGTAACCAGGGGGTTGAAACGGTAGACTGCCTGGAATCCCAGGTCGGCAGAAGGACCAATTTTAAATTCATCGGCAAAAGCTTTCCGCAGGTAACGCCGTTCCCAGAGTTGTTCCTGGAGTTTGTAATGGAGGGTGCCGATAAGCCCGAATTGCATCTCCAGTTTATTCTTTTCATACGCCACATAGGCAAACTTAAAATAGGCATACCGGCGCAGGCGCGAGAAAGGGGAGATATCGTCGGGGCTGCCAATGTCGAGGGTAATGCGGCCACTGATTTCGGGGGTCATGAGGGTTTCGTAATTAAGGTAAACCCGGGTGATTTCAAAGGCGGCGTCTGAACCGGGAGTGGAAGTGATTCCGTAGTGAAAATTGGAATAAATGACTCCCGACACTTTTCCTGTGGGTTTGAAGGCCACAGAATCCTGAGCGTTGAGTTGGCAGGCCCACCACAACGGGAGTAAAAGGAGGTAAACACGAAGGAAGTTAAATTGTTGAACAGGCATACAGATCTTCATTGAATGGAATTCTCTCCGGATCATCCTATAACCAAAATCAAACTGCATTGTTTAGAAAACCGGCTGATTGGTTGAACGATCATCTGCAAAGTAAGTTTTATTTTCGTAACATTGATGTCACATTATTGTAACGGTCAGAAAGTAATATTGTAACAAATTCATTTACCGCCACCTGGTATTCACCTTCCAGCCAGACCTGAATATCGCCGGGGTACAACATTGGCATCGGGAAAGTGAGGTGGTTCAGGATAAATGGGAATCAGGAGGCGGCTCAAATGAATTCGTTAAAAAGGAGAGAGGGATATGGAAGGGAAATTGAGGATTCTGATTGCGGAAGATGAGGAGGATCTGTGCGAGATTGTGCAATTCAATCTGGAGAGTGAGGGGTACATCGTGGAGGCTGTTCATTCCGCAGAAGAAGCGTTAAAGAGGGATCTGGCTTCCTATGATTTGTTGTTGCTTGATGTGATGATGGGGAAGATGTCGGGTTTCGGGCTGGCACAAAGGGTGCGCAATGAGATGGGGCTGGAGATGCCGGTGATCTTTCTGACGGCGCGGAACAGCGAGAACGATCTGTTGACGGGTTTTAACATCGGTGCCGATGACTACATCACCAAGCCATTCTCGGTGAGAGAGTTGCAGGCGCGGGTCAGGACGGTGCTGAAGCGTTCGGGCCGGAAGGCTGCAGCAGAGGTGGGGCCAACGCAGTTGCTGGGGGAGATTGTCATCGACCATGAGGCCAAACGGGTGATTATCGGGGCTGAGAAAGTGGATCTGACACGTAAGGAATACGAAATTTTTGCCCTGCTGGTACGCCATCCGGGGAGGATCTTCTCACGCGAAGAGATTCTGGGAAGGATCTGGGAGGATGACGTCATCGTCACCGACCGCACCGTCGACGTGAACATTGCCCGCCTCCGGAAGAAACTGGGCGATTACAGCCGTTATCTGCGGAACAAAGCCGGATATGGCTATTATATTGAAGTTTGAGGAGGAAGGGATTCTGTTTGACGGCAACAGGAGAATAACGAGGAAATTATGCGGTGAAAACACGAAGAGGTTCGGAGTTCTGAATTGCCGGAGGCGGATGATGGCCAAAAAAAAGTTGATGGATGCTGAAAATAATCCGGAGGGCTATGGGTATAGGACAGCGCAGTATTAAGACCAGGTTATTTCTTTACTATTTCCTGCTTTTTGCGGTGTTTTCGGTTTCGGTGATTCTCTTTCAGGAATACCGGGAGCGTAAGTTCAGGATTGAGAGTCTGGAGAGTCGGCTGAAAGAATATACTGAAGTGACCGCGCGGTATATCCGGGGCCATGGTTTCATGGAAGTTCCGGGATATCGTTCTCTTGACAGCCTCAGGGTGATCATTCCGCCGGAAGAGATCAGGATCACCCTGATCACCCCTGATGGGAGGGTGGTGTATGATAACCTGGTGAGGGATTATGAAAAGATGGAGAACCATCTTCACCGCAGGGAGGTTGAGTTGGCTCTGACAGAGGGGGAAGGGTACCATATCAGGGAGTCGGCGTCGACGAAGATTGCCTTTTTCTATTATGCCCGCAGGTATGGCCCCCTGGTGATCCGCTCGGCGGTGGTCTATGACCGTGAAATCAGGAATTTCCTGAGGAGTGAGCCCCTGTTTCTGCTTTATTTTCTGGTGGTTTTCGTGGTGTTCGGGATCATGCTGTGGGCCATAGCCCACCGGCTGGGGGATTCGGTGTCGAAATTGCGCGATTTCATCCTCAGGGTGAGCCGTGGCGAGGAGAGCCCTTCCGACCTGAAGTTTTCCAACGATGAGTTGGGGAGCATCGGCAGGGAGATCACCCGGCTCTATGACCAGATCAGCAAAGCCAAAGGTGAACTCAATCTGGAAAAGGAGAAGCTGATCAGCCATTTGCATGTTTTAAAGGAAGGGGTGGCCTTTTTTTCCGGAGAGAAGAAGGTGATTCTCTCCAACAGCCACTTCATGACCTATTCCAATATCATCTCGGGAGACCTGATGGACACTCCGGAAGAGATTCTCAGGAGGGAGTCCTTTTCGGATGTTACCCGGTTTATCAATGATGTGCTCTCTTCGCTCTATCTTTTTTCGGGGGGTGATTTTCCCCGCCGGGAGTTTTCTCTTTCGCGGGAGGGACGCCATTACCAGGTACAGTGCATATTTTTCCAGGACCGTAGTTTTGAGATCCTGATCATTGACAACACCCAGATGGTCAAGCGTAGCATCATGAAGCAGCAACTGACCTCCAATATTGCCCACGAGCTGAAAACACCCATCTCCTCGGTGAAGGGGTACCTCGAGACCGTGAAGAACAACCGGGATCTGGAACCGGGGCGGATCAGGTATTTTGTGGACAAGGCCTTCATGCAGACCGAGCGGTTGTCGCTTTTGGTCAGCGACATTGCCCTGCTGAACAAAATCGAGGAGTCGTCGGAACTCTATCCACGTGAGCTGGTGCGGGTGGCCGCGCTCATCAGTGAGGTGGCCGAAAGCCTGGGAGACGCCCTGCGCTCAAAGGAGATCACGCTGGATATCAAGGTAGAAGACTGGGTGGTGGTGAATGCCAACACCTCTCTCGTCTTTTCTATTTTCAGGAACCTGCTGGAGAATTCGGTCCATTACGGCGGCGGAGGGATCACCGTATTCATCTCCTGTTACCGTGAGGAAGGAGGTTTTTATTATTTTTCGTTTGCTGACAACGGTCCGGGTGTGGACGAGGAGCATCTGTCGCGGTTTTTTGAGCGGTTCTATCGGGTCGACACGGGCCGGTCGCGTAAAATGGGGGGCACCGGACTGGGACTCTCCATCGTGAAGAATGCCATTCTCAGTTTCAGGGGGGAAATTTCAGCCCGTACCCGACAGGGCGGGGGACTTGAATTTCTGTTTACGCTGCCGAAGAACTAAGCAGGAGTCAGGAGTCTGGAATGCAGGAGTCAGGAGTCAGGAGTCTGGAATGCAGGAGTCAGGAGTCAGGAATCAGGAGTCTGGAATGCAGGAGTCAGGAGTCAGGAGTCTGGAATGCAGGAGTCAGGAGTCAGGAGTCTGGAATGCAGGAGTCAGGAGTCAGGAGTCTGGAATGCAGGAGTCAGGAGTCTGGAATCGTGAATATCTGAATGTCAGAACTTTATAAATTTTCAGATTGTGAAAGCCAGACTCATTTGTCTGAAGTCCTTAAGGCTTATACCTTTTGGTCTGAATCCTCACATCTTTCAGTTTGGGATCTTATTTTACAAGCATGATTTTGAGTATTCGGCGGGTATTGGGAGTGACACGGAAGCGGTGGTCGATACGGGAGCCGATGATCCAGACCACTTTGTTGCTGCTGTAAAGGATCCAGGTGTTTTCCTTCTCCGGAATTGAGAATTTTTCATCGGTAAAGAAGTCGCTTATTTTTTTAAATCCGTTCATTCCAAGGGGTTGGAAGTATTCGCCGGGAGTCCATTTACGGATGATCAGGGGGAAGTCGAGGAGATCAGCGTCGAGGCAGGCCACTTCCGGAGTGCGGATAATGGTGAATCCTTCCGCGGGAAGAAATTCCATCTGCAGGGTCAGGGGGTTCCTGATATCCCTGTCTTCCTCACCGATGTAGAAGAGTTGTTCGTTCTCTTCAGTCAGGGGGGTGATGATGAGTTGGTTGCGGTCTGATACCAGGCGGTGGGTTGGAGAGAACCACCGTTTTCCGGGTTCGCCGTGCAGGCCTGCCCATGTGGAATCGGCAGTGGTGGCGTTGAAGCCGAAGCGGTTCATCCATTCATAGAGTGCCAGTCGGGGGTGGGGGAGTTTGAGCAGTTCAGAAATGTAAATAGTCCTATTCTCCGTTCCGGGGAGGGCGATTTTTCGGAGCTGGCGGTTCATTTCCGTGGTGAAGAACGCTTCGGTCAGGCGGAGGTTTTCCATGGATTCGGCCAGGTTGGCACGGAAGGCGGGGTTGAGGCTTTCGAGGCGGGGGATGATCTCATGGCGGATGTAGTTGCGCTGGAAGACCACCTCGTTGTTGGTATGGTCTTCCCTGAAAGCCACTCCGGCCGTTTCCGCCCAGGCGACGATTTCCTTCCGGCAGGTAAAAAGAAGCGGTCTGATGAGGGTACCCGATTTTTCGCGGAAGCCTGAGAGTCCCCTGATGCCTGTTTTTCTGAGAAGGTTGATAAAGAAGGTTTCGATGAGGTCGTCCTGGTGGTGGGCGGTGGCGATGAGGTCATAGCCTTCGGCGGTGCGGACTTCTTCGAACCAGCTGTAACGGAGTTCGCGGGCGGCCATTTCCACGGAAATTCCCTTCATACGGGCGTACTCCATGGTGTCGAAGCGTTTCACGTAGAGTTGAACGGCCCTTTCTGCCGCCTGGTCCCTGACGAGCCGTTCGTCGTCGTCGGAAGCTGATCCGCGGAGGGTGAAATTACAGTGGATAACCCCGAATTCGAGGCCGGCGTCTTCAAAGAGATTCCACATGGCCATAGAATCGATGCCGCCGCTGACGGCCAGCAGGACCTTTCCCCCGGGGGGAATCAGCTGGTGGCTTTCGATATATCTTCTGAACCTGTCGAGCATAGGAGATGTTTATTTGCGGGGGGGGTGGCCACCCCATGGTGATGACGAATCCACTCTGTTTTACGAATCCGGTTTATAGATAAGTTGCAAGAATTAAAGCAGAATTTTTGCGGAAATAAGAAACATATCTGCCAGGGTTCTCCTTATTGTGTCAAATGATAGAAGTTTTTCAGGGATTTAGCTGGATTGTCGGGGTCAGCCGGCAGATGTTCAGGATGACTTCGGTGGCTTTGACCATGGCATGGATAGGGATGTATTCCCAGGGTCCGTGGAAGTTAAGGCCGCCGGTGAATAGGTTGGGGCAGGGGAGGCCCATCCAGGAGAGGCGGGCTCCGTCTGTGCCCCCGCGGATGGCGATGATTCTGGGAGTAACTCCGGCCATTTCCATGGCCTTACGGGCCAACTCCACCACCCCCATGACAGGTTCAATTTTCTCCTTCATGTTGAAATACTGGTCGCGGAGGTTCACCTGTACGGCCTGATAGCCATATTCGGTGTTGAGCCGTTCGGCAATGGAGGAGAGCAATTCCTTTTTCTGTCTGAATTTCAGGGCATCGTGGTCCCTGATCAGGTACTCCATTTGGGTTTCGGCTACCGATCCTGAAAGTTCAACCAGGTGGAAAAAGCCTTCATACCCTTCGGTATGCTCGGGTCGTTCCAGGGCCGGGAGCATGGCGGTAATCCTGTGGGCTACCAGCAGGGCGTTGACCATTTTTCCTTTGGCGGAGCCAGGGTGGACGCTTTTCCCGTGGATGGTGATGGTGGCCAGGGCGGCGTTGAAATTTTCATATTCCAGTTCACCCTGTTCCCCGCCATCAAGGGTATAGGCAAAGTCGGCCCCGAATCCGGAGATATCGAAGCGGTCGGCACCGCGGCCGATCTCTTCATCGGGAGTGAAGCAGAGGCGGATTTTTCCGTGCGGAATCTCCGGATTTTTCAAGAGGATTTCCGCGGCGGTGACAATTTCGGCGATGCCGGCTTTGTCGTCGGCGCCCAGGAGGGTAGTTCCGTCGGTGACGATCAGCGGTTGGCCCTTGTAGTGTTTCAGTTCGGGGAACTCAGCGGGGTCAAGATACCTGTTCAATGCGTCATTCAGGAGGATCCTGCTGCCGTCGTAGCTTTCAATCATCCGGGGCTGTACATTTTCGCCGCTGAAGTCGGGACTGGTATCCATGTGGGCGATAAATCCCACTACGGGAAGGTCGCCGGGCAGGGTGGCCGGGATGGTGGCTGTCACGTAACCGTTTTCATCAAAAGCCACGTCAGACAATCCCAGCTGGTTAAGTTCCCCGGCAAGGATCACCGCAAACTTCATCTGCTGCGGAGTGCTGGGAAAGGTATCGCTCTTGGGGTCGGAAGTGGTGTGGTGCCGGGCATAGCGGATAAACCGCTCTGTCAGGATTTTTTTCATTTTAATGTCAGAATATAAGAGAGTTATAATTTCAGAATTTCAGGATATCAGGATGTCAGGATGTCAATTAACCAGAATGTCAGGATATCAGAATCTCAGGATGTCAATTTGCCAGAATGTTAGAGCGTCAGAATATCTGAAAGTCAGTATACCAGAGGTCAGAATATCAGGATATCAGGATGTGCTGCAGGGATAAGCCGGGATACTACGCTGTTCAGGTGAAAATCTGAATCACGGAGAGCAGGGTGGCCCAGTCCGGGTTAAACGTCGTCGGTGCGGAAGCCGAATCCCAGTCGTTTGCCGGTGGTCATCTTTGAGTGGCTGATCTTTTCCATCATCTGGTCGACCGTGGCCATTTTTACCTGTTCATAGGGGGGCACCAGGAGGTCGAACTGGACGGTGTACTCTATGGCGGTTTCCACGATTTCGCGCAGAATGCCGGGAGAAATGGTGTCGACGGCAAAATCCTTCATCTGTTCGCCTGTTTGCCGTTTCCCTTCCACGAAGAAATGTTTGTCCTTGTTGACGAAAACGCGGGCGATCATATACCCCAGGTCATTGATACGGTTGTATTTGAAGGAGTCGGCCAGGAAGTTATAGATCATGATCATTCCGCAATAGCTGCGCAATGGATCATCCTGGACATACTTCATTTTACTGATCGGATGTTTGTTGTCAAATTCAAAGACGTTGGAGTGCATGCTGAAGAGCAACAGGTCTTCACCCACCCGGAAGTCCATTTCAAAGGGACCTTTTTCCTGGTAACGGGGCAGGGCGCTGTCGGGAATTTTTCCTTTCAGCACGCTGATATAGTCCTTTTCGAGTTGTTTCAGCACTTTTTTGAGGATGAGAAAAGACTCGGCAGTATTATGGAAAACCTGCTGTTTGACTGCCGATTTGATGACATAGGCCTCCATCAGGGACTCGCGGTATTCTTTATTGGTCATAGTGGGAATTTTAACGACTAAAATTAAGTTTTTTTTTGTAATGAAAGGAAGGGGTGTGCGTCTTACCTTTGAATAGAGGAAATTCAGAAAGCGGGAACCATGCGGATCGATGAGTTTACAGAGAAGGTCTTGCCGTTAAGTGAGCGGTTGATCCGTTTTGCGGGAAGTTTTCTGAAGGAGCGGGAGGATGCCCGGGATGTGGTGCAGGACGTTCTGATGACATTGTGGGAGAAGCGCGGAGAGTTGGAAAGGATCGATCTTCCGGGGGCTTTTGCGATGCGGATGGTACGCAACCGGTGCCTTGACAGGATTAAACGGGGGCGGTTGGTTCCCTTAAGCCGGGAAGCAGAAGCCAGAATGGCATCGTGGAGATCTGCTGAGGAAGACCACTCCGAAGTGAGGGATACTGATGTGCTGGTGCGGAGGCTGATGGCCAGTCTCCCCGAACAGCAGAGGACGGTCATCCACTTGCGCGATGTGGAGCAACTGGAGTTTGAGGAGATGGCCGCCATTACCGGAATGAATGTCAATGCGCTACGGGTGTGTCTGTCGCGGGCGCGGAAGCAGGTGCGGGAGGAATTGTTAAAAATTTGGGAGCATGAAGAGCGAAGAGGTAAAAATATGGCTAGAGAAGTACTTTGAGGGGGAGACGACCCTGGAGGAGGAGCGTATGCTGGCTGAATTCTTCAGGAGGGATTCGGTTCCTGAGGAGCTGATGCCCTACCGGAAGTGGTTTTCGGGAGTGGCGAAAATGAATAAGATGTCCGCCCCATCAGCTGGTAGTGCACGCTTCACAATTTCCGGTGACAAATCCGCTGGCAAGACTGAAGATGAACGCTTCACCGTCTCAGCCGATCAGCCTGCTTCCGGGACTGAAGAGGAACGCTTCACCGTCTCAGCCGGTCAGCCTGCTTCCGGGACTGAAGAGGAACGCTTCACCGTCTCAGCCGGTCAGCCTGCTTCCGGGACTGAAGAGGAACGCTTCACCGTCTCAGCCGATCAGCCAGCTTCCGGGACTGAAGATGAACGCTTCACCGTCTCAGCCGATCAGCCAGCTTCCGGGACTGAAGAGGAACGCTTCACCGTCTCAGCCGATCAGCCAGCTTCCGGGACTGAAGAGGAACGCTTCACCGTTTCCCCTGATAAATCCCCGTCCGCGGGTGATGGCCAGCTCCTGGCAGCGGAGAATGGCGATTCCGAGGTTGCCGGTGATGGCGGGTTTTTTACGGCGGCCGGATTGGCGGCAATGATAGAGGAGAGGGGTCGCCGGAAGCGGGTCAGGGTAAGGTCATTGCGTTATACGGTGACGGGCATTGCCGCATCGCTGGTGGTGACCCTGGGTACTTTATTCTGGTACCAGAGGCAGCCCGACTATCGCGATACGTTTGAAGATCCGCAGCAGGCGCTGGCTGTGGCCGGAGAAACGCTGGCCTTCGTCTCGGCCAAATACAACAAGGGGCTGGAGCAACTCGCGGTCATGCAAAAGCTGACGGAGGCGACCCGCACGGTCCGGGAACCTCTTTCTGTTCTAAACCGGGGTTTTGAAAAGGCCGATCTGTTCAGGCAGGAGGAAAAACCCTGAAGTGGCCTTAAAGAGAATGGTCATAAATAGAGTGCCATGTGGCGCATTCAGAGCAATTGACTTAAAGGGTAAAGTTTAATGAATAAGAAGCATAAGTTCAATGATTAAATGTTTAACAGTAAAAAGCAGAAAACAATGAAACGATGGATGATGGTAATGGTGATGCTGGTGCCGATGGCGCTGGCTGCCCAGAAGAGCCCGGTGGACAAGCTTTTTGAGAAGTATGCCAACCAGAAGGGATTTACAACCGTGAACATTTCGGGCAAGTTGCTCGGCCTGGCCGGCAAGGTGGATGCCGGGAACCCTGAGGCCTCCAAGATGTTGTCGGAACTCTCCGGGATCAGGATTTTGTCGGTGGATGACGAGGCATTGAACCAGAAGCTCGATTTTTACAAGGAGCTTGAGGGGGAGGGTTTCTTCCGGAACAACGGGTATGAGTCGCTGATGGATGTGACCGAGGACAACCAGGTGGTGCGGTTCTATTCTAAGGATGCAGGCGGAGGCAAGATCTCGGAGCTGCTTCTGGTGGTTGGAGGTGAGGACAACACCCTGATCAGTATCCGCGGACTGATTGACCCGGAGAATATCGGGAAGATTACCGGTGCCCTCGACATTGAGGTGAATACCGGAGATTCCGGGGGAAAGGAGATGAAGGGTAAGAAGCAATGATCCCGGTTCTCATTTTCTCATGGATCTGGTATCTATTGCAGTCAGGTCAGGGTGGGTTTGCATCAATCCGGTAGGGTATATCATAGCACAAGCCGGTCCGTGTAAGTTAACCACATCCCGGTCAGGCAAATCCTACATAAGTCAGCTAAAGGTGGGTTAACATCATCCCGGCAGGGTATATCAAAGCACAAGCCGGTCCGTGTAAGTTAACCACATCCCGGTCAGGCAAATCTTACAGAAGTCAGGTCAGGGTGAGTTTGCATCAATCCGGTAGGGTATATCAAAGCACAAGCCGGTCCGTGTAAGTTAACCACATCCCGGTCAGGCAAATCCTACATAAGTCAGCTAAAGGTGGGTTTGCATCAATCCGGCAGGGTATATCATAGCACAAGCCGGTCCGTGTAAGTTAACCACAGCCCGGCCAGGCAAATCCTACAGAAGTCAGGTCAGGGTGGGTTAATATCATCCCGGCAGGGTATATCAAAGCACAGCCGGTCCGTGTAAGTTAACCACATCCTGGTCAGGCAAATCCTACATAAGTCAGTTAAGGGTGGGTTAACATCAACCCGGCAGGGTGTATCAGCACAAGCCGGTCCGTGTAAGTTAACCACATTCCGGTCAGGCAAATCCTACATAAGTCAGCTAAAGGTGGGTTAACATTATCCCGGCCAGGCAAATCCTACAGAAGTCAGGTCAGGGTGGGTTAATATCATCCCGGCAGGGTATATCAAAGCACAGCCGGTCCGTGTAAGTTAACCACATCCTGGTCAGGCAAATCCTACATAAGTCAGTTAAGGGTGGGTTAACATCAACCCGGCAGGGTGTATCAGCACAAGCCGGTCCGTGTAAGTTAACCACATACCAGTCAGGTCAGACTGCGTTTTTGTGAATGGGGATTACCTGGTATATTCTGAAAAGGTTTTCATGAACTGGACTCTTTCGTATTCGGCGGGGTTGACCTGGGGCCCCATGGCCAGTTTTCCGCGGAAGTCGTCGATGGAAGCGTATTGTTTGGTTTCCATCCAGGTGGCGATGCGGGTATTGAAGTTGCTGATGGCCTTAAAGCCCTCTTTGTAGAGGAGGGAGACCAGTTGGACGGTTTTTGCGCCGGCGAGCATGAGTTTGACGGCGGTTTCCCAGTCGTGGATTCCGGTAGAGGCGGCGAGGTCGCACTCCACGCGGGAGGCCATCATGCCGATCCAGCGCAGGGGGAGGCGGTAGTCGCCCGGGCTGCTCAGTTTGGGTGCGCTTTTGACGATTTCCTGGTCGATATCGATGTCGGGGGAATAAAAGCGGTTGAAGAGCACCATCCCTTTGATACCCGATGCGGAGATGTCGCTGATCATCCTGCCCAGGTTGGAGAAATAGGGGCTGATTTTGACTGAAACGGGGATGGTGACCTGTGAGGTTACCCTGCGGATGATTTCGAAATAGGTATTTTCGTTGTCGCTGCTGCTTTGGCGCAGGTCGGAAGGGAGGATGAAAAGGTTGAGTTCCAGGGCGTCGGCGCCGGCCGCCTCTATTTTCCGGGCAAAGAAGCTCCACTCCTGCGAGGTGACGCAGTTGATGCTGGCGATCACGGGAATATGAAGTGCGGCCTTTGCCGAGGCGATCAGGTCAAGATAGCGTTTCAGGTTGTCCTGACGGATTTCCACATCGTAATAGTCGAGAAATTCGAGGTTGTCCTCCATCGGACCCAGTTTTTTGAGTTCGGAGGCGTATTCCAGATAAATCTCTTCCTCGAATACCGATTTGAGGACGACGGCGCCTGCGCCGGCTTTTTCGATTTCCTTGAGGTTGGCGACATTGTCGGTCAGGTTGCAGCTTCCGGCGATCAGGGGTGACCGCAGGTCGAGGCCCATGTATTTTGTATACAGTTCGTTCATCATGATGTTTTTTGTAATGGTTAAATTTCTGGTGCGGGAAAATCGGGACTAAGTTCACTTCGTCACTTCGTTCCTTCGTCTCCCCGTCTCTCTGTCTCCAGAAAGGCGTGCATATGTTCTGCGGCGCGGCGGCCGTCGCCCATGGCGAGGATGACGGTAGCGCCACCGCGGACGATATCACCGCCGGCGAACATTTCCGGGAGGGAGGTCTGCATTTTATCTTCGTCGACGATGAGGGTTCCCCAGCGTGAGACCTTAAGTCCGGGCAGTGAGGCGGGTACCAGTGGGTTGGGGGAGACGCCCACGGCGACGATAACCAGGTCGACATGGAGGTCGAATTCGGAGCCTTCGAGGACGATGGGGCGGCGGCGTCCTGAGGCGTCGGGTTCGCCCAAGCCCATGCGTACCACCCGCATGCGGTTGACGCGCCCGTTTTTATCGGCGAAATATTCCACCGGGTTGCAGAGGGTCATGAATTCCACGCCCTCTTCTTTGGCATGTTTCACCTCTTCGACGCGGGCAGGCATTTCCACTTCAGAGCGGCGGTATATGATGGTGGCTTTTTCGGCGCCCAGGCGGAGGGCGGTGCGCACCGAGTCCATGGCGGTATTGCCTCCCCCGATGACGGCCACGTTCTTTCCCCGCAAGACCGGTGTGTCGGACTCATCGGAATTGGCTCCCATGAGGTTGACGCGGGTAAGGTATTCGTTGGAGGAGAGGATGCCGTTGTAGTTTTCACCGGGGATTTCCATGAAGCGTGGCAAACCGGCTCCGCTTCCGATAAAGAAACCCTGGAATCCCTCTTCTTTGAGATCGTCGAAGGATGCGGTGCGCCCCACGATGAAGTTGGTGACGAATTTGATGCCCATCTTCCTGAGGTTTTCGATTTCGAAGTCGACGATGGCGTTGGGGAGCCGGAATTCGGGGATGCCATATTTGAGGACTCCCCCGATTTCATGGAGGGCTTCGAAGACGGTCACGTCGTAGCCATATTTGACCATATCGCCGGCAAAGGAGAGGGCTGCGGGACCTGAGCCCACTGTGGCCACTTTGATGCCGTTGGGGGGTAATGTTTCGGGGATGTTACAGTTTCCCGAATCCCGTTCGAAGTCGGCGGCAAAACGCTCGAGGTGGCCGATGGCCACGGAGGGTTTGTGGAGTTTCTCGACATAGAAGCAGCGGGATTCGCACTGTTTTTCCTGGGGGCACACCCGGCCGCACACGGCAGGGAGGGCGTTGGTTTCCTTGAGGGTGGAGGCTGCATTCAGGATGTCGCCGTTTTCGATGTATTTGACGAATTTAGGAATGTTGATGCTCACGGGGCATCCTTCGATACAGGTGGGGTTAACGCAGTCCATGCATCGGGAGGCTTCCAGGGAAGCCTGGGCCAGGGTGAGGCCCCGGTTGACTTCCCGGTCCTGGTGGTGTACCCTGATTTCCGGTTCCAGTTCGGGCATGTGAACGCGTTCAATAGCAATGCGGTCTTTGTTTTTGGTTTTGGCGCGCAGTGCTTCACGCCATCCGGCGCTTCTTTCCTTTTTTATCGTTTCAGGGTCGATGCTCATCTTTTCTGATATTGGAATGTAACAGGTGCGATATATGGCCCGGTGAGTACAGATGTTCGGATTATGGGCAAGTCAATGGTTGCATTTGTGATGGAAATGGTCAAAGGCTTCTTTTTCCTCATTGCGGTAACCGCCGAGGCGCATGAGCATTTCGTCGAAGTCGACCTGGTGGGCGTCGAATTCGGGGCCGTCGACGCAGGTGAAGCGTGTTTTTCCGCCGACGGTGACTCTGCAAGCTCCGCACATGCCGGTGCCGTCGACCATGATGGTGTTGAGGCTGGCCTGTGTGGGGATGTTGTATTTTTTGGTGAGCAGGGCCGCGAATTTCATCATGATGGCCGGGCCGATGACGATGCATTCATCGATTTTCTCGCGCAGAATCACCTCTTCCATGCCGGTGGTGACCAGTCCCTGCCGGCCGTAGGAGCCGTCGTCGGTCATGACGATCACCTCGTCGGACCATTGTCTGATCTGTTCTTCAAGGATGATGAGGTCACGGCTGCGGGCGGCGATCACGGAGATGACCCGGTTGCCGGCCTTTTTAAAGGCTTCGACGATGGGGAGCATGGGGGCGACGCCCACGCCGCCGCCGGCGGCCAGAATGGTTCCTTTCTTTTCCACATGGGTGGCCTGTCCCAGGGGCCCCACCAGGTCGGTGATGTGATCTCCGGGTTCCAGGGCAGCCAGTTTTGAGGAGCTGACGCCCACGGTCTGCACCACCAGGGTGATGGTTCCCTGTTCAGGGTCGGCACCGGCAATGGTCAGCGGAAAGCGCTCCCCCTTTTCACCCACCCTCAGGATCACGAAGTTTCCCGCTTTTCGGGAGCGGGCGATCTGTGGGGCTTCCACGACGATCTTCACCACCTTATCAGAGAAAAACTCTTTTTCAACAATCTTATTCATCAACTATTCCGGTTTTTTTATGTTCCCAATACCTTTCCGGCAGCCAGTGCAATCTGCAGTAATGCAGGCTTTCAAGCTATCCTTTTTTCTTCCTTCCCGATGCTTCAGGCTGTGAATAATTAAGCGCTGACAGCGTTCCGGAGAATTTTCAAAAATAAGCAAAACTATCTTTCCTTTCCGGAAAGGGGTTCATTTGGTGTCAGGTTTTAACTTTCTCTCAAGGAAATCCGCTGAGATGTCAACCACTTCCGGAAACCAGGGATTAAAGAGCCAGAAGGTATGCGGGGTATCGGGGATGGTGATGGTCTGGTTGTAAATACCGAGTGAGTCGAGTTTGTGGGTGAAGTCATTGCGGCCGGCGTGGAAACGGGGTTGGGAAGAGTTGATAAAGAGAAAGGGGGCGGTTTCCGGGTGAGGGTGGGAGAGGGGAGATGCTTCGGTCCACTGGGCTCCTTTTTCGGTGGAATTGCCTCCGAACCAGAGGGTGGCAGCCGAAGGCTTCCCGGGACGGTCGGCGCCCTCTCCCGATTCCGGATGAATAAAAGCCAGGATGCCGTCGATGTCGACGACTGCCTGTACCTTTCCGGAGGTGCGTCTCATTGTTTTCACGGGGAAGAGGTCCCCTTTGTCGTTGAGGGTTCCGATGAGGGCTGCAAGATGACCGCCAGCCGAGGTGCCCATGAGGGCGATGCGGGATGGATCGGCGCCGAACCGGTGGGCGTGGCGGCGGATCCAGCGGATAGCGGTTTTGAGGTCAGTGATTGCGGCCGGGTAGAGGGCTTCCATGGAGAGGCGGTATTCAGTGCAGACCGTGATGAATCCTTTTTGTGCGAGGGCTGCCGCCAGGGGCCAGTCCATCGATTTGTCGCCCGACCGCCACCCGCCGCCGTGGATCAGAAGGACCACAGGGAGGGGCTCCTCCCGCTCGTTACCGGGGGATGTCGCAGGTGCAAAGAGGTCGAGGTGGAGTTCCCGTTTGCCGTAACGGGTATAGACCATGTCGTGCCACACCCTGAGTCCAGTGGTATCTGCTTCCGCCGGGGAAATGTGGGGGTACTGTTTTACCTGTTTGCGGAATTCGGCGTGGATGTTGAAAGAGGTATCGGCCGGGATGGAGGGATGCATTTTCAGAAGGTGACGGGAATTCGAATTCCAGGCCTGTGCTGATGGTTGGGCTGAATGACTCATCTCGCGAAGATGCTGGGAATTCCCAAAGATTGGGATGAGCAGAAACAGGGCCAGAATTTTCCTCATTTGCGTGGGTGTATGTTAATGATCTGTAATTCTGTTGAAAGATTTTCTTTCAATTTTTCAGTAGTCTTTTCCTGATGGTTAATGCTTCAGCGGGGTTTTTGACCAGGATAAGGTTTAATTCATCGGGGGTGATTCCGGCCTCTTTCAGTGCGGGGAACAGTTGGTCGAAAAGGGCGGTGTGGGGTGCATAATTGTGGCCGTCGGGCTGTGCAGGGTCGAACCATCCGGCGTCGTGTGACAGGAGAAGCCGGTGCAGGCAGTTGTGTTGTTTCATGTTGAGGATGAAATGGACGAATTCTGCGGTTTGTTGTTCGCCGCCCCGGAAGGCATCGAATGCCACCCAGGTTCCCATGAGGGCAGCCCTGACATGTTTCATGGAATCCTTTTCATTGTGGGCGTGGGTCCAGATGAAAGCATCGGGTGCCACGCCCTCTTCTTTCAGGATTTCCAGTTGCTGGAAGGCCCCGGTGGAAGGCCCCGTGTGCGACATGATGGTCAGTCCGGTCGCTTTGTGTGTGAGTGCAGCGGCGCGGGCCAGCGTTCGGTGGAACTCGGAGAGTGGTTTACGTTCCACGGCAATTTTGATGAATCCGGGGTAGATGTTTGTTCCTTCGATGCCATTTTCCGCTTCGTCAATCCACAGACGGGCCATCTCTTCTGCTGTCATTATTTTCACTTCTGCCGGGATGAATTTGTTTTCCATTGCACCGTAGTAGCCGGTGTTGGTGATGAAGTGCAGACCTGTTGAATCGGCCAGTTGCCTGAGCAGGAGCACATCGCGACCCAGGTAACGGGGTGTGCATTCCACGAAGGTTTGGACGCCCTTATCCTTTATCTGTTTCATGTAGGGCAGAATTACTTCCATCGCTGTCTGCCGGTTGTAGCGGGGAGGTTCCACGGAGTCGGCTCCGATAAAGTCGACCAGGACATGCTCATGGTGGAGGGTGTGTCCCATCTCTTCCGGGGTGATGGGGCCATTTATGGTCATGATGGACTCTTTATGGGGAGTGTGACAGGCAAAAAAAGCCAGGAAAAGAATTTGCGGTAAGAGGATCCGGATCGTCTTCATTGTTAATGGATTATAGCGAAACATATACAAACTTATCAATTGTTGGTGACATATGGAGATACAGGGTAAAAATAGTGGCACTATTTATTGAAGATTTGGGTAGATTATTTAAATTTGAAGAAATGTTCGATTGTTGACTGACCCGGCCAAAATAGTATTACAGGACGCTTTTCAAGACGGGAATCCGGTGGTTAAGCTATTTGTTCCTTATAATCAGGAGGTGATTGATTTGATCAGAAGGAATACAAAAGCATGGTGGGACCCGGGTTTGCGATGTTGGATTATAAAGAGGAAGGATTTCAACCGGGAAGGTTTCATTAATCAGTTTCAAAAAAAATGTCTGATTGATGCTTCGGGACTTAATTTGAAACCTGAAGTGGTACTTCCGCAAGGATATTTGGAAAGGCTGGAGCAAAAGCAATATAGTGAAAGCACCATAAAAACTTACTGTCATTACTTTAAAGATTTTATCAGGGCGTTTCATGATCGCAAGCTTGAAGAGATAAGTCACGCTGAGATAAACGATTACATCCTGGAATTGATTAAAGAAAACCGGATATCGCGCAGCCAGCAGAATCAGCGTATAAATGCCATTAAATTCTATTATGAGAAGGTACTGAAGCGGGAAAAGGCTTATTTTGATATTGAACGGCCACGTATTGACAAGAAGTTGCCTGATGTTTTAAGCAAGGAAGAAATTGGAGATATGCTGAAGGCTACAACGAATTTAAAGCATAAGAGTTTGATTGCCCTGATTTATTCATGTGGACTGAGGAGAAGTGAAGCAATAAACATGAGGCTGGAAGATGTTGATTCAAAAAGGATGTTGATTAAAATAAAGGGGGCAAAAGGGAATAAAGACAGATATGTGCAATTGGCTCAGAGTACGTTGGAACTATTGCGGAGGTATTACAAGGAGGATAAACCAAAAGTTTGGTTGTTTGAAGGTCAAGGGGGCCGACAATACAGTGCATCCAGTATTTTAAACGATGTTAAACATGCAGCTGCAAGGGCTGGCATTAAGAAACGGGTTTATCCTCATATTCTCCGGCACAGTTTTGCTACCCACCATTTGGAACAGGGTACAGATTTGCGTTACATTCAGGAATGGTTAGGGCATGAAAGTTCCAAGACAACTGAGATATACACGCATGTATCCAGGGCTGAATTCGTTAAATTTAAGAATCCGATTGATGATCTCCCTCTCGACGGTTGATACCTGTTCATACATAGCCGATTTGGCGTAATAAACGTAACACCGCAAATGACAAACAAGAAATAAAAACAATAAAATTTTACATATCCGTTGGCGGTAATTTGAAGAAACGATTAACAACGAAAAACATTCAAGAAAATGAAGCTATAAGTAACTGTAAGATAGAATAAGAATTGAAATATCCTTTACTACGCTAAGTAGAAAGGACGATTGTTAATATTAAAAAATTAGAAAATGATACAGTTACAGATGATTGACAAAACAAAGTCAATAGCTCAAAATGATAAAAATATTTCTGCCGTATTTATGTATGGGTCATTTACCAAAAATGAAGGGGACAAATATTCAGATATTGAATTCTACATCTTCTTGAAGGATAAAGAAAAATTTTCCGCTGAAAATTGGGTAAGCCAAATTCATCCTTTGGCATTATATTTTA
>Ga0209723_1000128_pt1 | contig 147855 bp, 144 predicted proteins | sample BiotimSIPDNA_2_FD_185750 | JGI IMG/M metagenome (GOLD analysis project Ga0209723, IMG submission 185750) | Anaerobic biogas reactor microbial communites from Washington, USA - Biogas_R2 time_0 SIP DNA (SPAdes) (version 2) | ecosystem: Engineered > Bioreactor > Anaerobic > Unclassified | place...
CTTTCTGCCAATCCACATACATCTCTTCAAATCGCATCTTCCGGATCTCCTGTAACATCTCCGTCCGTCTCATCCGTCACCTCCATGAGGTAACTTATCAACCGGACAGTTTATCTGCTACAACACCGGACAAATCATTTGCTCCTTACACCCTGGTCCGACCTGCTCGCCTGACGCGCCGCCGGAAGGAATGACAGGTGCGCGCCTGCGGCCGACAAAAGCCGCGAATCCCGAAAGACATTGACAAATTCCGGCGTCTGTACTAAAAATTCGGAAAAAGTATAGAGCAAAATCATTTGCTGTTTTGCGGACACATAATTTTTCCTCGCAGTGTCCGGCTTTCCCGATGAGGTAACCATGGCCGACGAAAGCAAGACCTTTCCCTTTTCCGAATCTTCGGCGTTTCCGTGGCTGGCGTCCGCCGCGGATCTGTGGCTCGGTCTGGCGAAAAACGCGCCTGCCGATTCGGACGCCGCGCTGAAAGCGCAGACCGCCATCCAGAACCGATTCGCCCAGCAGCTGGAAACCAACCTGAATCTGCTCAAATCCTTTTCAAGGATGATGAGCGAACCGGAATCCGCGGCTGCGGCCGCCAACTCCGCAAGCGCGCTGCCTGAAATTCTTTTGAAGATGGCCCGCTCCGGCTTCGACGCGGCGATGCAGATTCAGAACCACCTGATGGAAAAGGCGGGCCGGATCGGCAGGCGCACGGAAGCATACAACTTCGACAATCTGGACCAGGAAGTCTTCAAAGCGCTCACGGACATTTACGAAAAGGAGTTGCGGCAGTACCTGAAGATTCCGCCGCTGGGGCTCGCGCGGTTTTATCAGGAGCGCTTCAACGAAATGCTGGACAAGCATAATCTGTTTGAAACGACGCTCGCCGAATTTCTTTCCATCCTCTACCTGCCGATGGAAAAGTCCTTCAAGGTCCTGGCGGAAAAGCTCGAGCAGATGGCGCAAGAAGGCCGTCTGCCGAGCGAGGCCCGGGAAAGCTACGCTCTGTGGCTCAAGATTCTGGAAGGCCACTATATGAATCTGTTCAAATCCCGCGAATACACGGACGCGCTGCACCGGACGCTCAACAAACTGGAGGACTTTCTAATCGCCCGCAACGACGCGATCCGCGATTTGCTGCAGCTCCTGCCGGTGGCGACGCACCGGGATCTGGACGACCTCTACAAGGAATTCCACCTGCTCAAAAAACGCGTGCGCGAACTGGAAAAGCGGCTCGACATTTCCCCCAACACGCTTACGGCCGTGAAATAGCGTTTCCCCGAAACGCGGGAAACGGAAACCGGAGCGCCCCGGAAGGATGATATCTGCGATGACCAATACGAAAATTCCCCTGGACCTGATTCTGGAGCGCATGGCCGAGGATACGGAAAAGGCGCAACAGCGCGCCTCCAAGGCCTCCGACGTTTTGCTGGGGGAGCTCGACTATGAACTCGGTTCCACGCCCTATGAAATCGTCTACGAAGAGGACCGCGTCCGGCTCAAGCACTACACGCGCAACGAAAACGCCGAACAGAAGCTCAACGCCCCGCTGCTGGTGGTGTACGCGCTCATCAACCGCGAAACCATGCTGGATCTGCAGCCGGACCGCAGCGTCGTGAAAACCTTTTTGCAGGAAGGCATCGATCTGTACATGGTGGACTGGGGCTATCCCACGCGCAAGGACCGTTTTCTCACCATCGACGACCATGTGAACGGGTACCTGGACAACATCGTCGATTTCATCCGCCGCCGGCGCGACACTGCGAAAATCAACCTGATGGGCATCTGCATGGGCGGAACCTTTTGCGTCATGTACGCCGCGCTGCATCCTGAAAAAATCAAAAATCTGATCACCACCGTGACGCCGACGAACTTCGACACGGACAAGGGCCTCCTGCACGTCTGGATGAAGGACATCGACGCGGACCGCATGATCCGCACCTTCGGAAACATCCCCGGCGATCTGATGAATTTCGGCTTTCTGCTGCTCAACCCGGCCCGCCTGATGATCGACAAGTACGTCGGTTTTATCGAGAACATGGACAGCCGGGATTTCGTGGAAAACTTCGTGCGCATGGAACGCTGGATTTTCGACAGCCCCGACGTGCCGGGAGAAACGTTCCGCCAGTTCGTCGAAGACTGCTATCAGAAGAATCTCCTGATCCGGAACCAGCTGATGCTCGGCGGAAAAAGAGTGGATTTGAAAAATCTGACGATGCCGCTTTTGAATTTCTTCGGCGAATATGACCACCTGGTGCCGCCCCCGGCCTGCGACCGGCTCGTGGAAGCCGTCGGCAGTTCCGATGCGGAAAACGTCTGCCTGGAAACCGGCCATATCGGCATTTACGTGAGCTCCAAATTCCAGCGCCAGTTCGCGCCCCGCATCGCCCGATGGCTCAAGGAACGGGACGGGGAAGAGCCGGCGTTCGCCGCAGCGGCGGCAGAACCGGTTCCGGATCAAAAACCGCAGACGAAGCCCGGCCGCGTCCGGTCACAAAAGGCGGCCGGAAAGAAAAAAACCGCCGCGCCGGCGGCCGCCGGGACCAGACCGGCGCGCCCGCCCCGAAAGCGGCGGAAGACCACGGCTTCAAAAAGCAGGTCGCTTTTGATGCAGAAGATTGCCGAAGCCATTTAAAAAGGGAGAAAACCATATGTCAACCGAAGCAGGATATTTCCGGGCTTTAAGCAAACTGAGCAAGGAAGCCGGCGCCGCCGCCGATGAGAAGGAAATGCTCCAGTTGTACGTTTCCGCGGCGGTGAAGACCCTCAAAGCCAAGGCGGCCGTCATTTTCCTCATGGACCAGGATTCGGAGCGCTACATTCAGAATACTGCGGCGGCGCAGGTGGGGCTTTCCGAACGCTACATCCACGCCGGTCCGGCGCATGCCGTCAAGATCAGTCCGCAATTGCTCAAAGACGGCCACATGTATTTCCGGGACGCCACAACCGACAGGCGCCTGGCCAACCGGGACGCCAAAAAGGCGGAGGGCATCGGCTCGATTCTTTCCGTGCCGGTGATGGACAAAGGCAAAATGCTCGGCATCCTGAGCCTGTATACGAAGGACATCCGAGAGTTTTCCAGAGAGGAAATCGATTTTCTGTCCATCCTCGCCGAACAGGGGGGATCCGCCATCGCCAACGCTCATCTGATCCAAAGACTGCGCAACCAATCCCGGATTTTTCTGAAACTGGCCGCCAGCATCTCCGAGAGCCTCGACGTCAAAACCATTCTGCAGGCGCTCACACAGGATCTTGTGCAGTCGCTGGATCTCAAGGCGGCGTCGGTCCGTCTGCTCGACGAAAACAAGCGCACGCTGAAAACCGTGGCGAGCTTCGGCCTCAGCGAAAAATACCTGAACAAGGGACAGATTCTGGCGGACAAAAACATCGCCCAGGCGCTGAAGGGAAAAACCATCGCCATTGCCGACGTGCTTACGGATGAGGGCATTCAGTACAAAGAGGAAAAAAAGAAGGAAGGCATCGCCTCCATGCTCTATGTGCCCGTGACCTCCAAGGAGGAGGTCATCGGCGTCTTGATCATCTACAGCGGGCGAAAAAGAAAATTCACGGAGGATGAAATCCTGCTGGTCACCGCGCTGGCTTACCAGGGCGGCCTGGCCATCACCAACGCCTGCCTGTACATGACGGTGCAGGACGATATCAAGGATTTAAAGGAAAACATCTGGAGTCACAAATGCTGGTTCTAACCGCAGGCGCCGTCACGAGAAAGGAAAAGACATGATCACAGGAAAAACCATTTCCGAACTGCAGGTCGGCCAGACGGCGGAATTTTCCAAGACCGTTTCGGAAACGGACATCTATTTGTACGCGGGCATCACCGGCGATTTCAATCCGGCGCACGTCAACGAAGCTTACGCCAAAAACACGTTCTTTAAAACGCGCATTGCACACGGCATGCTCACCGCCGGTTTCATTTCGGCGATCATCGCCAATCAGCTGCCCGGCCCGGGGACCATCTACCTTCAGCAGACGCTCAGTTTCCTGGCGCCGGTGCGCATCGGCGACACCATCACCGGTCGCGTCGAAGTTCTCGAATGCAACGCGGAAAAAAACCGCGTCCGCCTGAAAACCACCTGCCAAAACCAGGACGGCGGCGTCGTGCTCCAAGGCGAAGGGCTGGTCAGTCCTCCCAAAGCGCGCAAAGCCTGAGGCGCGCGCGTTAACGCGCAAAAAAGGCCGCTTCTTTGAAGAAGAAGCGGCCCGATCCCGGCTTGCGGTTTACTTCTGTGAGAAAAACGTTTCTACTTTTTTGAAATTTTCGTCGGCCGCCGCCTTGAATTCCTCGCGGCCTTTCTTGTAGGTTTTGATCCAGTCGTTGATCAGCTTTTTGCCCTCTTCCGGGAAAAAGGCGGTCTGCGTCATCATGGATGCGACCATCTTCTCCGTCTGATCCTGAATGGCGGCCATGGCTTCAAAGGAATTGTCAAAGGCCGTCTTATTGAAATCCACCATCTGTTTGGCGATCTGTTTGGGTTCCATATTGTCCTCCTCTTTTTTTATTTAAGTGTTGTTTTCTTTTGCCGCGTCTTTGCGGGCGTCTTTCTCTTCCTGACCGACGCCGGCTTTTTTTTCTGAACATCATCGCCGGACGCCCCGGCTTTCGCCTGTCGGCCGTCTTGAGCCGGCGAAGGCTCCATCTGACCGGCAACGGTAAGACAGTAATGTTCAAAAATCTTTAAACGCCCCTCCATCGTCTGCCGGAATTCATTCATTCCCTTTTTGTACATTTCGATCCAGCCGGCAAATGCCTCCCTGCCCTCTTCCGGTAAAAAGGCCGACTGCCTGCAAAACGCATCCATGATTTTACCGGTCTGCTCCTGCAGGGCATTGAAATTGCCGTCAAACGCCTTTTTCTGAAAGTCCAGCATATTCTGAATCATCGTTGAAAAATCCATGCTCTCCCCCTGTAAATTCCTCTTATTCTTTCTTCTTGAGTTTCATTATAAGCAGTAATTCCTCCTTGTCAATCATTTTTTTGCAGTGCAACATAGATGCAGTCAGATTTTATCGTGCAGAATATTTTTAAATCATTGTTAATTTATGTACTTAAATTAATATTTATCGTGTTCTAAACGACAGCCGCTCATTTTATGTTGCAATAATTTCCGTTCTTGCGTAGAAGGACGGTGAGGAAGACACGTATGGCTGAAAACACCCTGTTATTGAAGAAATACACCAACCGCAGACTTTACGACACGGAAAAAAGTGTTTACGTTACGCTGGATTACGTCACGGAAACCATCCGTCGGGGCCGGCCGATCGAGGTGCGCGACGCCAAAACCGGCGAGGATGTCACTTCCGCGATTCTGACCCAGATCGTTCTGGAGGAAGCTCGCAAAAAGAAATATCTTTTGCCCCCGCCCCTGCTTTATCTGATCATTCGGTACGGGGAAAACGTGCTTACGGATTTTTTCGAAAAGTACCTCGAACAGACCATCCGCAACTATCTGCTTTTGCGCAACATGGCGGACGATCAGTTTAAAAAATGGCTCGAGTACGGCGAAAATGCCTCCAGGACAAACTCCCCGCCCCTGGGCGGCCTGGCGTCTTTTCAATCTCTGTTTGATCTTTTTTCCGCCGCTTCCCCGGGCAGGCAGGGGGAAGGGAAGAAGGAGAAGAAGGAATAACGGCAAGGATCCCGGCGGGCTAAAAATGGCCGCTCGGCGGGGCGCACGGTCCCTTTCCCGGCATTCCCCTGTTATTTTAGCTATTTTTGTTTTCACCTTTTGCGGAACTTTACCTTGACATTCGCCGCCGCATCTCTTAACATGCCGCAAATTTGAAGGGTTTTGTATTTTTCAGACCATGTACTCGAAAAAAATTGTCATTCGCTACACGCCGGAAGTCGTTCAGCAACCGGTCATTTATCTCTTAGCGCAAAAGCACAACCTGGTTTTCAATATTCTCAAAGCCAGAATATTTCCCCGCCGGGAAGGTGTCATCGTTCTGGAATTGTCCGGGCAGAAGGAAGACTTCGACCGCGGCATCCGATTTCTCAAGGAAATGGGCCTCCGTGTCGAAGCGCTGTCCAAGAGCGTCAATCAAAACGTCGACCGGTGCGTTCACTGCGGCGCCTGCACCGGCTTCTGCCCGACGGGCGCCCTGTCCTTCGAAAAGCAGACGCAGAAAGTCCTGTTCGATCCCGAAAAATGCAACGGCTGCGAGCTTTGCGTTTCCGCCTGCCCCGTCCGCGCCATGGAAATCAATCTGATGTAATCCGGATTCTCCAGAGTTTCCCCGTCTTTCCCGCGCCGGGCGTTCATTCGCCCATCGCAGACCCCGGCCGAAATTTTTTTGGATAAAATCGTGCAATTGATATATGAGAACAAAACCGTTTTGTTCGAAAGCACCGTTTTGTTTTACAGACAGACATTTTCGTTCCGGTTCAAATTCATCGCATGCGGTCAAGGAGGCGTCACACGGACCTATGAGCTTTACCCACAACGGATTCGACAATGAAAAATACATCACGCAGCAGACGGAAGCGATTCTCAAGCGCGTGGCACGATTCAACAACAAGCTTTACCTGGAATTCGGCGGCAAGCTTCTCTACGACTATCACGCCGCCCGCGTGCTTCCCGGATACGATCCCAACGTCAAGATGCGGTTGATCAAGGAGCTGAAGGACCGGGCGAACATCCTGCTGTGCATTTACGCGGGCGATATCGAGCGCAAGAAGATCCGCGCCGACTTCGGCATCACGTACGACACGGACGCGATGAAGCTCATCGACGACCTGCGCGGCTGGAATATTTCGGTAATGGGCGTCGTCATCACCCGCTTCGACAATCAGCCGGCGGCCGTCCTTTTCAAAAACAAGCTCGAACGAAGGGGCATCCGGGTTTTCACGCACCGCTTCACCAAGGGCTATCCGACCAACGTGGATCTCATCGTCAGCGACGAAGGCTACGGCGTCAACGACTACATTCCCACGGACAAGCCGCTGGTGATCGTCACGGGACCGGGGCCGGGAAGCGGCAAACTGGCCACCTGCCTGTCCCAGCTGTACCACGATTACAGGCGGGGCATCAAATCGGGCTACGCCAAGTTTGAAACCTTTCCGATCTGGAATCTCCCGCTCAAGCATCCGGTCAACGTCGCCTATGAGGCCGCCACCGCCGACATCCGCGACTTCAACCAGATCGATCCGTTTCATCTGGAGGCTTACGGCGAGGCCTGCGTCAACTATAACCGCGACGTCGAAGTGTTTCCGGTCCTGAAGCGCATTCTGGAAAAAATCACCGGCGAAATGTCGTTTTACAAATCCCCCACCGACATGGGCGTCAACCGCGCCGGATTCGCCATCACCAACGACGAGGTCGCGAAAGAAGCGGCGCGCCAGGAGATGATCCGCCGCTACTTCCGTTACCGCTGCGAGTACGCCATGGGATTTGCCGACCGCGGGACGGTGCAGCGCGTGGAGTTGTTTCTGAGCGATTTCAACCTCAAGCCGGAAGACCGGCGCACGGTTCCCCCCGCGCGCCAGGCGGCCGAGGATGCAAGGCTGCGCAACCGCGGCAACGAGGGAATCTTTTGCGGAGCGGCCATTGAACTGAGAGACGGTTCGATCATCACCGGCAGCAACTCGCCGCTGATGCATGCGGCCTCCAGTGTGGTGATCCACGCGATCAAGCACCTGGCGGGCGTTCCCGATAAAATCAAGCTGCTGCCGCCCACCATCACCGGTTCCATCGGCAAGTTGAAGACGGAAATCCTCGACGAAAAAAACGTGAGTCTCGACCTGGAAGAAGCGCTCATCGCGCTTTCGATCAGCGCCACGACCAACCCGGCGGCGGAGCTGGCCCTGGAAAAATTAAAGGAGCTGCAGAACTGCGAAGTTCACATGACCCATATTCCCACGCCCGGCGACGAGGCGGGCCTGAGAAGGATGGGCGTCAATCTGACCACGGATCCGAACTTCTCGACCAATGATCTTTTCATTACTTAGGAAAGAATCATTTTCCGACGTCTTTCCTGGCCGTATCCAGCATGTCGTTCAGATCGGCCGGCACTTCCTTCGCCTTGCCGGCCAGTTCACGGGTGTCGCGCCACAGGCCGCTTAACTTTTCTCCGATTTGCTTTCCGCCGGTTTGCAGAGTCTCGACGGATCTGGCGATCTTTTCCGGCGTGGTGGTCGGGTCTTTGAAGAGATATATGCCGCCGGCCAGAAGGATGAAAAAAAGCAGCACGACAGCCAGCTTGATGAATTTTTTCAGGATGAAATACAGAATCATGACGACGACGAAAACCGCCAGCAGGGTTGCGGCCGCCGGGTGCGCCGAAAAAAAAGAAACGACGGATTCCATAGCAGTGACCCCCGATTTTTTTGAGCCTGTTTATCGTATTTTTCAGATAAAATCCATGTTTAGTTTGCCTTGACAAAGGGACGCAGGCCCCCTAGATAAGCTAAAACACGATAAAGGAAAGAACAATCGTCCATGAAGGAAAATGTCATTTCCACCGTCGGCCTGGCGACCCTGGGTTGCAAGGTCAATCAATGCGATTCGGCGGCGCTGGCGTGCGATCTCGCGGCGGCCGGTTTTATCCTGGCGCCTTTTTCCGGACCCGCCGACGCCTACATCATCAATACCTGTACCGTGACCGCTTTCGCGGATTTCCAGGCGCGCCAGCTCATCCGCCGGGCGCACCGCGCCAATCCCCGCGCCCGCATTCTCGTGACCGGCTGCTACGCCCAGACGCAGGCCCGGGCTCTGGCCGCCCTTGACCATGTCTCTTATATCGTAGGCAACGATGCGAAGCATAGAATTCCCGAGCTGCTTTGCGCACCCGTCGGGACAGAAGGGCAAAAACAGGTCGGCGACATTTTCAGCGTGCGGCAATTTTTCGCGGCGCCGGTCGCGGGACCGGCAAACCGCACCCGCGCGTTTTTTAAAATTCAGGACGGCTGCGACGCGTTTTGCAGTTACTGCATCGTCCCTTTCGCCCGAGGCAAGAGCCGCAGCCTTTCCCTGGACGGATTTCTTTCCGGCGCGCGCGAGCTTGCAGCCCGGGGCTACCGGGAAATCGTCCTCACCGGCATCCACCTGGGGCTATACGGCCAGGATCTGGAACCGCCTGTCGAACTGGTCCGGGCGCTGGCGGCCGTTTTGCCGGAACATCCGCAGGTTCGCTTTCGGCTCAGCTCCATCGAACCCAACGAAATTACCGATGCGCTCCTGGATCTGTTGATCCGCCACGACAATCTGTGCGCCCATCTCCACATCCCCCTGCAAAGCGGCGACGACGGCGTTTTGAGGCAGATGAAGCGCCGCTACGATTCGGCCTTTTACCGCGCGCTGGTTGCAAAAGTGGTTCAGACGGCGCCTGATGTTGCCGTCGGCGTCGACGTGATGGTCGGCTTCCCCGGCGAAAGCGAAGAAGCCTTCACCCGCACGCTGGAACTGCTCCGGGATCTGCCGCTGGCGTACCTGCACGTCTTTCCCTACTCGGAAAGACCGGGAACCGCCGCGCTGGCAATCGAGCCCAAGGTTTTGCCGGCGGTCAAAAAAGAAAGAGCGGCCATCCTGCGCCGCCTGGGCATGGAGAAAAGAGAAGGCTTCGCCCGCCGATTTCTGGGCCGGACGCTGCCGGTGCTGGTGGAGCAGGCCCGCGACAAAAAGACGGGCCTGGCCAGGGGCTTTTCGCACAATTATTTGCCGGTTGTGCTGGACAAAGCGCCCGGCTCTTTAGTAAACAGCATTCGTAGCGTTAAAATCGAGGAGTACAGGGAGAACAGACTGACAGGCAGGCTGATCGATGGATAATGACAGAATCCAGGCGTTGGGCGCTCTTCAGGAAAGGCTGGGGTATGTTTTCCGCAGGCCGGAACTGCTTTCGACCGCGCTCACGCACCGCTCCTACGTGAACGAAAATCCGCAGGAAGAGATCCAGGATAATGAACGGCTGGAATTTCTGGGCGACGCGGTCCTGGGCCTGTGCGTGAGCGACCTGCTGATGAAAAAACACGCCGACTTCGACGAAGGAACGCTCTCCAAAATCCGTTCGCTCCTGGTAAATGAAAAGCCGCTTGCGGATCTGGCGGCCGGGCTGGGGCTCGGCCAGCGCCTTCTTTTGGGCCGGGGCGAAGAACATTCCGGCGGCCGGACCAAGGATTCGCTCCTGGCCAACGCGTTCGAAGCGGTTATCGCCGCGATTTATCTTGATGCGGGTTTCAGCCGGACAAAAACCGTCCTGAAAAAATTGATGGCGCCCCTGCTCGGCGATGAAACCCTCACCGCACATTCCTTCGACTACAAAACGGCCCTGCAGGAACTGTGTCAGAAGCGGTACAAAGCCGCTCCCGTCTACACGCTGTTGTCCGAAAGCGGCCCCGACCACGACAAAACCTTTGAAGTGGAAGTCATCGCCGCTTCCGGTCTGAAGGAATCCGGCCGGGGCAAAAGCAAAAAAGACGCGCAAAAACAGGCGGCGCAAAAAGCCTGGGAGAGTCTGCACCGTGAAAAGAAATCCTGAAGACCGCCCGGGAAAACCCCTGATTATTCCCTTTTTCATCATGAACGGCGGATGCCCGGGAAAGTGCGTCTTCTGCAACGAGAAAATCGCGGCGGGAGACTTTACGGCGGACCTCCGGCGGGATGTTTTCGACGCCCAGGTGGAAGCCTATCTGCGCTGGAACAAAGACAGGCGCAGGCGCGTGGAAATCGCTTTTTACGGCGGCAACTTCACCGGACTGGCGCGGGCGGATCAGGAAAGGCTGCTCGGCTGGGCCGGCGCCTTTTTGGAAAGCGGTCGGGCGGCCTCCGTCCGGATTTCCACCCGGCCGGACGACATCGACGCGGAGCGCCTGGAATTTCTCCGGGCCCGGGGCGTACAGACGGTAGAACTCGGCGTGCAATCCTTCAGTGACGCTGTTTTGCGCCGGGCGCGGCGGGGGCACGACGCCGACGCCTCCGTCCGGGCCATCCGGCTCCTTAAGGCCTGCGGTTTTGAAACCGGCGTGCATCTGATGGCCGGCCTGCCCGGCGACACGAAAGAAAGTTTCGCCGAAACCCTGGCGCAGACGGCGAAGCTCCGGCCGGACACCGCGCGCATTCATCCCGTCCTGGTGTTTTGCGACACGCCGCTCGCGGACGACTACCGCTGCGGCCGCTATGCGCCGCTCGATCTTGCGCAGGCCGTCTTGTGGTGCCGGACGGCCTGGGACATCCTCGTTCCGGCGGGCGTGCGGATTATCCGCTTCGGCCTGCAGACGACGCCGGAGATGGCCAAGGACGGCGCGGTGCTGGCGGGACCGCTGCACCCGTCCTTCGGCAGCCTGGTTTACGCCTCTATTTTTCTGTCGCAGAGCCTGGCGCTTCTCTCCCGAATCCCGCGCTGCGCCGGGCGCTTGTGTTTCCGCGTTGCCGGACGCGACCAGTCTCATTTCCGCGGACCGGCCAACGCCAACATCGAAACGATAAAAAAGCTTTACCCCGGCGCCCGAATCGTTATAGATACGACAGACGATGCCAAACCGGGGCATCTTTCGCTGTGTTGCGACACCGGCGATTCCTTTTCGCTGGATATTCCGGGAATGCAATAAGCAACAGGAGAATATGTGTGTTTAAGTCAGGCTTCATCGCCATCGTCGGCCGCCCGAATGTGGGCAAATCCACGTTCTTCAACGCGGTGATCGGCGACAAAATTTCCATTGTCGCCGCAAAACCGCAAACGACGCGCAACCGCATCACGGGCATCAAAAACTATCCCGACGCGCAGTTGATTTTCCTGGACACGCCGGGCATGCACCGGGCCAGAACGCCGCTGAACCGGGCGCTGGTCCAGGCCACCCGCGACACCCTCGGGGACGCGGACCTGATCGTCGCGATGATCCAGGCCGGCGCCGCCATCGGCCCCCAGGACCGCTACCTGATCGAAACGCTCACGGAAATCCGGACGCCGGTCTTTTTGGCCGTGAACAAAATCGACCGGGTGGAAAAGACGTCGCTTTTGCCGCTCCTGGACCAGGCAAGCGGACTTTTCGACTTCGCCGGCATCTTCCCCATCTCTGCGCTCAAAGGCGACGGCCTTGACGAGCTTCTGGGCTGCCTCAAGGACGCGCTGCCGGAGGGGCCGCAGCTGTTTCCCGACGACATCGCCACCGATGCCACGGAGCGGTTTATCGCGAGCGAGTTCATCCGCGAACAGATTCTGGCTCTCACCGAGCAGGAAATTCCCTACGCCTCGGCGGTGACCATTGACGCGTTTCGGGAAGACGAAGCAAAGAATCTGATCCGCATCAGCGCCACCATCACCGTGGAAAAGGAATCGCAAAAGGCGATCATGATCGGGAAGAAGGGCGCCATGCTGAAAAAAATCGGAACGCGGGCCAGAGGGGCCATGGAAAATCTGTTCGGGGCGAAGGTTTTTCTGGAACTGTTCGTCCGCGTGAAAAAAGACTGGACCGCCTCCGATCAAATGCTGCGCGAGTTCGGCATCGTGAGGTAAGGACTTTTATGCAGGCCAAACCGCTCATCGCCATCGTCGGCCGGCCCAACGTGGGCAAGTCAACGCTTTTCAACCGCATCGCCGGGAAACAGAAGGCCATCGTCATCGACGAACCGGGCGCCACGCGCGACCGCAATTACATGGACTGCCTCTGGCACGACCGGGCTTTCACCCTGATCGACACGGGCGGATTTGAGCCGGCGACCGAGGAGCGCATTCTGGTGCAGATGCGCGAGCAGACGAATCTGGCGATCGAAGAGGCGGACGTCATCATCTTTCTGATGGACGGCCGCGACGGCCTCACGCCCTCGGACGTGGAGATCGCCCGGCAGTTGCGCGGCCGCGGCAAGAAGGTCTTTTACGCCGCCAACAAGGTGGACGGCGCGCGCCACGAGGACCTGCTTTCCGAATACTATCGTCTGGGGATCGACGCCCTGTATCCTCTTTCCGCCCAGCACGGCCTGGGCGTCGATGAACTGCTGGCCGTGGTGACGCAGGATTTCCCCCCGACCGCCGAACCGGGGCAGGACGAGCACGAACCCATTGCGGTGGCGATTGTCGGCAAGCCCAATGTCGGCAAATCCTCGCTCATCAACCTCATTTCCGGAAAAGAGCGCAGCATCGCCAATCCGACGCCCGGCACAACGCGCGACGCGGTGGACACGACCATCCGGGCCCACGGCCGGACTTATCTGCTCATCGACACGGCGGGCATCCGCCGGAAAAACAAGATCAGCCTGACGCTTGAAAAATACAGCGTCGTCCAGGCGCTCAAATCGATCAACCGCTGCAACATTGCGCTGGTGCTGATCGACGCGGAGGAAGGCGTCACCGAGCAGGACGCCAAAATTGCGGGGCTGGCCTACGAGAACGGCAAGGCCTGCATTCTTGTCGTCAACAAATGGGACAAGATCAAGAAGGACAATGCCACCGTCGGCAAATACGTCGCGGACATCAAGGACAAGCTCAAGTTTCTGGACTTCGCCCCCATCCTGTTCATTTCCGCCGTCACCGGCCAGCGCGCGCCGAAAATCTTCGGCCTCATCGACGAGGTTTATGAACAGTACACGAAGCGGGTGGGCACCTCCCCCCTCAATGATCTCATGGAGCGCGCCCAACGGAAAAACCCGATGCCGCGCTCTCAAAACCGGTCGATGGGGATCGCCTACGCGACGCAAACCGGCATCAAGCCGCCGACCTTCGTCTTGTTTGTTCCCCAGGCCAAGGGCGTTCACTTTTCCTACGAACGCTACCTCAGAAATTCGATCCGCGAGGAATTCGGCTTTGACAAGGTGCCGCTCAGGCTGATCTTCCGGAAAAAGCGGTAAGCCGTGACGCCTGTTTTACCGCCGGTTGCAGGCAAAGAACATAATGTGCCGGCAGCCTGGGAAATGCGGGTATTTTTCGAAAATCGTTTTCTTACGCCGAGAGGAGAATCATCATGAAACAAAAGATCGACAACCTTTGGACGGGACTGGCCGTCATCTGGGCCATGTCGTTGATGCTGACCGCCGGAATCGGCGCGGCCGGCGCGGCCGAATACCAGTGCGAGGCCGGCGCGGACATGTGCCGCGTGGTGATATCCGGCATGTCGGCGACGGTCTCCTGCATGAAAACGGAACAGCAATGGCTGTGCAGCAGGCCCCCTACGGGCAGTTTCCAGTGCACGAGCGGGTCGCAAACCAAATCCGGCGCCAACAACCTCTTCACCCTTCCCGGCGGCCTGTGCTCGGTCCTCTGCGGCGCCTGCGCCGGCGGCTGGCAGCCCACTGCCGGCCACACGACCTTTTAGCGGGTAAGCGCCGGAGGCGTCCGGCGCCCTCATTCCGCCGCGGATTTTGCGGGCGGCGACTGTCCCCCGAACACCTTTCTTTTCCGCCAGGGCCCTTTCCTGTAGTAGAGCCAGTTAAGCCCCACGGCGAGAGCGCTGCTCGACACCATCGCCATCCAGATGCCGTCCTCGGCAAAGCCCGCGGGACCGGCGAGCGCGTACGCCAGAGGAATGCGGATAACGAACATCGCAATAAAAGAAAGAACCAGCAGGGCCAGCGTATCGCCGGCGCTGCGCAGCACGCCCTGGATGGCGAAAATCACGGCAAAGCACGGAAAAATGAAGGCCATCCACCGGTAGTAATTCTTCACCACCTCAAGGACGGCGGCGCTGTCGGCGGACTCCTTGAGAAAGACGGCGCCGATGGGTTTGGGAAAAAGGAAAAGAGCCAGCGTACAAATGAGCGCGATGGCCAGACCGAAAAAGACCGACGCGCGAAGCGTGGCGTAGACGCGGTCAAATTTCTGCGCGCCCAGGTTCTGCCCGGCGATAGTGGTGGCCGCCATGCCGATGGATATGAACGGAATACTGGCCAGCATGTCGATTTGCATGCCGATGCCGAAAGCCGCGGTGACGTTTGTTCCGTAGCGGTTGACGAGCGTCAGAATGAACACGCCTGCAACCGAAACCACCATCATCTGCAGCGACGCGGGCACGCCGATCGCGAATACTTGGCGGATGATGCCCCAGTCCGCCTTGTAATCCCAGCTCCGCAGATTGATATACGGATTGAAGCGCAATAGATAGGCATAGCCGACGGCGCCGGTCGCCACGGCGGCCAGCGATGATCCCCACGCCGCTCCCGCCACGCCGCCGGGCGGCAGCGGACCGACGCCGCGAATGCACAGCGGCACCAGAACGATGTTGAAGGCCGTGAGCATGGCAAAGAGTTTGAGGACGGTGACGGCATCCCCCATCCCGCGCAGAACGCCCGCCATCCAGTTGACGAAAAACTGAAAAATCAGCGCGGCCATGATGATGGTCAGATACGACAGGGCCATCTCCCGGATCTCAGGCGGGGCGTTGACCCAGTCCAGGAATCGATGACGCAGGAGCAGGGCCACCGCGGAAATCACCAGGCAGAAGAGGACGGAGGTGAAAAAGGAATTGGCCAGGATTTTCTTCAGCAGGGCCGTATCCCGGCGGCCGAAAGCCTGCGCGATGAGCACGTTCGTGGCCATCCCCAGGCCGATCAGAAACGCGGGCATCAGCATGATGATCGGCAGCGAGGCGGACACGGCGGCCACGGCTTTGTGGCCCAGGAGCCTCCCGACCCAGATCATGTTGATGATTCCGTAGGCCGACATCAGCAGGTTCCCGAACAGAATGGGCGTGCTGAAATGAACGATCTGTCTGACGATACGGCCTTCCGTGAAATCCTGCATGAGCGCCTTCTTGTTTTCTGAGAATGACATCCGTCTGCGGTGACGGAATGCGCGGGCGGCGTTTTTTCAAGGGTAAACGGGCGGGCGATGCGTAAAAACCGTTCCATCCGGCATTACCTCAACCGCCTGGCCGTCGATCTGGACGATCTTCGTCAGCGTGGCGGGAACCGGGCGCGCATCGGCGGTCCGGATAACGTCTTGCACGGTTTGAAAACGGGCCAGCTCCCGCAGCGTGACGATCTGCGGCAAAACCATGCCGATTGCTCCCGCTTCGTAGTCGGTCAGCGCGGCCGACGGCGAAAGCCACACGTGGTGCGTGAGCTCCACACCGTCACAGACGGCTGTCTGATTTTCCGGCATCGGCGTCACGAAGAAGCGCACATCGTAGCGTTGGGGCAGAAACTCGGGGGTTACCCAGTGCGAAAAATAATGCAGGGCGTCGGCCGGAAGAAAAAGATTTTCCTCCTCCAGCACCCGGGCAAACGTCATCGCGCCGTCGATGAGCGCCCGCCGGTACTCGCCGAACCGCCGGCATTCCTCCTTGGTTCGGATCGTCACGGGAGACCCGTCGGCGCGGCGGGCGATCAGCAGGCCGACTTCCTCGAAGGTTTCGCGGATGCCGGCCATCCAGGCGCCCAGCGCCTTTTCGGAATGCGACATATCCGGCAGCATTCCCGCGGCCTTCTGCCGGTCGAGTCCGCGCACGAAGCGCTCGGCGCGCGGTTCCCAATCCTCCGGATCGATCACGCCGCCCGGAAACACGTAATATCCGGGCACAAAACTGCTCTTGCGGTTGCGCCGCACCAGGAGGACCTCGATGCCGGGCGCAGCCGCGCCCGCGCCGGGCCGGAGCAGGATGACGGTCGCGGCGTCTACCGGAACAGTTGCCATGGAAGTCTTTTCCTTATCATCAGGGAGCCATGACCCATTTTCATAACGCTCGCCGTCTTTCTTTACGGGTGTCTTGTCCGTCGAAAAAATTAACAGGACGAAAACGCCGGCGGCGATCGTTAAAACGTAAACAGCGTGAACGGCGAATAGAGCTCGGAGCGGGAAGACGCCCATTCGGACGGATCGATAAAGCCGTTTTTGTTTTTATCCAGGGTGGAAAACCGCTTCTTCGCCGCCCTGGCAAACTCCTTTTTGAGAAGCCCCCCGTCGCGGTCGGCGTCCACTTCCTGAAACAGCCGGTCGGCATCCGCTTTCTTCATGGCCGGAAGTTCGTTCCGGGTCAAAACGCCGTCCGAATTTTTATCGTACCCGTCAAATGCGCGCGCGACGGCGTCCAGATATTCTTCCTCGACCACTTTGCCGTCGTTGTTTTGATCCAGCTTCGGCAAAGCCTTTTCCGCGGCCGCCGCCGACCAGGCGGCCACAAACAGCAGCGCCAGGATGAGCAGTATTTTTTTCGCGACCATCATCAGAAGTCCCTCGGCAGATCTTCGAGTTCGGCCAGCGAAAAGACCGGTCCGTCGGAGCAGACGTACTTGTAGCCGACGTTGCAGCGGCCGCATTTGCCGATGCCGCACTTCATGCGCATTTCCAGCGACGTCAGAATGTTTTCCTTGGAGAAGCCCAGTTCGAAAAACACCGGCAGCGTGAACTTGATCATGACGGGCGGACCGCAAATCACGGCGACGGCGTTTTCAGGCGACGGCGCAACGTCCTTGCAGACCGCCGGAACGAAGCCTTCCCGTCCGGTCCAGGTTTCATTGCCCTTGTCGACGGTGATGATGGTTTTGATGTCGCTGCGCTTTTCCCAGGCGGCCAGCTCATCCTTATAGCAGAGCAGGCCGGGGGTCCGCGCCCCGTAAATGACGGTGATGTCGCCGAAGCGGGAGCGGTTGTCCTTGTGCAGCATGTACTTCACCAGCGACCGCAGCGTGGTAAAGGCGAATCCGCCGCCGACCACGACGATGTTTTTCTTTTCCAGAAATTCGATCGGCCAGGAATGCCCCAGCGGCCCGCGCAGACCGATCCGTCCGCCTTCGTCCATGTCGTGCAGCGCGGAGGTGACGAGCCCCGGCAGAATCGCTCCGGCCCGCTGCACCGTGAATTCCACATAGCCCGCGTCGGTCGGCGCCGAGGCGATGCCGATCGGGGATTCCCCCTTGCCGTAAATCGACAATTCGGCGAACTGGCCGGGCAGATAAACGAATTTCTGCTCGTCGTCCTTGTTGACGAAGGTGAAGCGGAAGGTCTTGATGTCGTGCGTATCCACCTCGTCGATGATTTTGGAGATCTCCACCGGCATGGGAATGTAGGGGTTGTTTTCTGACATATGATTAAATCCTCTTTTGAATCTTCAAATATGACCTTGAACCTTGAGCCTTGAACCTTGAGCCTTACTTTACATCCTCTTGTACCATTTCGCCTGCACCGCCTGCTCGACGATGGAAAAGATATCGATGTTGACCGGGCAGTAGCGCGTGCAGCGGCCGCAGCCGACACAGGAGATCGGTCCGTACTTGCGGATGTGGAACGAGTATTTGTGGCAGATCTTCTGGCGCAGGCGCTGATACACCTGGGTCCGCGGATTGTGGCCGCTGGCCTCCAGCGTGAAGTCCGTGAACATGCAGGCGTCCCAGACGCGCCGGCGCACGCCCTGGCCGAATTGCGTTTCGTCGCAGATGTCGAAGCAGTAGCAGGTCGGGCAGACGAAGGTGCAGATGCCGCAGCTCAGGCAGGCGTTGGACACCTTGGTCCAGAAGTCCGTGTTGTGGAAGATCGCCTCGAACTCCTTCGCAATCGCCTCCGCGTCGACGCAGGTGTAACGGGTTTTGTAGTCGTGCCCCTGCGCGATGTAGTCGTCAAAATATTTCCGCTCGTCCGGCGCGGCGTCCGTAAGCCCCGCCAGGCCGCCCAGCAGATTTTCTCCCCGCGGGCTCACGGCCTTCAGAAACAAAACATCGTCCCGGCGCAGCATGAAGACATCGCTGCCGTCGGGATCGGCGGCGCCGATGCCCAGTGTGTGGTAAAACTCCGCCGGATCCGCTTCTTCGCTGGTATCGAAGGCAAAGCCGAAGATGATGGTCGCGTCCCGCCGCTTGCGCCAGTAGGGATCGGGCACGCCCGTCCGGGTAAAATGGATATCCATGATCTCGAAGCTTTTCACGTCGCAGGGACGAACGCCGAACAGGAAGGTCGGCCTGATCTCGGGCTCAACCGGTTTCGCCTCCAGAATCGGCTGATACACGGAATACCGGACAAAATCCTCCGTCTGCGGAAAGAAGACCGTCTTCGGGCTCAAAATGGTATTGTGAAAAATCAAATCCACCTGAGCGGCGTCGGTGATGGCGCGGAAGTTAAAGCCGCCGGCTTCTTTCACCGGGGCGACCAGCGTCCCCTTTTCCATGAGGCAAGCCGCCAGTTCAGGCAATTTATCGATAGTTGTTTTCTTCAACACAAGCAAAGCTCCTTACTCCAGAATTTTATCGGAATCGTCCACGCGGAAATTCACCAGAACGGGCTTGTCGCCGATGCTCATGCCCGCCGCCTGGCCGAACATCTCCTCGCAGTCCTTGGCCACTTTCTTGTGGAACAGGTACAGAGGAATGTCCACCGGGCAGGCCCGCGAACATTCGCCGCAGTCGATGCACCGGCCGGCCAGATGGTGGAACCGGGTCAGGTGGTACATCAGGTTGCCGGGGGATTCAGGCGACTTCTCGCCCCACTTGGGCTTGTTCTGATCGATAAAGCACGGATCGCAGTAGCACATCGGACAGGCCTTGCGGCAGGCGTAGCAGCGGATGCACCGGCCGAGTTCCCGTTGCCAGAACGCCCAGCGCTCTTCCTTGTCCATGGCCTCATACGCCGCCAGAACATCGTAGGGAGACGAAACAGGCTGCCCGTGCACTTCCTCACCCAGGAGAATATCGTAGAGCACCGGATTGTACAGGCCGCCGGTCGTTTTGCTGTCGATGACCTCCCCGGTCTTGAAATTCTTCATGCCGTAAACGGGAATGCCCAGCACCACCAGATCCTCGCGGCAGACCTTGTCTTCCTGGATCAGCTGGACGACGGCCCGGCTGTCCGCCGCCTTCACGGCGATGGCGATCTTCGTCCGGCGGGGGTACCGGGTCAGGTAACGGGCCAGGTTGGCCGTGCAGTATTCGTTGAATACGATGTTGTCTACATCGGACGGGTGCTTCGCCACATAGGGCATGGGATGATTTGCATCGTACCCCCTGCCGTAGGCCAGAACCAGGATGACCTTGCCGCTTTCCAGAAGCTTGAGGGCTTCGGTTTTCAGGTGCTGTTCAATTTGTTCAAAGCTGATAGCCATATCTTCTCCCAACGCTATTGTGAAATCTTAAACTTGGTCTGAGGACCGAGATCCCGGATCTGCTCGGTAAACTCCCGCACGACTTCGGCAAACCGGTTGCCTTCCGAGGCGGATATCCATTCCACGCGGAACCGTCCCGGCTCCATGCCGGAAAACTCCAGGATCTTTTTGGTGACGGCCAGACGCCGGCGGGCATAAAGGTTGCCCGTGTTGTAGTGGCAGTCGCCGGGATGGCAGCCGCCGATCAGCACGCCGTCGGCGCCCAGCTGAAACGCGCGGAAGATAAACGAAGGATTGATCCGGCTCGAACACATCACGCGGACCACCCGGATATTCTGCGGGTACTGCAGCCGCGTGGTCCCCGCCAGATCCGCTCCCGTATAGGTGCACCAGTTGCAGGCGATGCCCAGTATTTTCGGTTCAAATGACATAAACGTTCCTTTCTAACAAAATCCTACCTATTAATATATGCCGTTCAAAAGTGTCCCAGATGCGCGGCGCGCGAAGTCCGAGGAGTGAGGCGTATATTTTCATACGCCGCAGCGACGAAGGCTGAAGCGCAACGAAGCAGATGGGCACTTTTCAACGGCATAACTAGAACTCCAGCAAGCCTTCCATCTCCGCCAGCACCTGGTCGTTCGTGAAATGCCGCGCGATAATCGCCGACGGAGGACAAACGGACGCGCAAAGGCCGCAGCCCTTGCACAGCGCCTCGTTGATCTCCGAAACCCCTTTGGTCTCGTTGAAGAACGGCGCGCCGTAGGGGCAGACCCGCACGCAGTTCTGGCAGGCGCAGCAGGACGCGGGATTCACCATGGCGGTGGTGGCCTCGAGCTCCAGCTTGTCCTTCACGACAATCGTCAGGGCTTCCGCCGCCGCGCCGTAAGCCTGCGCCACCGTGTCCGGAATATCCTTCGGGCTCTGGCAGACGCCGGCGATAAACACGCCTTCCGACATGGTGGACAGGGGCGCCAGCTTGGGATGCCGCTCCATGAAGAAGCCGTACTTGTCCGTACTCAGATTGAACAGCCGGGCGACGTCTTTGGCGTCCCCGCGGGGAATGATGGCCGGCGAGAGCACAACCATGTCCACGGGCAGTTTGATGAATTTCCCGGTAATCGTGTCTTCGGCCTCCACCACCAGGCGATCCGGCTCGTCGGCGCTCTGCGCTACGCGCGCGCCCTTCCCGCGGATGAACTTCACGTCCTCCTCGATGATGCGGTTGTAGAATTCCTCATAGCCTTTGCCGGCGGCCCGCATGTCGATGTAGAACTGATAAACGTCGGCGGAGGTTTTCTCCTTGAACAGGTGCGCGAACTTGAGCGAATACATGCAGCACACCCGGCTGCAGTGTTCGTAGTTGTTCTTGTCCCGGCTGCCGATGCAGTGCAGAATGGCGATCGCCTGCGGCTCTTTCCCGTCGCGCAGCGTTACTTTCCCGCCCGTGGGGCCGGCGGAGTTGAAAAGCCGCTCCACTTCCAGAGCGTTGTATACGCCGGGATACTTCCCGTAGCCGTACTGGATGAGCGACCGGGTGTCCATCAGATCGTAGCCGGTCGCCACGATGACCGCTCCGACCTTCACCGTGGTGAAGGTGTCCTGCTGCTCGAAATCGATGGCCTTCTGTTCACAGACCTTCTCGCACAGGCGGCATTTGCCCTTCTTGAAAAACGTGCAGGCGTCGCGGTCGATGACCGGCTTCTGCGGCACGGCCTGCGGAAAGGGAATGTAGATGGCCTTGCGCTTGACCAGGCCCTCGTCCCACTCGGAAACGCCCTTGCCGGGGCACTTTTCCGTGCAGGCCAGACACGCGTTGCACTTGGTGTGGTCGACATAGCGCGCCTTCTGCCGGATCGTGATGTCAAAGTTGCCGACGAATCCCTTGACCTCGCTCACCTCGCAGGAGGTCATCAGTTGAATGTTTTTGTGCTGAAGCACGCTGTCCATTTTGGGCGTCAGAATGCAGGCGGAGCAGTCCAGCGTCGGAAACGTCTTGTCGAACTGCGCCATGTGGCCGCCGATAGTGGAATTCTTTTCGACGAGGTAGACTTTCTTGCCCGTGTTGGCCAGCTCCAGGGCGGCCTGGATGCCGGCGATGCCGCCGCCCACCACCAGGACGTCGGAATTCACGTCGATCACGCGCGACGTGAGCGGCGCCAGCAGCCGCGCCCGGCGCACCGCGCCGTTGAGCAGCGCCTTGGCCTTGGCCGTGCCTTCGTCGATATCATGCGTCACCCAGGACACCTGCTCGCGGATGTTGACGATCGAAAGCAGGTACTGGTTGAGGCCGGAGGCCGCCAGGACCTTGCGAAATGTCTGTTCGTGCATCAGAGGCGAACAGGCGGTGACAATGACCCGGTCCAGCCGGTGTTCTTTAATGTCATTGGCTATCATTTCCTGACCGGGCGTGGAACACATGAACTTGTAGTCTTTCGCCACAACGACGTCCGGCAGCGTCGCCGCAAACTCGGCGAGCTCGCTCACCCGCACCGTTTTGGCGATATTCAAGCCGCAGTGGCAAACAAAAACACCTATTCTGCTCATACCTTCTCCTAGCGTTATTTCCTTGAGAAGCCGCCCCGTGGGGCCGCTTCTGTTTTTTTATGCGACATCGGCCCCGCCGCCCCGTTTCTCCGGAGGCCCGGCGCCGATGGTCCGGCCGCTCTTGCCTCAAACGGCGCAAGCGTCTCCGACCGGTTCGTCAATGCTGATTTCCAAGCTTTCGAGGACGAGCTCCGTCACGTCCCGGATCTGAATCTGTTCGTCGACATTGAGCGTCCGCTTGCTGTCTTCAAACATGGTAATGCAGTAAGGGCAGGCCGTCGCCAGCACGGTCGCGCCGGTCCCCATCGCTTCCTCGATGCGCAGATCGCTCAGGCGTTCGCCTTTGGCTTTCTCCGTCCACAGTCCGCCGCCCCCGCCGCCGCAGCACATGCTTTCCTCGCTGTTGCGCTCCATCTCGACAAACGTCACGCCCGGCAGAGCCTTGAGAATGTCGCGCGGCGCGTCGTAGACCTTGCTGTGCCGGCCCAGATAGCAGGGATCGTGGTACGTTACGGTCAGTCCGCCGAAATCCTTTTTGGGAACGAGTTTTCCCTCCTGTATCCATTTGGCCATAAGTTCGCTCAAATGCACGACCTCGAAATCCGCGCCGTAGTCCTCGTCGAAAGACGCCAGGCAATGCGGGGAAACCGTGATGATTTTGGAGACCCCCTGGGCTTTGAAATAGTCCAGGTTTTTCGCTTTGAGCCGCTCGAAAAGCTCCGCGTCGCCCACTTTGCGCAGACTCTCGCCGCAGCAGTTGACGTCAAGCGACGGCATCCCCCAGCTTGCGCCGGCCAGATTCAGGATTTCCGCCGCCGCTTTCGCGAGCCTCGTGTTGCGCGGATCGTAACACACCGTGCAGCAGGTCCAGAACAGGTAGTCCATGCCCGGCGCGTAAACGGGGTATTTTTCCTTGGCCCAGTCGTTGCGCCTGTCCGGATCGCCGGACCAGGGATTGCCGCGGGCCGAAAGGGATCCGACAAAAGCCCGCAGGCTCTGCGGCAGCATGCCGCCGCCGCTGTAAACGTTGCGGATGGCCGTGACGATATCGATGATTTCAACGCCCCGCGGACAGCGTTCCACGCAGAACCGGCAGGTCGAGCAGCCCCACATGAAATCCTCGATGCCGTCCAGACCGAGCTGGCCGTAGCGCACGAGTTTGCGGATATTGAAATGGGTGATCGGCGTCCAGGGACAGGTGCCGCTGCATGTGCCGCACTGGTAGCATTTCTTCAGCGCCTCGCCTCCCGCTTCCATGATCGCCTGGGACATTTCCAGATAAGGGGTAACCGTTTGTGACATTAACTATCTCCCATGATTAATGGATCAATTTGTGCTTCTGCTAGCATAGAAAAAAACAAACATCAATTTTTTTTCACGTTCCCGGCCTCCGCGCCTGCGCAAGCCGTCCTTCCGCTTCAAAAAAGGGGGAACCGAAAGGCTCCCCCTTAAAAAAACATTTTTTGAAGAATTCGGGATTGATTAGTATTCCGGCGTCAGTTTATCCAGTTCCGCCAGGGAAAAGACCGGTCCGTCCTTGCAGACATACTTGCTGCCGACGTTGCAGCGGCCGCACTTGCCGATGCCGCATTTCATCCGCATTTCCAGAGACGTGATGATATTTTCCTTCGAAAAGCCGAGTTCAAAGAAAACCGGCAGTGTGAAACGAATCATTACAGGGGGGCCGCAGATCAGCGCGACGGCGTTTTCCTTGCTGGGGGCCACGTCCTTGCAGACCGCCGGAACAAAGCCTTCACGCCCCTTCCAGGTGGCGTCGCCCTTGTCCACGGTGACGTTGAGGTTGATATCGGACCGCTTCGCCCAGGCCTCGAGCTCGTCTTTGTACAGCAGCAGGCCGGGATTCCGCGCGCCGTAGATGACCGTGATGTTGCCGAACCGCTTGCGGTTGTCCTCATGCAGCGCGTAATTGATCATCGACCGCAGCGTCGTGAAGGCAAATCCGCCGCCGACGATGACGATGTTCTTTCCTTCCAGAAACTGCAGCGGCCAGGAATTGCCGAGCGGTCCGCGGATACCCATCACCGTGCCTTCTTCCATTTCGTGCAGCGCCGAGGTGACGACGCCGGCCTTCTGAACGGTGAATTCGACGTATCCTTTCTGCGTCGGAGAGGAAGCGATACCGATCGGCGATTCGCCTTTGCCGAAAATGGAGAGTTCGCCGAACTGGCCCGGCATGTAAGCGTATTTCTGTTCGTCTTCCGGATTCACAAACTTGAAGCGGAAGGTTTTGATGTCCTTGGTATCGACCTCGGTAATGATTTTATCCACCACAACGGGATACGGTATATACGGGTTTTGCATTACGAACTCCCTGATTATAATTTTGAAATATCTGCAACAATTTTACGAATGTCAATATTTACCGGACAGGACATCACGCATCGGCCGCAGCCGACGCAGGCGATCGCGTCGAACATGTCCACATAATACTTGAACTTGTGCATCGCGCGCTGACGCCAGCGTTCCTTTTGGGAGGATCTGGGATTGTGCCCCGACGTTTCTTTGGTGAAAAGCGGGAACATGCAGGAATCCCACGACCGGAGGCGCACGCCATCCGATCCCTTGACTTCGTCGCTGATGTCGAAGCAGTGGCAGGTGGGGCACAGATACGTACACGTGCCGCAGGCCAGGCATTTGCCGTGAATCGTATTCCAGAACGGGTTGTCGAAATTGACGTCCAGAATCGGCTTGATTTCATGCGCGGGGATCTTCGAGGCTATCGCCTCTTTGACCTTGGCGGCCGCTTCCGCTTTTTTCGCATCGGCCGCCGCGTCGGCTTTCGTCTCTCCGAAGTACTGGGCGAGCTTTTCCCCTTTTTCGGTCACAAACTCCACGAGGTAATCGCCGCCGATGTCGGTGAGGAGAATATCCGCGCCGTCGGCCGACACCGGCTCGCCGTCCACCGACGTGCAGAAGCAGCTCGTGTAGGGCGGTTTCACGCAGGCCAACGAGATCACCGTTGTGTTCTTCCGTTTGTCGATGTAGTAGCCGTCCTTGTACTTTTCCTGGTCGAAAAGCTTATCCAAAAGGACAAAGCTGTGCGCGTCGCAGGGACGCACGCCGAATAAAATCGACTGGTCGGCTTTATTGACCTCCGACGAAAACTCCATGCCTTTCGGCGTGCGGGTAAATTTCATCAGGGTCTCCGTGTGCGGGAAGAAAACATTTTTCGGCGCATTCTTGGTATTCAGGTAGGCGAGAAACGGCTCGTCGCCCGCGCCGAGGGGTGCAAAAAGAACGTTGTCTTCTTTCTTTACCGGCGCCCAAACCAGCAAGTCTCCGGCCATTTTCTTGGCAATGCCCGCCAGTGCATCTTTTTTGATCAAACGTTTTTCCATAATTGTCCCTAGTGTATTTTTTTATCCAACTTCAAAAGCGTCGGGGTTGTCAGCCTATCGGCTAAACCAGCCGCAACTGACTCAACAGCGGCTGAGGATCCGTCAAATGCGTCTTAAAAGTCTCCTGCGATCCGGGAAGCCCCAGCGCAAGCGAGATCAGTTCCGTAAAATAAAAGACCGGCATCTTCATCTGCGGACTGGGCCGCATTTCCAGGTTGGCCAGGCACATCGGACACGCCGTGACCACACAATTGGCGCCCGCCTCCCGGGCCGCGCCCATCAGCTTGTCGCACATCGCCACGACGATGGGCGTCTTACTGACCGACAGCGAACCGCCGCAGCAATCGGTTTTGTAGGACCAGTTCTTCACGTCCGCTCCGACGGCCCCCATGATCTTGTCGAGCATGAAGGGGTTTTCGTAGTTTTCAAACTGGCAGACCTCCGGCGGACGGAGCAGCAGACAGCCGTAATACGAAACCGGCTTCAGTCCCGCCAGCGGTTTTACCGTTTTCGCCGCGAGCGCATCGACGCCGATTTCATTGTAAATCACGTCGATCGGGTTGCGGATGCTGATCCCGCCCGAATACCTGGCGCCCACCACGCCCTCGATGCGGGCTTTCAGGTCTTTGTCGGCCTTCAGGTGATGCTCCGCCGTTTTGAAACGGTTGAAACAGGCGGCGCAGGGGACCATGACGTCCATGGCGTCCTTTTCCGCGGCAATCAGGTTGCGCGCCGGCAGGGCGATGGACAGATCAAAATTCGTGTTGTGCGCGGCCGATGCTCCGCAGCAGGACCAATCGTCAATTTCTTTAAGTTCGATGTTGAGGGCTCGACTGACGGCCTTCATGGACTGATCATACTCTTTTGCCATCCCATGCAGCGAGCAGCCCGGATAATAAGAAACTTTCAAGAGAGTAGCCTCCTTTTAAACTGTTACTTCAACGCGCGGGACCATCGGGGCCCGGCGCGCAACATTCCATCATTTGCTTTTCGTCTTCTCAAAAATGTTTCGGACCGATTTCAGATCGCGCGTCCGCGGCGGCAAGAGCGCCAGTTTCCCTTTGAAAAACATGCTCGGGGCAATGTCCACATCCGACATGAAGTCGCCGGACTTGAGCTTGTAGTGGATCGTCATCAGCATTTCATGGACGCGGCCGCCGAACTTGATGCTGGACAGGAACGCCTCGTGAAATTTGAGGACATTCGCCTCTTTGGCGGCCCGACCTTCTTCAATGGCCATCTGACGGAGCACATCCATCATCCGCGCGATATCTACCTGGTTCGGGCAGCGGGTGATGCAGGTTTCGCAGGACAGGCACACCCAGATGGTCGAGCTCGAGAGCACCTTATCCTTCTGCCCGTTCTGGATCATCTTGATCACCTTGTTGGGATTATATTCCATGTAGGGCGCGGCGGGGCAGCCGGCGGTGCATTTGCGACAGTGGTAGCAGGCCTGCAGCGGAACGCCGTGTATCTTTTTGTTTACTTCTTCCAGAAAAGTTTCCATGTAAACTCCATCATCTCATTCAATTACGGGTTGTAGACAAAGTCTCCTTTATCGTGATGCTCGTCGAATTTTCCCAGGGGCGGCATGTCTTCCATGCCGGACCCGGCGCGGTTGCCGAAAAATTCGAAACAGTCCTTGTCGATCTTTTTGAGGAACTTGCGCAGATCCACGCCCATCGGGCAGACGGAAACGCACGATCCGCAGTCCACGCAGCGGCCGACCATGTGGTACAGCCTCATCAACTGGAAGACCTGCGTATCGGTGGCGTCCTCGCCGATGCCCACCCACTGCGGCTGGCTTTGTTCGACAAAGCAGATCGGGCAGTAACAGGAGGGGCAGGCCTGGCGGCACGCGTTGCAGCGCATGCATTTTTCCATTTCCTTGATGAAATACGCCCAGCGCTCCTCAATGGGCTTGGATTCGAAGGCCGTAACGTCGTCGTATTCCGCCTCCGGATTCATGGGCGGCGCAGGCGATCCGATCAGAACGTCGGAAATGATGGGATTGTTGAAGCGGCAAGTGACGCAGCAGTCGGCCAGCACCTCTTTGAGCGCGACGGTTTTATCGCCGTCGGAGGTCTTCATTTTGATCTGGCCGCCTTCGATAACGCCGTCGATGATGTCCGCGCCGCCGATTTTTCCCTTCAGTCCTTTGCCGTCCACGTAACCGTCACAGGGAACGCCGAGAATGCAGATGTCTTCGCGGCCATACTGTCTTTCCTGCAGGTGGATGATGAGAGAACGCGTGGTGCAGCCCCGGGCGACGACGCCTACGACTTTCTTCTTCCGGTCTTCGGGCTTGACGCGCTTTTGTGAATTTTTGTGCTGGGTGATCAGATCGTGCACAAACTTGGCCAGATTCTGCGTGCAGAGGTTGTTCCAGACCAGCTTGTCGGCTTCTTCAGGCTTGGTGATGAAACAAGGCGTCGCCGTCAACGGAAGCGTGCCTTTTTCATAACCGATGATGACATCAGCCTTCTTTTCCAAAAGCAGTCTTTTTGCTTCTTCCCGCAATTTTGTTTCGATGTTTTCCACAGTGATGATTTCCCCGTTTATGTTTTAGAATCTTGAATCAGACTAGCCAATCTTCTTGACCAACTTGTTGGCCGGTCCCAGTGCCTTTATTTTCTCCGTAGCGCCTTTGATGACCTGGGCCCATCTGTCCCCTTCGGAGGCGGAAACCCAGGTAAAGATGGTCCGGTCGCCTTCCACGCCGATGTAGTTCAGGAAACTTTTTAACGTCGCAAACTTGCGCCGCGCCACCAGATTTCCTGAGATATAGTGGCATTCTCCCGGGTGTCACCCCGAGACCAGAACGCCGTCGGCGCCGGTCTGCAAGGCTTTCACGATATAAAAAGGATTGATTCTTCCCGTGCAGGGAACGCGGATGATGCGCACGTTCGTCGGGTACTGAATCCTGCTGATCCCCGCCAGATCGGCTCCCGCGTACGTGCACCAGTTGCAGACAATGGCAACGAACTTGGGTGTCCATTCTGCGTTTGCTGTGTTTTCAGCCATATATTCTCCTTCCAGCGGCAATGCGGCTTTATCGGCCGTTTACCTTAGTTTAAATTAAATATCTGGGCCAGCACTTCCTCGTTGTTGAACCCGTTGAGGTCCACCGCGTTCATGCGGCACGATGCCGTGCATACACCGCAGCCCTTGCAGAGAACCGCGTTCACTTCGGCGCACCCTTCCGCGGGGTTCACCCGGATCGCGCTGTAAGGGCAGTTGATTTCGCAAAGTCCGCAGGCCGAGCAGCGTTCCTTGTTGACGTAAGCCGTCTTGCCTTCCGCCTCGATGTAATCGAGCGTCAGAACCGTGCAGGCGCGCGATACGGCCGCGTTGGCCTGGGTGACTGTTTCGTCGCTGTACTTCGGTGAATGCGACATGCCGCACATGAAGACGCCGTCGGTTGCAAAATCGACCGGGCGCAGCTTGACGTGCGCTTCCAGGAAGAAGCCGTCCTGGTTGGTGGGGACCTTCAGCATGTTGCCGATGGCCGCGTTTTCCGGATTCGGCACCACGCCGACGCTCAAGACCACGGCGTCCGCAGGCAGGCTGACCGGTTCATTGAGAATCGGGTCGAAAACTCTGACTTCCACCTTGTCGCCCGCCGCCACCACTTCGGGCTTGCGGTTTTCTTCGTAGGAGATGAACTTGATATTCGCTTCGCGCGCCTTCTTGTAATAGTCTTCCTTGAAAGCGAAGGTGCGGATATCGCGGTAAATGATCGTGATGTCGCGCGACGGATCGGCGGCCTTGAGCTCAAGGGCGTTCTTGATCGCTTCACCGCAGCAGTAGCGGCTGCAGTAGGGTCTTTCCTTATCGCGGCTGCCCACGCACTGAATCATGACCACGTTTTTCACAGCGGCCAGCTTCGGATCCTTTTCGTAGACCAGTTTCTCCAGCTCGCGCTGCGTCTTGACCTTGTCGTTCTGACCGTAGAGGTATTCCTTGGGACTGTTTTCGTAGGCGCCGATGGCTACGAGGACCACGCCGTGCTCGAAAACCTTCTCGCCTTCCTTTTTCGTCTGCACGGTCGTTTTGTAGTTGCCGATGTAGCCTTCGATCTTCTGGATTTCGGCGGATGTGGCCACCGTGATCAGCGGATTGTTGTAGACCTTCTCGAGCAGGCTCTTGAGATGCGCCCGCGTGTCGAGGCCTTCAAGGGTTTTGTACAGGTGGTTGTAGTTGCCGCCCAGCCGGTCTTCCTTTTCCACAATCATGGAAGCGAATCCCTGGTCCGCCAGCGACAGCGCAGCAGTGATGCCGGCCAGGCCGCCGCCGATGATCAAGGCCTGATGATTGACCGGCAATTGGCCCGGTTTCAAGGGTTTCAAATACTGGGCCTTGGCGACCGCCATGCGCAGCAGATCCTTGGCTTTCTGCGTGGCTTTTTCCGGTTCGTGCATGTGCACCCAGGAGTTCTGGTCGCGGATGTTGGCCATCTCAAACAGGTAGCGGTTCAAGCCGGCCTTCTCGCAGTTTTCCTGGAACAGGCCTTCGTGCGTCCGCGGCGAGCAGGAGGCGACGACCACGCGGGTCAGGTTCTGCTCCTTGATCACTTCCGCCATCTTCACGGCCGTGTCCTGCGAACAGGTAAAGAGGTTGTCGGCCGTGTAAACGACGGTCGGCAGGGTCGCCGCGTAGTCGCGGACTTCCGGCACGTTCACCACGCCGCCGATGTTGATGCCGCAGTGGCAGACGAACACGCCGGTGCGCACGCCCTGGCCGCGCAGATCTTTTTCTTCCGGATTTTCCACCGGCGTAATCATCGTGCCGCGCTGGGAGGCGAGAAGCCCCTCCGCGCAGGCCGCGGCGGCGGACGCTTCCATGACGGTTTCCGGAATGTCTTTCGGTCCGCCGAACGCGCCGCAGACGAACACACCGGGGCGCGACGTCTGAACGGGATTGTCCAGCGCTGTTTTGCAGAAGCCGTGTTCCTCGAGTTCAATGCCCAGGCTGGCCGCCAGTTTTTGGGCATCCTTGGGCGGCATCAGACCGACCGACAGCACCACCATGTCAAATTCTTCCTCGGTGAAGGTGCCGTCGGGATTGACGTATTTGATGAGCAGGTTGTTGGTCTGCTGTAATTCCTTGATCGACGACGGCATCGAGCGGATGTAGCGGATGCCGTACTCGTCCTTGGCCCGGTTCACGAACCGGTCGAAATCCTTGCCGTGGGCGCGGATGTCCATGTAGAAAATGGTCGGCTCCAGCCCCTTGGCGTGTTCCTTGCCGATGATCGCCTCTTTCGTGGCGTACATGCAGCAGACCGAAGAGCACCAGCTGTTGCCGCAGGACACGTCGCGGGAGCCGACGCACTGGATGAAGGCGACCTTTTTGGGCTCCTTGCCGTCCGAAATTCTCTGGACATGGCCGAAGAAAGGACCGGACGCCGACAGGATGCGCTCGAACTGCAGCGCGGTGACCACGTTTTTATAAATACCGTAGCCATACTCGCCGCGCTGGCTGGCGTCAAACACCTGGAAACCGGCCGACGCGATCACGGCGCCGACTTCGATGGTTTCTTCTTCCACTTTCATGTCATGGTCGATGGCTTTGGCAATACAGGCATCCACGCATTGGTAGCATTCGGAGCAGATGCCGCAGGCCAGGCAGCGGTGCGCTTCGGCGATTGCCTGCGCTTCGGAAAATCCGATGCCGACTTCCTGGAAGTTGACGCGGCGCTCTTCCGGTTTCATGTGGGGATATTTTTCGCGGGGAACTTTGGGAACGCTCGAAACATCCGCCTTGTCCGCCAGATCCTTGGTCCAGTCTTTTTCGCGTCCGGCTTTGATGTCCGCGCCCTGCAGATATCGGTCGATCGATTTGGCCGCTTCCTTGCCGGCGAAAACCGCTTTGACGACCGTCTGCGGCCCGGTGGCCACGTCGCCGCCGGTGAAAACGCCCGGCACGTTGGTGGCGTAAGTCACGGCGTCGTAATCGAGGTTGTTCCACTTGTTGATGGAAACGCCGCTTTCCTGGCTGATGAAGGAGAGGTCCGCTTCCTGGCCGATGGCCGGAACGATGGCGTCGCATTCGACAATAAATTCGGATCCTTTGATTTCAATGGGACGGCGGCGGCCGCTCTTGTCCGGTTCGCCCAGTTCCATGCGCGTGCATTCGATGCCCGTCACTTTTCCGTCCTTGCCCACCACGCGTTTGGGAGCAACGAGGAATTTCATTTCAATGCCTTCTTCCAGCGCTTCTTCGATTTCCTCCGGAGAGGCGGGCATTTCGGCGCGGGTCCGGCGATAGAGGATGAAAACGTTCTTGGACCCGGTGCGCACCGCCGTGCGGACCGCGTCCATCGCAACGTTGCCGCCGCCGATGACGGCCACGCGGTCGCCGAGGCTGACTTTCTTGCCCAGGTTGATCTGCATCAGGTAATCCACGCCGTGGATCACACCCTGCATGTCTTCGCCGGGAATATTGAGCTTGCTGCTCTTCATCGTGCCGCAGCCGATGAAGATCGCGCTGTAGTCGCTTTTCAGTTTGTCGAAGGAAATGTCTTTGCCGATTTTCGTGTTGAGGCGGATGTTAACGCCCAGATCCTGAATGACCTTGATTTCCGCGTTCAGGACGTTCTTGGGAAGACGGTACTCGGGAATGCCGACCGCCATCCAGCCGCCCGCCACGGGCAGGGCTTCAAAGACGTCCACGTCGTAGCCTTCGACGGCCAGATAGTAGGCGCAGGTGAGTCCCGAGGGGCCGGCGCCGATGACCGCTACTTTCTTGCCTTTGCTTTCCTTCTTTTCCGGCAGATAACGCGTGTCGCCGTTCAAATCGAGATCGGCGACAAAGCGTTTCAAATGCATGATGTCGATGGGTTCGTCCACCTTGCCGCGCATACAGGCCGTTTCACAGGGATGGTTGCAGACGCGTCCGCAGACGATGGGAAACGGATTGTCCTGCTTGATGAGCTTGAGGGCTTCCTTGAATTTCCCTTCGGCGATCAGCGCCACATACCCCTGAACACTGATGTGCGTGGGACAGTTGGCCTTGCAGGGAGAGGTTCCCAGCTTGTCGATCGCGAAGCCGCTGGGAATGGCCTGGGGAAAATGCCGGTAGATCGCTTTTCGTTCGCTTAAATTGCCGTTGAATTCGGCTTTGACCGTGATGGGGCAAACCTTGGCGCAATCGCCGCATCCCGTACATTTGTCCAGATTCACGTACCGGGGGGCGGAGGTCATTTTAACTTTGAATTTTCCCGGTTCGCCCTCGACGGATTCGACCGTCCGTCTCGTTTTGATCGTGACATTCGGATGGCGGCCGACTTCAACCAGCTTCGGTGAAAGGATACAGGCGGAGCAGTCATTCGTGGGAAAGGTTTTGTCCAGCTGGGCCATGACACCGCCGATGCTGATCCCGTTTTCCACGAGATAGACTTTCATTCCGGAATTGGCTAAATCAAGAGAGGCCTGAATGCCGGCAATGCCGGATCCGACCACCATTACTGCACCAACTTTTTCATTATCTTTTACCACGTGATTACACCTCGTAAATTATGTAAAGAAGCCTGGAAAAACCGTCTGACACAGCGTCCGACTAGCGTCCGTCGGCTAACATACTTTGCATTCCCTGTCAAGCTGAGAAGATTGATTTAATTGAATTTTATGGTTTAAGTCCTTGATATGACAAACATATATTTTGACCAGCGTTCACAAAAACCTTCCTTCCCGGTTCTGAAAAAATATTGCCGTTTCCGGCCGCCGGTCACTTTTTTATGCGCTGAAATCGACGCCTTATCTGTCCGGGACAAAAAAGTTTCGGGCGGCCCCGCCGACGGGCCTTACGACGGCTGCCCAACAAGGGACGACAGGTGCCCCTCGATCACTTGCCAGAGGCCTTCCTTTCCCTTTTGCGTTTTCGCGGAAAAAAGAAGAGCGGGAAAACCGGAGGACGCCCCAAGGATCTTCTCGATGCTCCTTTTCCGGACAACGATCTGATTATTCGACAGCTTGTCCGTTTTGGTCAAAACAGGCAGGTAGGGAATTTGGTAGTGCTCCAGCCAGTCGCATAACGCGAGGTCGTCGTCACTGGGATCGCGCCGGACGTCCAGGATCAAAATCACCAAAGCCAGGTTCCGCCGCTCGCGCAGATAGGCCTCCATCATGTCTCCCCAGTCTTTCCGGACGGACCGGGAAACTTTCGCAAAGCCGTAGCCGGGCAAATCGACAAAGGAGATCCTGTCGTTCACGGTAAAGAAATTGATAAGCTGCGTCCGCCCCGGCGTGTTGCTGGTTTTGGCCAGGTTCTTCCGGCCGACCAGCGTGTTCATGAGTGACGATTTGCCCACGTTGGACCGCCCCACAAAGGCGATCTCCGGCAGCGTCGCGGGCGGATACTGACGCGGCTGGACGGCGCTTTTAACAAATTCGGCACGGGTAATTTTCATTGGAGACAGCTTCCTTTTACAACGCAGCGCTGCGCCTCAGCCCCGCGTTTCTTCTCCGACCCGAAGGCCCGGATGACATTTTCTTCCGCGGAGTTCAAACTTCTGCCCTGCCTTTCCGGTTTTGGATGCCATGTGGATTTTTCAGCTCCCCCTACTCCCGCTCGAAGCTGATGCCGTACTTCTCCAGCTTGCGTTCAAACGTCGGACGGGAAATGCCGAGCGTTTCACAGACTTCGCCTTTGTTGAATGTCGTTTCCTTGATGATCTTCCGGATGTAGCGCTCCTCGACCTGGTCAAGCGTCAGGAATTTTCCCGGCTCGTCGGGCGTGAAAACGCCGGACAGTTCTTCCGCGGGGCGGTCGACGACGGTATCGTCCTTCCCCAGTTCGGGAAAATCGCCGACGCCCAGCACCTGCCCCTTGGCGACAACGCAGGCCCGCACCAGCAGATTCTCGAGCTCCCGCACATTGCCCGGCCAGGGGTAGTTCATGAACTTTTCCATTATCTCGGCTGAAACCCCGACGATCTTTTTGTGCAGGTCCAGGTTGATCTTTGACAGCAGGTAATCGATGAGCGGCGGAATATCCTGCCGGCGGTTGCGCAGCGGCGGCAGGTTGATGGCGACGATATTCAAGCGGTAGTAAAGGTCATCCCGAAACCTGCCTTCCTTGACCATGACCTTCAGGTCTTTGTTTGTCGCGGCCATGATGCGGGCGTGCACTTTCACCCGGTCCTTTCCGCCGACGCGTTCGAATTCCATTTCCTGCAGAACGCGCAACAGCTTGGCCTGCAGATTGACGGACATTTCGCTGATTTCGTCGAGGAACACCGAGCCGAACCGGGCCAGTTCAAATTTGCCCAGTTTTCGGGCGACGGCGCCGGTAAAGGATCCCTTTTCGTGGCCGAAGAGCTCCGATTCCAGAAGCGTTTCGACAATGGCCGAGCAGTTCACGGCGATAAACGGCTCATCGGGTGATGTATTGTTATGGATGACCTTGGCGATGAGTTCCTTGCCCGTTCCACTTTCCCCCTGGATCAGTACGGTGGTGCGGCTCTTGGAAACGATGCCGACGGTTTTGAAGATTTCGCGCATCTCATTGCCGGTGCCGATGATGTCCCCGACCCGAAAACTGCGGGAGGGCTCCATCAACAGGCCGTCGATTCGTTTTTCCATCTCCAGGGACTTGAGCGCCTTCTTAATCGCCAGATCCAGTTCGTCGACGTTGACAGGTTTGTGGATGTAATCGAACGCGCCGCCCTTCATGGCGTTGATCGTCGTCTCCATGTCGTGAAAAGCGGTGATCATGATGACCTTGACGTTTTCGTTCTCCTCCTTGAGGTCCTCCAGCACGGAAAATCCGTCCACGTCCGGAAGCCGGATGTCGAGAATGACGACATCGGCCGGTTCCTGCACATACTTGTTCAGCCCGTCGGTTCCGGTCAGCGCGGTCCGGACGGTATACCCTTCCTCGGTCAGATACAAATCCAGGGTTTCCACAATTGAAGCATCGTCATCAATTACAAGAATGCTCGCCATAATCGCAACCTTTTATAATCTAACGGACGGCTCGAAATGTCGCCTCCGTTTCGAAATGCCTAACTTCCCTGCCCGGAATACCATTCGGCGCAGGGCAGCGTAACGCAGACCTTGGTTCCCTTTTCCTTCTCGCTGATGATCTCGATTTTTCCCTGATGCACTTCCACGATTTTCATGACCTGTGAAAGCCCGAGACCTGTACCATATTTTTTCTTCGTAAAGAAGGGGTTGAACAGGTGGGGCATATCCGCCTCGTCGATGCCGCAGCCGTTGTCCTCCACCACCACCAGCACAGCGGGCGGTTGGCTGCCGATGCTGCGGGCGTAAATCCGGATCGATCCATGATCATTGACGGCGTCCACCGCGTTGCGGATGATGTTGAGAAACGCATCCGTGATCATGGCCGCATCCACAAGGACAGGCGGAATATCGCCGACTTCCAGCTTCACGTCGATGTGCTTGTCCTGAAGAACCTTTTCAGCCAGCGAAAGCGCCTGGTCGAGCAGTTTGTGCAGATCGGCGGGAGCGGCTTTGGGTTCGACCGGTTTGGCGAAGACCAGAACATTATTGACCAGTTCTTCGAGGTGTTCAACTTCTTTTTGCGCGATCTTGAATCTTTTCTGATCGTTGCCCTGCGGATTCATGCGCTTCTCCAGGATTTGCAGGCTCATCTTGATGGAAGAAAGCGGATTGCGCACTTCGTGGGCGATGCCGGCGGAAAGCTGCCCCAGCGCCGCCAGCTTCTGGCTGTCGTAGAGCTTCTTTTCCAGATTCTTGAACTCAGTGATGTCCCGCTGCACCAGAATATAATGATCCGTTCCGACCACCGGCGTGGTCGTGATGAGCAGATTGACTTTCCGTCCATCCCGGGCCACGGCCTCGATTTCGTAAGGCCTGTAAATGCCCTTTTTCGCGTCTTCCCATCTGGCCGTCAAAAACGCCTGATTCTCCGGCGCGACGAAGTCCAGAAAATGTTTCCCCTTGAATTCGCTTTGCGATTTTTTCATTCCCGCGCTGACAAAATTGACGATGCCGTCCTTGTCGAGCTCATAGAGCCGGTCCGGCAGGCTTTTGACGATGGACTGCATGTAATTGTACAGGCCCTCAATCTCGCGGCGAAGTTCGATGTTCTCGGCCAGCTCGTTTTGCAGCGTCTCGGCGTATTCCCGCAGGCTGTGGGTGAGTTCCTGCTCGCGCGAAACATCCTGGAGTGTTTCAATGGCCGCGAGAATGTTCCCGTCTTCATCGCGGATGGGCGCCGCCAGGAAATACATGTAGCGGCTCTGTCCGCCCAGGTTTTCGTAATAGTCCATCGCCTCGTAGGCGCCCGGCACCTTTTCCGATTTCTTGACATTTTTGGTGCCGTAGAACCGTCCCAGGGCATCAATGTCGTTGTCCACAATCAAATCGGCGATCATCGGACGGGTGACGGAATAAAACGGAATGTAGTGCCGGTCCGTGCCGACCATGTCCAGGGCGGAATGGCCGGTCAGATCCTCGCAGGCCCGGTTCCACAAGATCACCCGGTGGTCCTTGTTGATCACAAAGCTGGGAATGGGCGAGCCTTCGATGATGCCGTCGATCGTCTTCTTTTCGCGCAGCAGTTTTTCCTGCCAGGCTTCGCGCTCTTTCAACCGTTCCTGTTCTTCGCGAATCCGCAGCCGCTTGCCTTCACGAAAGGCGAAATAGATCCCGACGACAACCAGGACCATGATCAGCACCAGCGCGCTGAACAACGTATACAAAAAGGTGGTGCGCACGGGGGCAATGACGCTCCGGTAAGGCGCCTCCACCACCACAAACCACGTGGCGCCAGCGATCTGCAACGGATAGTAAGCGACAACGCTTCTCTGGATTTTGTTGTTGCGCTGGAGAACGCGCGCATCGTGGTACCTTCCGCCCTCCGACAGAAAATTAATGACATTGTCCTTGCGGTCGTAGACCAGATCGCCTGCGTTCTTCCCGATGAAGGGCGAGTACGGATGCATCAGGATCTGCCCCCGCTCATTTACGAGCCATAAATCTCCCAGCCGGTTGTCCTTGATTTGTTGCTCACCCGCTCCGATGAAGTCTCGGAGGGAAAAAGACACCATCCAGGCGCCGGCAAACCGGTTATTCTGCCGCCAGACGGGATATCCCCAGATCAGGTACCATTCGCGTTTGGGAGCGGAGGAATCTCCCGCCGTTGCGTCCGCCAAAGCGACGTTCAGATACTGGCGCTGCTGGCGCTTCAGCGTGTTGAAGTGCCGCGTCAGATCGACGCCCGGACCGCCGCTGCGGACAAGCACGGATTTCGCTCCCCCCTCCGCATCGAACACCGACACGGCGTCGACGGTGTTTCCCCAGACCGGATAAAGAAGATGGAGATCCCGGTACGCCTGCGGCGAAAGCAGGTTCCCGTTCGGATCGAACTGGGAGAATAAAACGATGTTGCTTTCAATCTGCGAAAGAATGGCCGTCATCCGGGCGGCCGCATTCTGGGCGGAGGAAAGTTGCTGGCGGCTGAACAGATCGGCCACCTCTTTTTCCCGGGCGTTGTTGACCGTCAACGCCAGCAGAAGGATCAGGAAAATGACGACGATACTGGCCAACCAGATGCGGACGCTGAATGCCTGGTGCAGGTATTTGTATGCCTTTCTGAGCAACGTCACTTAGTCTTCATTTCCCTTGCTGTTTTCTTTTTTGGAATTGCGGATGCCGATTAAAACATACACCAGAATGGCGGCAGTCAGCGAAATCAGCAGTTTTGCCAACCCGCTCTCGATTTTTAAAAGGTAGGCGCAGATAATCCAGACGATCGGATAGGTAACGGCGGTTAGAAGTTCCTGCATGACGGTCCTTTATCGTGTATGTTGTGACTGCTTGATTTTTTCAACTTTAACACTGTGGCTTTTTTGATCGTAACGGCATTGAAACAAAATTTCAACAGAAATATAAACGGCGCAGCCGGCTCCAACGAAACAGACCGCCGGCATGACGCCGCCGGATGGAATTGAATGTTTTATGACAGACCATTGAACAAAACATTCAACGGTCGTTTAAACATTCCGTCAGGAGCGACGTCCGGAAGACCCGGCGCAGGCCTATCGGGAGATGGAAGACGGGAAAAGACAGCGGGCGCAACATCAAGTAAATAAGGGTATTCATTCACGACGCTCCGGCAACCGGTTGGTTTTCGGGAAATTAGCCTTCCCGATCGCGACAATGGCATGTCTCATGCAGTGACGTCCGGCGAATGACCGACGGTTAATTCCTCTTTGCCGGGCTGATAAAATGTGCTAAGCATTTGAGGGATAATAATAAATAACTTGTCAGGAAAGGAGACAGATAATGTCACAGAAATTCGGAAAAGCGTTTTTAACAGTTTTAGCATCGGTCGCAGCAGTCGTGCTGACCAGCCAGTTCGCTTTTGCCGCGGATGCGATCCCGGTAGGCGGAGAGTCTTACATTAAAGTCATTTTTGCCGTTGGCGCGATGATCGGCGCGGGTCTGGCCATTGGGCTGGGCGCGATCGGCGCAGGCGCAGGCATCGGTAATGCGGCAAACGGCGCCTGCCAGGCTGTCGGAAGAAATCCCGGTGTTCAGGGCAAGATCATGATGGTCATGCTCGTCGGTATGGCCATGGCCGAATCGATCGCCATTTACGCTTTGGTTATTGCTCTGATCTTATTATACGCCAACCCCTTCCAGTCTTTCTTTTTGGGTTAATGCTGAAAAATATTAACTACAAAATTAACCTAGGTTAGGGGGAAATAGTAATGGCAGAATCTAAGAAAAAGAAGCAGTATCTTACTGTAGGAGGTTTGTTCTTCCTGCTTATCGTCATCCCCTTATCACTGATGGCATTCTTGATCACCAATGGCATGTTCAAGCTGGGGGATACAATCAAAGAAAGAACAGTAAGCGTTCTTGAGTCTCAGGACGAAATCAAAATGCGTGCCATCAATACTGCAGATGAAGTTGCCAACTTCTTAATGGAATGCAAAAAGGATTTGCTTGTCGCTACCATTATCCCGACAACCGAAGCTGCGTACAAACAGTTTAGTGTTGAAAACAAAAAACCGCTCTGGGTCAAAGAGGGGGGGAAAGTACAGAAGGTCTTAAGCCCGCTCTACAAGGAAATCGTCCTCACCGACAAAAACGGCAACGAACAGATCAAGATCGTTGACGGCGAAGCGGCGGCCAAGGACAAGCTGACCAACGTCAGCAACCCGTCCAATACAACATACAAAACTGAAGATTACTTCGCCAAGGCCAAGGCGCTGAACAAAGGCGAAGTTTACGTTTCCCCGTTAGCCGGCAGTTATGTCGATAAAGCGGCATTTGAGAAGGGACAGAGATTTTCGGGTATTCTCCGTCTTTCGACGCCCGTCTTTTCCAAGGATGGATTTGCCGGTGTGATCAGTCTGGCGCTGGACTACCGCCAGCTGGCGAGATTCACCGATCAGATCATCCCGACTCAGGGGGAACGGGTGTTTGAAACGGATGCCGCCACGGGCAACTACGCTTTTCTGGTGGACAACCGCGGCTATGTGATTTCCCACCCCAACGACTACCACATCGCCGGTCTGGATGCCAACGGCGAAGTGATGCCGGCGCTTTCGCAGCAAAACTCTGCGGAGATGACGAAAAAAGGCGTCGAGGTGCTGAACCTCAATCAGTTGGGTTTCCTGGATCCGAATCTGCAGGCCGTCGCCAAAGAAGCGGCTTCCGGGAAAGCGGGCATTGCCACGTATAAGTTTGCCAACAACACGAAGTTCGTCGCCTATGCGCCGATCAAGTTCTACAGCGCAAACCTGAGCGCCCCCGCCGGATTCGGCTGGGTCGGACTGGGCGTGGACGTGGAGAAGTACAACGAAGCCGCCACTCAGGCGACACAGAAGATTGAAAAAGAGGCGAAAGCCTGGACAGCGACGGTTGTCCTCATCATCATCATTTCGATGGTCATCCTCTTCTTCATCATGGTTCTTCTGATGCGCGGCATCAGCCGCTCCATTCAGTCTGAAGTTCCGGAAGGTTCGGAAGGCGATCTGGCAGCGCTCAACGATGACGACGATGATGACAAATAAATAAAGTCACCATGCCACCTCTTCAACAAAAAAGGCCGAAGTGAAAACTTCGGCCTTTTTTTACAGGCGCGAGAGAAGATCGTAAGCCGAGTTCTGTTTTGCGCTTCGGTTACCCTCGGCGCAACGATGATCATTCATCTGGGACGGCAGTTGCCTGCCGCCTCAAGCGACGCTACCCGAGAACATCAGGCGGGCCGCCCTTAAACGTTCTCCTATTTGGTCTTGCTCCGGATGGGGTTTACCATGCCTTTTCCGTCGCCGGAAAAGCGGTGAGCTCTTACCTCGCCATTTCACCCTTACCTCGCAAATGCGGGGCGGTATATTTTCTGTGGCACTTTCCTTAGGGTTGCCCCCAGTCGCCGTTAGCGACCATCCTGCCCTGTGGAGCTCGGACTTTCCTCCGGCGGATAAAAATCCGCCCGCGATCATCTGATCTTCTCCGGCCTTTAAAAAAGAGTTTATCCTGATTTACGATTTCTTTCAAGGAGTCTTCGCGCCAACCTTCGCAAGCGACGCGCCGGCCGGACAGCCCTCAAGGGATTCAGCCGGAATGTTCGTCGATGGCCAGATTGGCCTGTCGGTCCGCCAGAGCGTTGTGGCAGCGCAGAACATGCTTCACTCGGACGGACGCAAAAGAAGATAAAAGCCCGCGTACCTCCTGCATCAGAACCTTGAGATTTTCGTTTTTCACCTTGTAGGTTCCGTTCACCTGATTGGCCAGCAATTCCGAATCCAGATAAACGTCCAGATGACAGATGCCCCGCGCCATCGCGCCCTTCAGCCCCAGAATCAGAGCCTGATATTCGGCGATGTTGTTGGTGCACCGGCCGAGGTAGGCCCGTCCCTCCCAGAGCACACGGTCCGATTCATCGGTGATGACCGCCCCCGCGCCCCCGATGCCGGGATTCCCGCGGCAGGCGCCGTCGGTAAACAACTTTGCTCTTTCGTTTTCCATATTCCCCTAGGCGGACTTTTCCTGATCCTCGAAATACATGATCCGGTTGCAGTTGGGACAGCTCAGCAGGGCTTCGGACCGCTGCACTTCATTGTACATCTGCGGCGGAATATTCATGTGGCAGCCGTTGCAGACGGATTTCCAGACGGAAATGACCCCGATGCCGTTGTTGCGCTTGCGAACTTTCTCATACCGGTCCAGCAGATCGCCGGGGAGCATCTTTTGCAGGTCGGCGCGCTTCTCCGTCCAGGCTTGCGTATCCGCGTCCACGGCATCGAGCTCGTCTTCAAGGTTTTTCTTTTCCCGTTCGTGCTCGCTTACGGCCTGCCGGAGCGTTTCTTCATCCTGTTTGACGAGCACGGCCAGTTGATCCATCTCTTCCATAAGCGCGATGATCTGTGTTTCGATTTCGCCGCTTGCCTTTTCCGCCGTTTCGATTTCCTTGAGCATTGCCTGGTATTCTTTGTTGTTCTTGACTTCCAAGAGCCTTTCCCTGGTTTTGCTCATCGTGTCCTGAAGCTTCTTGATCCTGCTTTCCGCGTCGGCCCGTTTCGCCTTGAGTTCTTCGTGCTTTCCTTTGTTGCTTTCGACCTTTTCCCGGTAGAGGCGGAAGTCCTCCTCCATTTTGGCGATCGCTTCGGGAAGCTTGATTTTCTTGGCGGATAATTTGACCAGTTCCGAATCACACTCCTGCAAACGAATTAACAGCGCTAATTTCTCTTTCAACCAATTCTCCTTTGTTTCCGTAATAAAAAAAATGCACCGCTTGGGTGCATTTTTCGTAAGCCTGTTTATTTTTTTGATTCTGCGCCGTGACATGACGGGGAAATCCGCCTGCTCACGGCCGCAACATCCATGACGGCGTCGCTACAACTCCTCGCTGGGAAAAACAGCATTTTTTTCATAGCCGGGATTTCCTTGTATATAAAAATTTGGTGGGCCCACCTGGGATCGAACCAGGGACCTACCGGTTATGAGCCGGTGGCTCTACCAATTGAGCTATAGGCCCGCCCCTCTTCCATTCTCCATGCGGTTTTTTACCCTTACCGCAACGGCGGTCAGAATGTATGGCCGCCTCAGAACCGTGAATCTGTGCGGATCGAACCGGCATCAAGGTTCGATGAAATATACCCAATTCCGGCGCTTGTCAACACTATTTTGCCGCGCGCTTCCGCACGGAATTTTTTGCCTTTTTCAGCGGTTCTTCCTCGACGTCTTCCGGTTCTTCGGCATCGGTTGCGGAGACCTCCAGGGGAACTCCCTCCTCCAATCCGAGGACTCCCATGCGGTCGCTGATGCCGAAGCGCATGCGCAATACTTTTTCCTCCCGGGGCGTCAGGGTGGCGAGAATTTTTCTCGTCTGATCCGCCAGGTCCATACTGATGGTGGCTTCCGAAGGAGACATGATCTTCTTGTCTTCGATGAAATCCCCCAGGTGGCTGTCCTCTTCCTCCCCGATCGGCGTTTCGAGGGAAATCGGCTCCTTGGCGATCTTCAGAACCTTGCGGACCTTCTCCAGGGGATATTCCATCTTGTTGGCGATTTCTTCGGGAGTCGGTTCGCGTCCCAGTTCCTGCACGAGGTAGCGCGACGTCCGAATCAGCTTGTTGATCGTCTCAATCATGTGCACGGGAATGCGGATGGTCCGGGCCTGATCGGCAATGGCGCGCGTGATGGCCTGGCGGATCCACCAGGTGGCATACGTGGAAAACTTGTAGCCCCGCTGATATTCGAATTTATCGACGGCTTTCATCAGCCCGATATTGCCTTCCTGAATCAGATCCAGAAACTGAAGACCGCGGTTGGTGTACTTCTTGGCGATGCTGACGACCAGCCGCAGGTTGGCTTCGACCAGTTTCCGTTTGGCGACCTCCGCCTTGGCTTCGCCGTCTTCGATGGTTTCGACAACATGCTTGAGCGTCGCCGTCGGAATGCCCACTTCCTTGGCGATTCCTTTGGTTCGTTTTTGCGCCTCCGTCACCGCGTCGTGACTGCGGTGGAGCCATTCGACGGAAACCTTGGATTCCTTGGCCGCCTGCTTCTCGTCCTGCTTGGACTTGCGCATTTTCGACCAGGCTTTTTCCATCTGGGTCAGCGTCAGTCCCGATTCCTTCTTGAAATGATTGATCACCCGTTCGGATTTTTCGATTTCCTCCTTGAAGAACCGCAGGCGGTCGATAAAGCGGTGCATCTGCTTTTTACTGAAACGGATCTTCCGGCACAGCGTGATGATATTCTTTGTGTTTTTTTCCAGCTCCGCCGTCAGCGTTTCCCGCTGTTTGGGCTTCATCGTCTTTGATTTGAGTTTGTCCCGCAGCACATCATTGCGTTCATGGAACAGGCGGATGCGCGCGATCAGCCGCAGCACGCGTTCTTTGTGTTCATCCTCCTCCATGAATCCTTCTTCGTCTTCGATGTTGTCCACCACGTTCTTGACGCGGAGTTCGCCGGACGTCAGCCGCTCGCCGATGCGGAGCACCTCGGCGACGGATACGGTCAGACTGAAAATCGCCCACATCGTTTCCCGGGCGCCTTCCTCGATCTTCTTGGCGATTTCAACCTCGCCTTCGCGGCTTAAAAGCGACACCAGACCCATTTCACGCAGATACATTTTCACTGGATCGCCTGTCTTGCCGACGCCGGGCGCCAGGGACAGGGCATCGGGAAACTTGGACGGCAAAACGTCCTCCACCGGCTTTTTCACCACCAGTTTTTCGCCCTGTTCGGTATCGATGATGTCGATGTTTTTTTCTCCGAACAGCATGATAATATCGTCGATCTGATCGGATGAATTGACGTCGGGCGGCAGCATGTCATTGACGTCATCGTAGGTTAAAAAACCTTTTTCCTCCCCCAGCGACAGCAGTTTCTTGAATTCATCGGATTGTATTTCCTTGGCCATCTGGCATCCCCCACATTTCGTTATTGATTAGCGTAACGCCTGTTCTTCTTTGATCAAGTTCTGTTTCCGGCAGGTCAGTTCCGCGATCCGCTCTCCGTCGCCCTGTTCCTGCGCCTGTCTCAATTGCAGCTGCAACAGCCGCTTTTGTTCCTTGTACCATCTTTCCCGGATTCTCCGGATATTATCGGAAAAATTCCGGTCCACCCTGTCCTCGTCGGTCGTCGTTTCGATACGCAATTTATTAAGCGCTTCCCGAAGCGGCCGATCTCCGTCCGAAGGCAGAATGACGTTGATATCCACATACTCCAGCAGCCGGTAAGCCTTCACAATTTTTTCGCCTGCTTCCCTGAGCGCCGGTTCCAGGAAAAAGTCCAACGCCTTTTCGCTTTCCACCAGAAGCGTCTTGCGCGGAAAATCCAGCATCAGCCGGATGAGGTTCATTTCCAGGGGGTGGAAGGCGACCCCGGCCGGCCGTCCGGGTCCGGCGTTTTTCGGCTGCGGAGTTCCCCCTTTCCGGTGGATCTCTCTTTTGAGCACGGTTTGGTCGATGCCCAGCTTTTCGGCGATGCGCTTGAGAAAGAGGTTCTTTTCTATTTCATCGCCGATTTTCCCCACGAATTCCATGGCTGTTTTCGCGAGGTCGCGGTTTTCTTCAAATGTTTTACCCTCGCCGAGCACACAATCAATATAATAATCGCTGATGGACGGCGCAACGGCAATCCGTTCCTCGAGTTTTTCCCGGCCGAATTTTTTTATAAAATCGTCCGGATCGTACCCGTCCGGAAGCACCAGCGCCCGGGCGTGCATGTTGGCTCCCAGAAAAAGCTCCAGGGAGCGGTCGAGCGCCTTGCGGCCGGCCGTGTCCGGGTCGAACAACGCCACGGCATTCTGCGTGTAGCGGCGCAAAAGGTCCAGGTGTTCCCTTGTGAGCGCCGTGCCCAGCGTGGCGACGACATTGCGGACGCCCGCATTCCACAGGGAGATCGCGTCAAAATATCCCTCGACGAGCAGGCAATAACCGCTTTCGCGGATGGCCTGTCTGGCCTTGCCCAGTCCGTATAAATGTCTGCCCTTGACATAGACGGGCGATTCCGGAGAGTTGAGATACTTCGGCTCGCCTTCACCCAAAATCCTGCCGCCGAAGGCGATTACCTCGCCGAATATATTTTCAATCGGAAAAATCAGCCGGCCGCGGAAACGGTCGTAGTAGCTTCCCTCCTTGCCGGCAATCACCAGTCCGGCCTGCTCCGCCAGTTTGAGGGACAGCCCGCTCGCTTCAATCAGATCCGTCAATGAACGCCAGTCGTCCGGCACATACCCGAGGCGGAACTCCCGGACCGTTTCCTCGGTCACCGCTCTTTTTTGAAGATAGTCCCGGGCAATTTTTCCGGCGGGGGAAGACAACTGGCGCGCAAAGTGCTGCGCGGCTCTTAGATTGAGATGTACGATGTCGTCGTGCAGCGAATCCTTCCCGGCCCCGTCGCTGCCGAATGTCCGCGCCGGCAGCAGAACCCCCGTTTTCTCCGCCAGAAGCTTGATGGCTTCGGGAAAGCTCTTGTCGGCGATCTTCATCAGAAGCGTGATGGCGTTTCCGCCTTCGCCGCAGCCGAAACAGTAAAACATCTGCTTTTCGCGATTGACGGTGAAGGACGGTGTTTTTTCCTGATGAAAAGGGCAGAGCCCCACGTAATTCCGGCCCGCCTTCCTCAAAGTCAGGTATTCGGAGGCAAGCTCGACAATGTCCACCCTGCTTTTAATCTCTTCAATCTTGCTGTCGTCAAAACGCACGAATGATCGCCTTGCCCGCTTTTCTGCTGCCGGTCCGACGGTTTTTTTCGAACCGGTCTACTGAGAAAGAAGCGCTTTCACTTTTTCCCCGGCCGCTTTTCCATCCGCCTTGCCGGTGATCTGAGGCATCAGAACTTTCATGACCTTGCCCATATCTTTTGCGGATGTCGCGCCGAGATCGGCAATGATTTTTCTGATGAGCGCTTCCACGTCGTCGTCGGACATCTGCGCCGGCATAAATTCCTGCAGAATCTTCAGTTCCGCTTCCTCTTTTTCCACCAGATCCTGGCGGCCGCCTTTGGCGAACTGCTCAATGGAGTCTTTCCTCTGCTTCACCAGCCCCGACAGAATCTGCATGGTTTCCGTCTCGTTGAGCGGCCGCAGCAGGTCGATTTCCTTGTTGTGCAGCGCAGTCTTCAGCATCCGGACGGTGGACAGGCGGATTTTGTCTTTGGCCTTGGCCGCCGTCACCATCTGTTCGTTCAATTTTGCGTTTACGTCCATTTTTTCTACCTCTGTTTATCCCATCTGATCTTCCAGTTTCCTGCCGCCCAGGAGATGCATGTGCAGGTGAAACACCACCTGCCCTCCGTCGGCGTTGCAGTTCACAACCGTCCGGAATCCGCTGGCGGCGACATTTTTTATTCCGGCAACTTCCTGAGCGGCCGCAATAAGGCGTCCAATCGTCCCTTCCTTCGCATCCACATCCATCAGCGTCGCCACATGCGTTTTGGGAATGATCACGACATGTACGGGCGCCATCGGATGGATGTCGTCAAAAGCCAGCACGGCGTCGTCTTCGTATACCTTTGTGCACGGAATTTCACCGCGGATAATTTTACAAAAAATGCAATCGGTCATCGTTTTTCCTCCTGCTGAGATGGAATTTGCCGGGTTTTGGCGACGGCGTCTTCAAGAGCGATCGCGCCGGTGTACAGCGCACGGCCGACAATAACGCCGAAAAAAGAACAATCACGGACGGCCACAAGCGCGTCAATGTCCGCCAGGCTCGCCACGCCGCCGGAAGCGATGACCGGAATGGAAACGGACTTCGCCAGCGCCCGCGTCTGCTCGACATTGACGCCCGTTTCCATGCCGTCGCGCTGAATATCGGTGTAAACGATCGCCTGGATGCCGCAGTTTTCGTAGCGTCGGGCCAGCGCGACCGCCTGTTGAGCGGTCTGCTCCGTCCAGCCCCGCACGGCCACCCGGCCTCCCAGCGCGTCGATTCCCAGAATAATTTTTCCGGCATGTCTGCGCGCGGCCGTTTTAACGAAGTCTTCATCCTGAATGGCCGCGGTGCCCAGGATAACGCTCGCCACGCCGTTTTCCAAGTAATAATCAATGGTCTCCATCGTCCGGATGCCGCCGCCGACTTCGACCGGCACGGTCACGGACCTGGCGATCTCGAGAATGGCCGGGCCGTTTTGCGGTTTCCCCGCCACCGATCCGTCCAGATCGACAAGGTGAATCCTCTGGGCGCCTTTTTGCGCCCAGAGGCGGGCCATGTCCGCCGGATTTTCGGCGTAAACCGTCACCCGGGTAAAGTCGCCCTGCGCCAGACGGACGCATTGACCGTTTTTAATATCCACCGCCGGAATGATGATCACCGTCAAACTCCTTTATGAATTCCGCCCGGACATACCAGTCCCGGATGTCGAACAATGCCCTGCCGTATAAAAAGTCAGGGTTCGAATCCGGAAAACGTCTTGAAAGCATCGTCAATGCCCAGTCGCGTCAGTTCTCGCGCTTTCACCCATTTCGCGCCGCCCCGAAAAAAGGACGACGCCTGCAGGACATCTTCCATCAGCGATTTTTGCGTCTGATCGAAAATACCGCGCCAGAGGCTCTTGCCATCCCGCACCGAAATCAGGTGAATTTCAAAGGCGACTGAGGCAGGGTGCTCGGCGGAATAGTCGTAGCCCACCCGTTCGACATACCGGTACACGAAACCGACGGCGAGAATGTCCGCCTGCATTTCCTGGCCGACCTGTCGGATTATCTGGGACAGGGACTGCTTGAAACGGTCCGTCGATACTCTCCTGTAAACCGCGGCGGTTTCCTCGTAAGGAAGCACCTCGACGTTTTTCAGCCCCGCAAGCTTGTCGGTAAAAAGCTCCTGGACAATCCGTTCGGCTCCGGAAACAACTTTTCCGGCGGCATTGACACTGCTGCAAACCGGGCAGCGCACGGTTGACGATCCGTCCTGAGGGCTCACGACCTGAAAAGGAATCACCGCCACGCGCTTGAGCGCCCCGGCCGGCGTCGTTTTCTCTGCGGCCGCCAACCGGACAGGCGACCAGGCCAGGCCAACCAGAACGAGGAATGCAACCGCTATGCTTTGGATCCGCAAATGTTTGAACATGAATCCACCGCCTTTTAAAGCGTCCCCTTCGTCGACAACACGCCCGTAATGTCCGGGTTCACCGTCACCGCCTGTCTCAGCGCCCGGGCAAAGGCCTTGAAAACGGCTTCGATAATGTGATGGCTGTTGCTACCGTAGGCCAGATTGATGTGCAGGGTAATGCCGCTGTGATCAGTGAAGGCCTTGAAAAATTCCTTCACCAGCGACGGATCGAACCCGCCGATTTTCCGCCGTTCGTAGCGCACGTTGTAAATGAGGTAGGGCCGGCCGGAAACATCGATATCCACGCGGCAGAGAGACTCATCCATCGGCACGGACGCGGATCCGTAGCGGTTGACGCCCGTTTTTTTGCCGAGCGCCTCTCCCACCGCGCGTCCCAGGCAGATGCCCAGATCCTCCACCAGGTGATGGTCGTCGATGTCCGTATCACCGGCGCTCTTCACTACGAGCTTGAACTGCCCGTGACGGACGAACAGGTCCAGCATGTGATTCAGGAAGGGAATGGTTGTGTCGATCCTGCTGCCGGCGGATTCGTCCAAGTCGATTTCCAGCGCAACATCCGTCTCCGTCGTCTTACGGACGATCCTCGCTTTTCTGGTCATCTCCGACCTCCGGTTCAAATGACTTTATTAAGCGGATATTCGATGATGCCCTCCGCTCCGGCCTCCAGCAGCCGGGGAATAATATCCCTGACGACGCCCGTGTCGATGACGGATTCAATGGCAAACCATTCATCGTAATAAAGGGTGGAAATGGTCGGCGCCTTCAACGACGGCAAAAGACCCATCACCTTATCGAGGTTTGCCTTGGACACGTTAAGCTTCAAGCCGACTTTGCCCATCGCCAAAAGCGATCCGGTCAGCAGCGTCCGGATCTGTTCGATCTTCCGGCGTTTCCACGGATCGTTCCACGCGTCGCGGTTGGCGATGAGCTGCGTGTTGGTCTTCATCAGTTCGTGCACGATCCGGAGCTTGTTGGCCCGGATGGTGGAACCCGTTTCCGTGACTTCCACGACTGCGTCCACCAGGCCGTCGACGACCTTTGCCTCCGTCGCGCCCCAGGAAAACTCCACGCTGACCTTGATATTTTTTTCGGCGAAGTATCGTCTTGTGAACTGCACGAGCTCCGTTGAAATGTGCTTGCCCTCCATGTCCTCGATCGAGCGGATCGGAGAATCGTCCCGCACCACCAGTACCCAGCGCGCCTGCCGCGTGGACACCTTGGAGTAGACCAGATCCTGCACGGCCACGACGTCGGAATTGTTTTCCAGAATCCAGTCGATGCCGGTCAATCCCAGGTCCAGATGGCCGTCTTCGATATAGCGGGACATTTCCTGCGCCCGCACCAGCGCGCAGTTAAGCTCAGGATCGTCAATATCGGGAAAGTAGCTCCGGCTGTCGTACGTGATCCGCCAGCCGGCTTTCTTGAACAAATCAACCGTATTATTTTCCAGACTCCCCTTGGGAATCCCCAGTTTCAAAACATTCATTTATACACTTCCTTCGGATCAAAAACCTTTTCTCCCACGATGACAACGTCGCCGCCTTCCAGTTTCCGGTAGAAACAGGACCGGTACCCCGTATGGCAGGCGGCGCCGCCCAGTTGTTCAACCTGCAGCAGCACCGTATCCTCATCGCAATCGATAAAAATATTCTTTACCATCTGAACGTGGCCGGAGCTTTCGCCCTTCAGCCACAGCTTTTGCCTTGAACGACTCCAGAAAGTGGCCTTCCCGGATTGCAGCGTCGCTTCCCAGGACTCCTTGTTCATGTAGGCGAGCATCAGCACTTCTTTCGTTTCGGCATCCTGAACAATGGCCGGAACGAGACCGTCGGTCTTCTTAAAATTCGGTTCAATCATCTTTTTTCTTCACCACCTTATTTTTACAGAACACTTAGAAACTTTGTTATTTAATTGATGCATTCCATTAAATCAAGCAATATTTTATCTGAATAATCCTCTATTTCCATCTTGCCTAACTATACCATTCATGATAAAAAACGCTATCATAAATTAAACCGGTTTTGACGCTATCGCTCCGGAGGATTTGAACAATGTCGTTGCTCACGGGTGGGGGAATCGCCGCTGTATTGGGACTGATCAGTCTGATCTTCTGGTGGTCTGATTTCCTGGCCATCATCCGGGGCGCTTTGCCGATTTTCCTGCTTCTGGGCGGCGCGCTTGCGGTTTATGTCGGCTTCGACGAGGTCCAGGAAAAAATCCGGGAAGAGCGCAGACGCCAGGATGAAGAATTGGAAAAAGCCAAGGAAGAAATCGAATCGGCCAAAGCGGAAGCGGAGCGGTACCGGGAAGAACTGGATAAACTCAGAGACGAAAAAAGATAAGGCTTCACCAACAAACGCGTCTTGCAAATACATCTTGACAGGGCCGTTTAAATCACATATGAGCCACACGGACCTTTATGGATAACGGCATGCATAATTTTTGTTTTTCCACAAATATATTCTCGCCCGACTGCATCTATATGTATTGATGCCTGCTTGCCCGTGCTTGATCAGGTAAGCAGGCTTATCCCAAAACAGTAAAAGCTGACCGAACAATCCAAAACAACACGTTTTGTTTCTTTTTTAACAAAAAAGGGGGAGGAATAGACCAAATGAAAAGAAGAATATTTTCTGTTACATTACAGATATTTATCTTGTCCGCGCTTCTCTGGACATGGGGCGTCGCCGGCGCGCAGGCGCAGACTACGCTGACCTACAGCATCTTTTTCCCGTCCACGCATGCGCAGGCCAAAGCGGGCGAAGCCTGGGCCAAGGAAATCGAAAAGCGCACCGCCGGAAAAGTCCGCATCAACATCTTTGCGGGCGGCTCGCTGACGCCGGCCGACCAGTGTTTCGACGGCGTGGAGAAGGGCATTTCCGACATCGGCATGTCCTGCTTCGCCTATACCCGCGGCCGTCTGCCGCTTCTGGAAGCGCTCGATCTGCCGATGGGATACCCCAGCGGCATGGTGGCGACGCTGGTCGCCAACGACTTTTACAAAAAGATGAAGCCCCGGGAATTGTCCCAGGTCAAGGTACTCTATTTGCATGCCCACGGTCCCGGCCTCCTGCATACCCAGAAACCCGTCAGCAGCATGGCCGATCTCAAGGGGATGAAAATCCGCTCCACGGGGCTCTCCGCGAAAATCGTGGAAAACCTGGGCGGCGTTTCCGTGGCCATGCCCCAGGGCGGAACGTATGAAGCGCTGCAGAAGGGCGTTGTCCAGGGCACGCTGGCGCCCATGGAAACCCTGAAGGGCTGGAAGCAGGCGCAGGTCATCAAGTACACCACCGACTGCACCAACATCGGTTACACCACCGCAATGTTTGTCGTCATGAACAAGAAGAAATGGGAGTCTCTGCCCAAAGACGTACAGAAAGCGTTCGACGATGTCAGTGAGGAATGGATCGCGGTGGCCGGCAAAGCCTGGGACGAGGCGGACGTGGAAGGCTATAAATATTCCGCCGAACTGGGAAACAAGGTGATTAAGCTCTCCGAAGCGGAACAAGCCAAATGGGCAGCCGCCGTAAAACCGGTGGCCGACGGTTATGTCAAACACATGGAAAGCAAGGGCCTGCCCGGCAAACAGGCCGTGGCCGAGGTCAAGGCTTTGATCAAGAAGCATTCCAAGGCCAAGAAATAGGAGGCTGGCTTCCAGCATGATTCTCCTGTCAAAATATCTGGCGCGCGCAAGCCGGGGGTTTAATCTCCTGGCCTGCGTCGCCGTGATCATCATGATGCTCCTGTCCACGGCCGATGTCGTTTTGCGCCTGTTCGGCAGGCCCATTCCCGGCACTTACGAACTGGTGGGGTTTCTGGGGACGGTGGTCGTCGCCTTTGCGCTGGCTTTCACGTCCATGGAAAAAGGCCACATCGCCGTGGAGCTCCTGGTGGAAAGGCTGCCGCAACGCACGCAGCTGGCGATTGACGCGTTCGGCAACCTGCTGGGAGCGCTGCTGTTCGGCCTGATTGCACATCAGGCTTTAATCTATGCGCTGGACATTCGGAAAAGCGGCGAAGTGTCCCTGACGCTCCAACTGCCGCCTTACCCGTTTATTTTCGGCATTGCGGCCGGCTGCGCCCTGCTGTGCCTGTTACTGATCGCGGATTTTATCAAATCCCTGTTAAGGACGATTCAAGGATGACCCCGACCACGACCGGTTTAATCGGTTTTGCCGTTTTGATAATTCTGATGTTTCTGCGGCTTCCCGTGGGTTTTGTCATGGCGATCGTAGGCTGCCTGGGATTCGGCTTTCTGGTGTCCTGGAGCGCCGCCTCGAGCCTGCTGATCCGCGACTTTTATTCGACTTTCAGCGCCTACAATTTGACCGTCATCCCCCTGTTCGTTTTGATGGGGCAGGTGGCGTTTCATGCGGGAATCAGCAGCCGCCTGTTCAACGCGGCGCACAAGTTTTTCGGGCATTTGCCGGGAGGGCTGGCCATTGCCACGATCGGGGCCTGCGCGGCGTTTTCGGCCGTTTGCGGCTCCACCAGCGCCACCGCCGCCACGATGGCCTCCGTGGCCCTGCCGGAGATGAAGAAGTACAAGTACGACGCGGCCCTGGCGACCGGCGTGGTCACCGCGGGCGGCAGCCTGGGAATCCTCATTCCGCCAAGCACGATTTTCATTATTTACGGAATCATGACGGAGCAGTCCATCGGCGAACTGTTCATGGCCGGAGTGGTTCCGGGAATTTTACTGTCCTGCTTTTTTGTGTTGTCCATTTTGATCTGGACGGCCTTCCGGCCGGAAATCGGGCCGCGGGGGCCGAAGAGCAGCTGGAAGGAGCGGGGCAAATCCCTGTCGGGCCTGATCGAGACGCTGATTTTGTTTTTGCTGGTGATGGGAGGGCTGTTTGCCGGTTTCTTCACGCCGACGGAGGCGGCGGGCGTCGGGGCGGCGGGAACGATCGTCATCGCCTTGATCGGCCGGACGCTGAGCTGGAAGGGGTTTCAAAACGCGCTGTACGACACGACGCGGATCACCTGCATGATTTTCGTGGTGGTGGCCGGGGCGACGGTGTTCGGACATTTTCTGGCCGTCACAAGAATTCCGGCGGACATCGGAACGTTTGTGTCCGGCCTGCAGCTGCCGCCGATCATCGTCATGGGCATCATCATCCTCATTTACCTTTCGCTGGGCTGCCTGATGGATTCGCTCGCGATGATCATGCTGACGATTCCCATTTTTTATCCGGTCGTTCTGGCGCTGGGCTTCGACCCTATCTGGTTCGGCGTCATTATCGTGGTGATTTCCGGCATGGGCGTGATCACGCCGCCGGTCGGCATCAACGCCTATGTGGTGGCGGGTGTGGCGCGCGACGTGCCGCTACACGTCATCTTCAAGGGCTCGCTGCACATGCTCTACGCGATGATTGCTCTGGCGCTCCTCTTGCTCATCTTCCCGAAAATCGTGACGTTCCTGCCGCAGCTGCTCCGATAACGCACCGCAGATCCATTTGCCTCCCTCCGCGGTGTGTATGGGTTTTCCGGGTGTAAAAACACTTTCACAGCCGAGCCGTGGCTTTTTTTCACATCATCTTAAAATCCTTATTTCAAAAGCTTTTGATTTTCATTAGTTGCATCCCCGCCGGGAGCAAACACCCCCTGGCATGGTTGCTGCTTCTGCCTGCGCAAGTCCGACTGACATTGCCAACAGGAGTATCGTCATATGAAAAAATTCCAGAAAATACTGATCGCCAACCGCGGCGAAATCGCCGTGCGCATTATCCGCACCTGCCGCGACATGGGCATTCGCTCCGTGGCCGTTTATTCACAGGCGGACAAAGACGCACTGCACGTCAAGCTGGCCGACGAGTCCTATGAAATCGGCCCGCCGGAAGCGCCGGACAGCTATCTGAACTTCGGAAAAATCATCTCCGCCGCCCGCCGGAGCGGCGCCTGCGCCGTTCATCCCGGCTATGGTTTTCTATCGGAAAATCCGGAATTCGTGGAACTGTGCGAAAAAGAAAAAATCGTTTTCATCGGACCGTCGAGCCGCTGCATGTTCAAAGCCAAGCCAAAAAACCGCGCCCGGCAGCTGATGAAGATGATCAACATTCCGGTCACGCCGGGCTGCGATGACGCCATCACCAATGGAACGGAAGAAGGTATGCGCCGCGCCCATGACATCGCCCGCGACATCGGTTATCCGGTGATCGTCAAGCCATCCGGAGGCGGCGGCGGGATCGGCATCATGATCGCCCGTAACGAAGAGGAACTGGGCCGCGCCGTTGCCGGCGCCGAAACGCGCGGCCGCAAAGCCTTCGGCACTTCATCCTTCTATATCGAAAAGTACCTGCACGGCATGAAGCATGTCGAGTTTCAGGTTCTGGCCGACAGCCACGGCAACGTGGCCCATCTGGGAGAAAGAGACTGTTCCGTGCAGCGCCGCTTTCAGAAGCTGGTGGAAGAAGCCCCCTGCCCCATCGTCAACCCGTTCTGGCGGATGAAAATGGGAGCGGCGGCCATCGACGTCGCGCTGGCGCTGGATTACGTGGGCGCGCTGACCGTCGAATTTTTTTACTTCCCGGAGGAAAGGAAATTCTACTTCAACGAAATTAATTCCCGCCTGCAGGTGGAGCACTGCGTCACCGAAATGGTGACCGGCATCGACATCATCCGCGAACAGATCCGCATCGCCGAAGGCGAAGAGCTCAGTTTCAGCCAGGACGATATCCGCATGAATCTCCACGCCATCGAATGCCGCATCAATGCGGAAGATGCGCTTAACAACTTCATCCCCTCGCCGGGCGTCATTCGGAAACTGAGGCTTCCCCACGGCCCCGGCATCCGCATTGACGAAGGCGTCTACGAGGGCTACACGTTTCCGTTCCACTACGATTCCCTGATGATGAAAATAATGAGCGTCGGCAAGACGCGCAGTGAGGCGATTGCGCGGATGCGGCGGGCAATCGGCGAAATGGAGCTGGAAGGACCGAAAACCACGCTTCCGTTTCACCGGGTCATTCTGCAGGAGGACGACTTTCTGGACGGCGGCTACACGACGGACCTCGCGGACCGGCCGGATATCCGCGGCAAATTGAAATAGGTCGCAGACAACAAAAAGCCCCGTCGTCACCGGCGAGGCTTTTTTAGAGCGCAGGAGCAATCGGTTCAGGCGAATTCGCCGGGCGTGATGACGGACTTTCCGGTTTTTTCCCTTGCCACGGTCAGACGGTTGCGCAGCATGTCCATGATAGCATGGAACTCATCGGGAATGTTTTCCTCCTCGCGGTAGGCCTTTTCGACGCGGTCCAGTTTCTCCAGGAACTTTTCCACCCGGACCGAAAACAGCTTGTCGTACATTTCGCGCGAAAACTTTTTGCCGAAAATCTGCACAAACAGCTTGGCGATATCGTCGTAATGCGGAATATACCCTATCGGCGTTTCAATCGCCTTGTACTCACCGTGCACCCGGCCTTCCATCCACATGAGCCAGACTTTCTTGTCGACCTTTTCGTTCAGGAATTTGCCGTCTTCCTTCAGGAAATAGTTGGTGGCGAAAACCAGCGGCTTGACGATGAGGCGGTTGCCGAACTTCAGATGGTTGGAAAGATACGTTCCCAGCGGCACCACCAGGAAATCCAGGTTGGCCATGGGAGACAGCTCCCGGACGCCCACCGCTCCGATCGTCGCGGCTGTCGTCTCCGACTCCAGCGACGCGCCGATAAACATGCCGTGGGCCCAGTCAAAGCTCTGGTAAACGGGCACGGACGTATCGGAATCGCGCCCGCCGTAAATGATGCCGCTTATGGGAACGCCTTCCGGATCGTAAAGTTTGGGATCCACGTTCTTCAGTTCGTTGAGGCGAATCGTGTAGCGCGCGTTCTTGTGGGCCAGGAGAATGTCGTTGCCCTTTTCATCCTTCTTGCCTTTTTTCCACTCGCCGGAAAAATTGTAGCCCTCCTCCGGAAGAATCTGCCCCATGCCCAGCCAGTAGGGCTTGTCGTCTTTCAGGAGGACGTTGGAGAAGATAAGCTCGCGCGGCGTCGTCAGGGCTTCGTAGATAACCGGATCGTCGATGGGGTTGACGTCTTCGATGATGCCGAAGATGCCCTGTTCGATGTTGACCGCATACGCCCGGCCGTCCTCGGCGTGGCGGATGTAGGCAATGTCGTCGCCGACAATCTGCTGGCCCGGCACCATGGCCGTCGAGGTTTTTCCGCAGGCGCTGGGAAACGCGCCGGTAAAGTAGGTCACGCGTTTCCTGCCTTCCGGCTTCACGCCCATGATGAACATGTGCTCGGTGAGCCAGTCTTCCTTGTTGGCCTTGTAAATCGCCAGACGCAGCGCCAGCTTCTTCAACCCGACGCTGTTGCCCGCGTACTGATTGTTCACGGTAAGAACCTTTTTCCCGATCACGTCGATATAAATTCTACGGTCCTTGATGTTTTTGGTATTGCCCCGTTCATCGAGTTCGCCTGCGGAATGGACCAGATAGAAGAAATCATCCGAGCCGGCAAGCGTTTTGAAGTGTTCGTATCCCACGCGGTAAAGCAGATCTTCACTGTGGGCGACGTAGGCGGAATCGGTGATCTGCAGGGCGGCGATGGAAAAACGGGAGTGAAGCGGCCCCAGGCAGAAGAAGCGGACAAAACATTCCTTTCCCTTCATGATGCCGTCCATGATTCCGCGGATTTCCGCGAGGCCTTCCTCCCGATCTTTCACGTCGATGATTTTGGACACTTTCATATCGGGAGTCACCAGCAGGCGGGTGTTTTTCTTGTCGCGCCCCTGGTCGTGAAAACTGTCGAAATGAATCGTGTGACCGGGCATGGCCAGCTTCTTTTCTTCGCCCAGATCCAGGGCCATCTGGCGAATGTAGCCGATATCCGTAAAACTGTCCGTGATCACCGATACTTTCGCCGGCTTGCATAACGTCACATATTCCTCAACGATTCTTTCCACGTGGGGATTCTTGAGGGCTTTAATCTTCTGATAATTTTCTTCGCTCAAAATGGTCTTGTCAATGTTCAATTGCTCATTCTCCCTGATTTGATTTTGGTATTCTTGCTCTCCAAGCGCACAACACAGCGTAGTGATTTGAGGATTAAAGAGGATATCGCCGGCATCCTGAAAAACTACGGTAAGCGGATCGCAGACCCATTTACGCGGGCGACTTTAAAGGAGAATACTATAAAAATCAATCAATTTTTATGCGGCGTCCGTCATCCGGCGCACTTTCCGCAGGACAAAAAACGATCCACGGGGAGCCTGCCCGGCAAACCGACCGTAAACCGGCCGGGCAGACTGCAATTGGCATAGTCTGCCCGGCCGGTTTACTGCATTAAAGAAGAGTGATGGGCATTATCTTCTGTCGCCCCTGTCTGGGCGATCCCTTCCCGGTCCGCCCTTGGGGCCGGGTCCGGGGCCATTCCCGCGTTGCGGTCCGTCATAGCGGTCGCGGTACTTTTTCTGCTGACCGGACGGCCTGCGATCCATTCCTCTCACGCCCCAGTGGTTTTCCTTTTCCCAGTGCTTGTTGCGCTTCCAGCTGCGCCAGTTTTTCTTCGCGTCACCGTAGGGAATGCGGCGTTGATCCCACTCATGGCCTTTCCACCGGCGGTCCCGATAATCGTTTCTCCATCCTGGCGGCACATTCCGGTAAAATGAGGGCGCCCGGTTGTAGTGGCTCCAGCCCCTGTCGTAATAACGGGATCGATACCAGCGTCCCTCCCACGGGCGCCACCACCAGCCGCCGTAAAAGAAAATATCGACATCAACATCGGGCACCGCATAAACGTCGGTTTCCGGAATCACGATCACCTCCGGCGGCGCCGGAAAAAGGATCGGCGGCGGAAGGGGAATATTGATGCCGATTTTTACATCCACATCCGCCATCGCTGAAATGGGCGTCAGAACAACCAGCGCCAGGAAAATCATCCTGAAAAAAAACCTTTTCATTAAATCTTCTCCTTTCTCAAGCAAGGTCGCCCCTCCGGTCATCGGAGCAAGGGGGACTTGCCGCACGGTTTAAATCTACCGCTTTGCCGGCAAGATTTCAATCCAATAATCATCCGGGTCGTTGATGAAGTAAATCCCCATTTTTTTGTTTTCAAAACAGATGCAGCCCATTTTTTCATGCAGCGCATGCGCGGCGGCAAAGTCTTCCACCTTGAGCGCCAGATGAAATTCATTGTCCCCCAGATTATAGGGCTCCTCGCGGTCCCTAAGCCAGGTCAGCTCCAGGTAATGGGGAGTTGTTCCGTCGCCCAGGTACACGATGATGAAACTTTTATCCGGCGGTTCGTAGCGGCGCACCTCGGCGAGCGAAAGCGCTTTCCTGTAGAAAGTCAAACTCTTTTCCAGATTCAGGACGTTAAAATTGTTGTGGGAAAAAACAAACTTCATGGCTTCGACTCCTTACTTTTTGTTGATTGTACGTATAACGTTTTTCAAAAAACGCCTCATCCACCGGCGTTCAGGCGAAAACCCTGACTATTTTAACTTGTGAAGGCCGAAGGTCTTGCTCATCAGCCCGTCGAACTGGCGCAACGGCAGACGGGCCACCAGCGGCAGGCTCGTCGATTGCCGGCCCAGACGAATGATTTTGGGAATCTTTCCGGAAAACAGTTTGTCGACCAGCTTCTTCACAAATTTCTCCGCCGATGTCGGATTGTCCTGGGACGCGGTGGCGCGCGCCTGCACGTACGCGGCAACCGGCTTATAAAACGAATCCTCGCCAAGCCGGACGCTGTCGGCCGCGGCTTTGCCGAAGCCGGATCGTATCGCGCCGGGCTGGACCGTCACCACGTCGATGCCGAAAGGCGCAAGCTCGATGCGCAGCGACGTGGAAAGCAGATTCACGGCCGCCTTGGAGGCGCAGTAAGCCCCGGCAAACGGCGTGGCGCAGATACCCGACACGGATGCCATGTTGACCACCAGCCCCGAACGCTGCCGGATCATGGCGGGAACGACGGCCCTGGTGAGCGCCATGAGGCCGATGACGTTGGTTTCAAATTGTCTGCGCAGGTCCTCTATGGAAAGATCGATCATCGGACCGATGAGCGCATAGCCGGCATTGTTCACCAGCACATCGATCCGGCCGGCTCTGGCCAACACCTCCGCCACGCAGGCTTCGATGGACCCGGCGTCGGTGACGTCCAGAGCCGCGGTATCCATCGTTTCCTGCACGAGGTCCGCAAGGGCTTCCGGCCGGCGCGCCGTGGCAAAGACCCGGCAGCCGCGCAAGGCAAACTCACGGGACAGGGCAAGACCGATGCCGGACGAACAGCCCGAAATGAGGACGACTGAATTTTTCTCCATGCGTTACCTCCTTGTTTTTTGCGGTCGGTACGACGCCGGCATTTCCGGCGGCTCAAAAAAGACTCAGACCGTCATGCCAGCCTGCCCAAAAGGTCTCGGAAAACCTCCAGCGGCTGAGCGCCGGTGATCTTGTAAGCGTCATTGACGATGAACAGAGGAATCCCCGTCAATCCGAGCATCCGCCCTTCGCCGGCCGCTTCCGCGAGTCGGGGCGCATAGCGGCCGTCGCCTGCCGCCGCCAGCGTTTCTTCGGCGCCGAGGCCGCTTGCGGCGGCGACCGCGCCGACCACTTCCGGTCGGCCGATATCCTGCGCCCGGCTCAGATACGCCTGAAACATGTTTTCATGAAACACATCATGCCGCCCCCGGTCGCGGGCATACTCAGAGGCCAAGAGCGCCAAACGGGAATTGGAAAGGATGGCGTGTTCTTTAAAGACGATGCCCAGTTCATCGCCGCGTAACTTTAACTGAGCGTAAAAAGGCGCGAGGTCTCTGCCTTTAAAACGCTCGGAAAGCAACATGCCTTCGGACGGCGTTTCCGGATGCAGTTCATAGCTTATCCACTCTTCCACTATCGGATATTCCTTCTTCAGCCGATCGACAATCGCCTTGCCGATATAGCAAAAAGGTCAGACATAATCGGAAAAAATTCTGATGCGGATCATCAAAGCTCCTTTCGATTCCCAAGGTGCCCGGATTCTAGCATTATCGGCAAGGAAAGATCAACGGGGGATTGCTGACCGCTGAAAACGGCCGCAGCCGCAAAGGTTTTCCAAAGAAGCCCCTGCGTCTTTGCCGGCCGGGGGCTGGCCGTACAAAAACGCAGAGGCTGTGAGAAGGGGCAAAAAAATTATTAAGGGCCTCCCGGAAAACAGAAGCGAGGCCCGGTTGACTATTTTCTCAAATTTTCAATGATCGCAACCACGCCCTGACCGCCGCCGCAGCAGGCCGAAAAGAGGCCGTACCGTCCGCCCGTCCGTTCCAGCTGTTTCATCGCAAACAGCGCGCAGCGGGCCCCGGAAGCGCCGTTGGCATGGCCAAACGCAATCGCGCCGCCCAAGGGATTCCAGCGGTCCATCACGACTTTCTCGCCGGTTTGCTTCTCCAACTCCTTGATGACGGCCAGATTCTGCGCGGCAAAGGCTTCGTTGCATTCCACCACGTCCATATCCCGAAGCCTGAGACCGGCCCGCTTCAGCGCAATCGGTATGGCGTAGGCCGGGGCGATTCCCATGATGGAAGGATCCACCGCCGCATCGGCGCCGCAGATCCAGCGCGCATAGGGCTGATATCCCAGTTCCCTGGCCTTCTCAGCGGTCATCATCAGAACAAACGCAGCGCCGTCGTTGAGGCCGGAGGAATTTCCCGCCGTGACCGTTCCGCCTTTTTTGAAAGCGGGCGGCAGTTTGACCAAAACATCCAGGGGCTCCAGCCGCGGATGTTCGTCCATTTTGAACTCCAGGGGCGGCTTCTTCTTTCCCTGCGGCACCAAAACCGGCACGATTTCATCGACGAAATACCCCGCATCCATCGCTTTTTTAGCGAGGGTCTGGCTGCGAAAAGCAAATTCATCCTGGGCCTCGCGGGAGATGTCGTACATCTCGTGCAGATTTTCCGCCGTGAGCCCCATCTCGAAGGGCAGATACGCCCGGCCTTCCGCCGGCGGCGGCTGAAGCTGATATTCCAGAACCTTCGGCGGCGTGATCCGATACGGCGTCGGGCTCGAGGTAAATTTGAACGGCAGCTGGCTGAAGGATTCCATGCCGCCGGCAATGATGACGTCCGCATGCCCGCAGAGGATCTTCCAGGCGGCGTGATTGATGCCGTCGATTGCCGATCCGCACTGCATTTCCACGTAAGAAGCCGTTGTCTCCACGGGAAGGCCGGCATTGAGCACCATCCAGCGGGCCGGATTAATTGGCCGGGACACATGAAACGCTGATCCCGCAAAAACACAATCCACTTTCCCCCGCTCGCTGATTCGGGTCTTGTCCAGCAGACCCTTGAGGGCGACGGTGCCCAGCTCCTCCGCCGTAATATCTTTCAGGCTGCCGCCCAGGCGGCCGAAAGCCGTCCTTGTGCCGTCCACCAGAACTACTTCTTTGCTGTTCATTCCCTTTATCTCCTGTTTGCTTTACTTGGTGTCGTATTTGTAAAAGCCTTCGCCCGTTTTCCGGCCCAGCTTCTTCTCAGACAGCATCTTTTCAAAAAGGGGAGACGGTTTGTAGCGCTCTTCTCCCGTCATCTGGTACATGGCTTCGATGGCGTTGGCGCACACATCCACGCCCGCCAGATCGATAATCTCGGTGATCCCCATCGGCCAGTTGCAGCCCAGCTTCATGGCCTGGTCAATGTCTTGCGCCGTCGAATCGCCCCGGGCAATCATGTCCGCCGCCTCGTTGTAGATCAGGCACAAAAACCGGTTGACGATGAAGCCGGGAATGTCCTTGACGACGATCGGCGTCTTGCCGAACTTCCGGCACAGCTCCACGGTCCGCTCGGCCGTGTCGTCGGTGGTTTCCCTGCCCCGAATGACTTCTACCAGGCGCATGGCGGGAACCGGGCTGAAATAGTGGGTGCCGATCACCCGCCCCGGTATCTTCGCAGCGGCGGCAATCGACGAAATGCTCAACGTCGAGGTATTGCTGGCCAGGATGACCTCCGGCGGGCACAGGGCATCGAGCTTCTGAAAAATGTCTTTCTTAAGCTCAAATTTCTCGAAAACCGCCTCTACGACCATGATCGCGCCCGCTGCCGCGGCGGCCATGTCCGTTGCGCCGGTCAGACGCGACAGCATCCCATCGAGCTGGTCCTGCGTCAGCTTGCCTTTTTCGACTTTCTTGCCTAAAAATTTGCGTATATTGGCAACCCCCCGGTCCACGAACTGCTTGTCCGTGTCCACCAGGATCACCTGAAATCCCGCTTCCACGGCAACCTGGGCGATGCCCGAACCCATCGTCCCCGCTCCGATAACGGTAATCTTCTGTGTCATCATCGTACTCCTTCTCCGTCTTTGAAACCCATTTACAAATACCCGTACGCCAGCCAACCGCCATCGATATTGACGATGCTGCCGGTCATATAGGACGACTCTTCGCCGGCGATATAGACGGCCAGACCGGCGATATCCTCCACCTCCCCGATGCGGTGCTGGGGCGTTCTTCTCAAAATGGCCTCCATGGAAATGGCCCCTTTATCGATGACATCCTGGACCAGTTCCGTGCGCACGTACCCAGGCGCGATGGCGTTGACGCGGATCTTCCGGTCGGCCCATTCGATGGCCAGCACCTTGGTCAGTTCGTTCACCGCCGCCTTGCTGGCGCAATAGGCGGCCCGCCTGGGCGCGGCGAGAATTCCGTTGACCGAGGAAATGTTGATAATGTTGCCGCCGCCCTGGGGAATCATGATGCGCGCCGCCGCCTGACAGGCAAAAAAAACGCCGAACAGATCGGTTTCCATGGCGGCCCGCCAGTCCTCCGGCGACAGGTCTTCGGAAGGGCTGCCCATGGTGACGCCGGCGTTGTTGACCAGCAGGTCGAGACGGCCGTACCGGTCGACGGTTTTTTGAACCAGTTCGTTGATGCTTTCCGCGTTCCGCACGTTGACGGTAATCGCCGAAGCCTCTCCGCCGGCGCTTTTGATCTCCTGCGCCACTTTTTCCAGCGCGTCGAGCGAACGGCTGGCCACCACGACCGACGCGCCCTCACGGGCGAACCGGACGGCAATGGCCTTGCCGATGCCTTTGCTGGCGCCGGTGATAATGGCAACTTTATTTTTCAGTTTCATAAATACCTCCTGCGCGCCGCTTAAGAGACATGCTTCCGGGCGCGCTGTTCCGCTTTATTCCGGAGGCGGGCGGCGCGCAGATCTGCGGCAAGCTCGCGGCCGGCGGACAGCTCCGGTGCGAAATTACGGATGAAATCGATTTCCTCGTCGCTGGGCCGTTGGGTCACGCTCAGGTCGGATGCCACTTTCAACTCCCAGGGAATGTCCTTTTTGATGGATTCGATGTCGACAGCCGGAAAAATTTCGGCCAGATACATTTCCTTCGTTGCCGGATCGAACCGGAAAACACCCTTCGTGCTGATGAGCGCCGAAGGCCCGGAACCCTGGGGGAAAAGCCCGGTTCGGTCGCGGCTGTCGCCGCCGTCCAGATAGCCCGGTGACGTGAAATAGTCGAGCTTGTTGACAAAGGTCCCGCCGCGCATGGTCAGGACCGTCCGCTTGGAATAGGCAATGAAATCCGCCGCTCCGCCGGATCCCGGCAGGCGCATCGTCGGTTTTTCATAGTCGCCGATCACGGTGGTGTTTAGATTGCCGAATTTATCGACCTGCGCCACGCCGAGAAAGCAGACATCCACAAAGCCGCGGTAGGTTGCGGTAAAGGCGGAGAAAAGATCCGTGGCGTAAGAGAATCCGCGCGCCGAGTGGGCATCGGCGATGTTGTTCAATGACAGAAGCGGACGAATATCCACAATTCCCGATTCCATCATCAGCGTCGCGTGCGGCGCGAAGAGCGCTTTGGCCAGGGCGCCGGCCGTCATGGGCACGCCGACTCCCAGCACCACGTTTTCATAATCGTGAATTTCTCTGGCCACGGCAATCGCCAGCAGTTCGTCCAGTGTATAGGGTTTACTCATACAGCTTCCCCCTCTCTTTCAATAATTTCTCCAACTGTGGAAGGGTTACGCCCATGCTTCTCTCCCTGCCCTCATGGTCCCAGTGCGACGTGAACGCCGCTCCGTAATTGGCGGGAGCGGAGTAAAGGGGCCGGGCGCGCAGTTCGTTTAGCGTTTCAACGCCGAACCGCTGGATGTAACGATCGATGTAGGCCGTCCGGTCCGGGCAACCGTAAACCCATTCGTCCATCCAGGCGGCAAGGCCGTCTGCGGTTGCCGCCGCCGCGGTAAACAATCCGTTGTACATGAAAGTATCCACGTTGTAATATCCCAGCACCTCTGTGGGATGGGCGCCCCAGGGAACCTCCACGACGGCGTTGACGCGATAGGCCGGAATGATCGTCAGATGGGGGCTTGACTGGATGATGTCATGCTCGACGATTTCTTCACAGGAGACGATGATTTTTTTGCTGGACAAAGCCGCCGCGGCCACGCTGCCCATCGCCCCCCAGTACTGGGCGTTGCCGTCTGTATCCGCCCGCTGCACATGAATGACGCAGACATCCGGAGTCGCTGCGGGCACCGTAACGATCTCCCGGCGCGTATAGGGGCAGGAGATGATCTGAAATTTGTTTTCGCCCATAAACCCGCGTTTGCGGAAGATATCCGTCACCCTCACCCCTTCCAGCACCGGCATGAAGGTGAATCCGTGCATACCGGCAACCAGGCGGGCGTTATATTCAAAATTGGTGTAATCCTCAATCTCCAGGGTTCCTGCATTCAGGGCCCGCTCGACGGCGGAGCCGCCCTTTTTGCCGCCGGAACGCAGCACGTACGTCGTCACCAGGCGATTGACGCACCCGCCGGCGACCAGCACTTCGACATCAAAAATGCCGGATTGCGAATACAGGGTGAAGCCTTTCCTGCCTTGCCTGATGATTTCATAGACCAGTTCGGCGCAGCTGCCCACGGTATAATTGCCGATCACCACTTCGTCGCCGTCATGGACGAATTTTTCTATCGCTTCCCGCGCGCTCATGACCTTACCGCTTGCTTCTCCCATATGTATCATCCTCACTGTTCGGTTTGCTTCCTGCTGCCTCGATTGCCCCTCGCCTCATGAAAGGGCCCCTTCGCCCGGAAGGGCATCCGGGACCGGTTCATAAGGCGGATGGACAGTTAATGTTCAGGTTTCCGGCGTCTTCCGTCGTTAAGACCCGCAACGAAAGTCGCCGCCGCTTTTTGGGAAATCGCTACTTCATCTTGCAGCCTGTTTCCGCACAAGGCACTTCCACCGCTTTCGCGGAGATCATTCCCTTGGGCGCCTCAAAAGCGTGCTTAAAATACTTCGTTTTGGGCACAATTTCCGTGTACCAGTAGGGAACCTGCGCCTGGTGATCGCAGGCTCTCATCGTCCAGAGGCCGGCCGGCCCGTCATAGGTCAGGCCTTCCCAGGCCTTGATGACCGCCGCGACATCCGTCGTCCCCGCCTTTTTAACGGCTTCCGCCCAGAACATCGTGGCGATGAACGCCTTTCCGCGCAGCCAGGTCGGATAGTAGCCCTTGTCCTTGTAAAACTTGGCGACAAACGCTTCGTTTTTCTTCGTGGGAATGGAAAGGGTGTAAATTTCCGCGCCCATGTTGCCGATCATGAGGCTGTCGTTGCCCAGCGCTTCAATCGTGACTTCATCATTGATGTAATAGGAAAAGACCTTCTGGCTCATTCCCATGGGACGGCCCTGTTTGAGCAGCAGCGTAAGGTCGTTACCCCAGTTCGGCGTAAAAATGACATCCGGTTTGGCCGCGATGATCTGGCTGACGTAGGGACCGTAATCCTTGGTGCCGGCGGGGTGATACAGTTCGACCACAATTTTCGTCGCCGGACTGATCTTGGCGACTCTTTTCTTGAACGCCGCCAGCGCTTCCTGGCCGAAAGAGTAATCCTGGGCGATGATGGCGATTTTCTTGTAGCCCAATTTCACGATGAGCTCAGCCAATGCGAAAGAACGGCCGTCCGTGCTTCCGCCGGGGCGGAAGAAGTTCTTGTTGCACTTGACGCCTGTCATGCTGGCCGCGTCCATGCCGTAAGTGAACATGATGACGTTCTGTCTTTCCGCAAGCTGGGCCATGGCGGCTCCGACGGAGCTTCCCGTGCCGCCGCAGAAAAACTTCACGCCGTCGCGCAGAATCAGGTTTTGCGCCTTGCGGGTCGCCACGTCGGGCTTCAGTTCCGAATCGATCGGAACCACTTCCACTTTCTTGCCCAGCAATCCGCCGCTCTCATTGATCAACTGCGCGGCATACACCACGCCGTCCAGATAACGTTCCCCGATGTCCTTGAAGGTTCCGGACAGCGGCTCCGTCGCCCCGATCTTGATGGTGTCCTCCGCAGCCCCGGAAGAAACAGGCCATGACATCATGAGGACTGCAAACAGAAAACATAAACCGTAAACCAGCTTCTTGCTCATACTCCACCTCCCATTGCATTGTTTTGGTCGTTTTGCTCTCCTTGCCAAATGCAAAAATGCATTGACTCCCTATGCCGCTTTCTTAATCGCGTCTCCTTCCGGTCCCAGCGGGGAGGCGCGGGCGATCATACCTCGAGGTAGTTTTTTCTCACCTCCTCCGCCGCCATCAGTTCTTCCCGGTTTCCGGAAAAAACGATAGCCCCTTTACTCATAATGTAGAAGCGGTCCGCAACTTTGATGGCCGCGTTGAAATTCTGCTCCACCATCAGCACGGTGACGCCCGATTGACGGACGGTAATCAGCATTTCCAGAACGTCCTTGACGATCAGAGGAGCGAGGCCTTCCGTCGGTTCGTCCACCAGAATCAGGCGGGGATTGCCCATCAGCGTCCGCACCACGGTCAGCATCTGCTGCTCGCCGCCGGACAAGTGGCCGCCCTTGTTGTTCTTCCGCTCTTCCAGGCGGGGGAACAACCGATAAACTTTCTCAACGCTCCACGCCTCTCCTTCGGCGGATTGCCGTCCGCTTTTAATGCCCATCAGCAGATTTTCATGAACGGTCAGGCTGCGGAAGATGCGCCGGTCTTCGGGAACGTATCCGAGGCCCAGGCGGGCAATCTTGTAGGGCTCTTTGCCGCACAGCTCCTGGCCGCGAAACCGGACGCTGCCCGCGGCGGGCCGAACCACGCCCATGATGCTCTTGAGGGTCGTGGACTTGCCGACGCCGTTTCTGCCGAGCAGACAGACCAGCTCGCCTTCCTTGAGTTCCAGAGAAACGCCATGCAGGATATGGCTCTTGCCGTAGTAGCTGTGAACACCCTTGACTTCTAACATGATTATCCTTCCCCCAGATAAGCGTCTTTTACGCGCTGGTCGCAGCGGATCTTGTCCGGCGCGTCGCAGACGAGAATCGTTCCGTAATGAAGAACGGAAATCGTATCGGCCAGCGAAAAAACGACGTCCATGTCATGCTCGATAATAATCAAGGTCAGGCCGGCGGTGACCTGATCGATCATTTTAATGGCATGCTCCGTTTCCTCGCGCGTCATGCCCGCCGTCGGTTCATCGAGCAGAATCAGCTCCGGTTCCGTGGAAAGCGTGATGCCGATTTCCAGCGCCCGCTGCTGCCCGTAGGACAGGGAACTGGCGGGCTGGTCCTTGACGTCGGCAAGGCCGACTTTCTCGAGGATGGCTTCCGTTTTTTCGGTCAGAACCCGGTTCATGGCGGGCTTTCTGAAAAAATGATAGCGCAGTCCGTGCCGGGAACGCACGCCCGTCAGGATATTGTCGAAAACGCTCAGCTCCTGAAAGACATTGGTGATCTGAAAAGACCGCGAAAGACCATGGCGGTTCAAAACATCCGCCGGCTTTCCCGAAATGTCCTCGCCCCTGAGCAGGATGGCGCCGGAGGACGGTTTGAACTTGCCGCTGATGATGTTGAACAGCGTCGTCTTCCCTGCCCCGTTGGGCCCGATGACGGCGTGACGCTCTTTTTCCCGGACTTTGAAATCAACGCCGGTCAGGACTTTCAGTCCCGAGAAATCCTTGTGAATATTCTGAATATGAAGATAATCGCTCATGGTCTCACCTCCTCTGCCGTGGTGAGTTTCCCGTCTTTGTCATCCTTCTTGCCGAAGAACTTATGCCACAGATTCGTGATCACGTCGGAGAGGCCGCCGGGGACGAACAGCACCATCAGGACGAAGATCATCCCCATGACAAGCGGCCAGCGGTCCGTGACATCGCTTAAGTAGTTCTGGAGGATGATGTAAACGAACGCGCCGAGAATGGGCCCCCAGAATTTTTTCGTCCCCCCGACAAAAGCGATCAGCAGAACCGTCGTGGACATATCGCCGCTGATGGCCGAAATGGAAACGAACTGAAAATGGAACGTGTAAAAAATACCGGCCAGACCGGCCACGGCGCCTGAAAACGTAAAAAGGATCAGCCGGCTGATGTTGGTGTTGTATCCCAGAAATTTCATCCGGTCTTCGTTTTCGCGCATGAGCAGCACCGTCTGGCCCATCGCTGTCTTCGTAAAATACCAGCAGAAAATGATGGCCAGCCCCAGCACCACCAGCGTGAGATAATAGAAGTTTGTGAGACTCGCCAGCGGAATGGTCGTAAATCCCAGACTGAGATCCGGCCGCGTGATGCTGAGACCGTCGTCGCCGCCGGTGACGGAGTGCCACTTGGTCGCGATGGCAAAAAGAATGGAGTTGAAGGCCAGCGTCAACAGGGCAAAGTAGGCGCCTTTATGCCGCAGGAGCAGTCCTCCCAAGGCAAAGCCGGCCAGAGTGGTCACCGCCACGCTGATCAGAATGACGTTCCAGATGGACAGCCCCGGAATATTAATGATGGACACGGCCGTCGCAAAGGCGGCCAGGCCGAAAAACGAGGCATGCCCGAAGGAAAGCAGACCGGCATAGCCGAGCAGCAGGTTGTAGCTCACGGCATACAGCGCAAAAATGATGATTTCCGTGAGCATGTTCAAATGATACTGCTTGAGTACGGCGGGCATGACGGCTGCCACCGCAAACAATACGACAATGGTGATCAGGGAAATGCTTTTCTGTTTCATCATGACTCCTCGCCAAACAGGCCCGACGGTTTAATGATCAGAACGGCCGCCATCAGCAGATAAACCAGCGCCATGGACAGCTTCGGAAACAGCAAAACGCCGAAGGACTGGAGTTCGCCGATGATAAGCGAGGCCAGAATGGCGCCCCCCAGACTTCCAAAGCCTCCCACAACGATGACGACGAAGGCGTCGAGCAGGATTTCCTGCGCCATGCCCGGAAAAGTCGACAGGAGCGGCCCCGCTATCACGCCGGCGAAACCCGAGAGCGCCGCGCCGAAGGCAAACACGCCCATGAAGACCAGCGGCACGTTGACGCCCAGGGTGTTGGTCATCTCGCTGTCGTTGACCGCCGCCCGGAGAATGATGCCCAGACGGGTTTTATAAAGCACCAGCGCCATGACGCCGCCGACCAGGATGGCGCAGACAAAAATGAAAATCCGGTACATGGGATAAATGATCCCGAAGATGGAAACCGTTCCGTTGAGAAAACCGGTGACGTTAATGGCCAGCGGATAGTTTCCCCAGTACCATTTGACCAGTTCCGTGATGATATAGGCCAGTCCGAACGTCAGGAGCAGTTCCTGCACGTGGCCATACCGGTGGACACGCCGCAGCAGAAACCGTTCGACCACCGCCCCGATCACAAACAGGATGACCGGACAAATCATCAGCGACATCCAGAACTGGCCGGTCAGCTGCATGACGATCGTGTAGGAGAAATACGCGCCTAACATGTACATGGCCGCGTGGGCAAAGTTCAGAACGTTCATCATTCCGAACACGAGGGTGAGTCCGGCGGACACCAGAAAAAGAAGCCCGGCATAGGCAAGACCATGAAGAAAAAAGACGAGAAATTCGCTCATATCCCTTCCTTTCTGCTGCGGTTGTTGTCCGCGGAACTTCGTCTGCCCCGTTCTTGGAGCCGCAACCGCCTGTAATTTTTTTATGCATCGTCGGCGTTGGCGATGACCATGAAACATTTGACCGGTATTGTTCCCGTGGATTCTCCGTAATGGGGCACACTGGAATCAAAGTAAATACAGTCACCTTCTTCGACGATGATCTCCTCCGCGCCATAGCGAAACTTCATCGTCCCCTCCAGGACGAAGAGCAACTCCTGGCCTTCATGCTGATAAATAATTTTTTTCTTCGTTTTAAAAGGAAGCGTCAGAACAAAAGGGTCCATCGTTTTGTTTTTAAACTTGTGGGCCACCGCTTCGTAGGAATACCCCACACTGCTGCCATTTCGCGTGATGAGGGGTCTTTCGTCTTTCTTGACCAGACACAGGGAGGTGGTTAGACTGTCTTCTCCCAGAAGGGTGGAAATGTTGACGCCCAGCGCACGGGCGATGATCCCAAGTGTGGAGACGGGAGGCGCCTTGGAAGAGGTTTCCACCTTGGATAAATACCCCTTGGTGAAACCGGTCTGAGCCGCAAAGCTTTCGAGCGTAATGCGCTTCTTGTTCCTCAGCGATTTGATTCTTTTACCGATGTCTGCTTCATTGATAACGGGTCTTTGTATCATGAAAGGAAACCTCTGCCGTTTTTTTTCGCCTAAAACCGGTGATGGTTCATCACATCGTTAACTGCTGGGAAACTTTTATTTCATATATGTAAACATTTGTCAACGGGAAAAATATTTTTTTCTCCTCCGCGGCCACGGACGGGCGCGCGTCACCGTCGGGGGCGCGTCAGAAGCGGGAAAGATTCGCTTTTTCCGAAAAACCGTCGTTCAGGGGGTTGAGGCTTTGCGGCGCCGGTAGTAGCGCAGCGGAAGGATAAGAACAAAAAAAGGAATCGTGTACATGGCGGCGACCAGCGGCTCAAGCGGACCGAAGAACGCGGAAGAGAAGACGATCACGAGTACGTTGTTGATGTTGCCGAGCATGACCGCGCCGGCCAGATGATTGTGGAGCGGGCCTCTGCGAAAGAAGAAGATGCCGACGGCGCAGTAAATCGCCGCCAGGAAAAACACCACTCCCGTCGCGGCCAGAATTTCGGAAGGCTTCTCCTGGAAAAAGAACGCATAACGGTAAAATACGCCCAGGTTGATGACGGCGAACATCAGAAGCGATACGGGAAACGAAATTTTCATAATCGGCGCAATCAGCCGGGGCGTCCAATAGCGGATGATCTCGACCAGGACAATCGGAATAAACATGACGGTCGCGAGCAGCTTGAGCATGGCCCAGAAGGAAATCGCCATTTCCCGGGCGAGCAGGAGCTTGACGAGAATCGGCAGCGTAAAGGGCGCCAGCGCCGACGTGATCACCACAACCACGAGAACCAGCGATGAATTGCCCTTGACCATGTTGGAAATCATCGGCGAAACCACACCGGTGGAAACACCTGTCAAAAGAAGAGCGGCAAGGGCGTACCGGGGCGCCGCGACCCAGAAGAGCCCGTAAAGCGCCACCGGCAGAAGCGCGAGTTTGAGCACCGTGAAGCCCAGGATCTCCCGGACGTGGCCCCGAAGCGCCTTCCAGACGTCGGCCAGATCAATGGAGAGGTAACTCAGAAAAAAGTTGACCATCAGGCAATAGACGGGAAACGCCGCAAAGCGGGCGCCGAAATCGGGGAAAAGGACGGCGGCGGCCATCGAGGCGATCACCACCGTCACCAGCATGATATCATTTGAGCGAAACGGCATTTGCATAAACAATGTTTACCAGACAAGAGCTATCTTATCAAGATCTTTGATTTTATACATCATTGACTTGGAGTCAACTTTTTCTTACAATGCGCCAAACCCGCTTCTTCAATTCTACCGGGTAAGGAAGGAGAGCACGAGTTATGGCAGCAAATTTTGTTTATTCCACCCGCGAACACAAGTTTATCCTCAAAGAGTGGCTCGACATGTCCAAAGTCTTTGAACACGGACGGTTCAAAGGGGGCTACACGATTGACGACCTCGATTCCATCCTGGAAAACGCGCTCAAAATCGCCAAAGAAGTCGTCGCCCCGACCAACGAAGACGGCGATAAGCTGCACGCCGTTTACAAAGACGGCAAGGTCACGACTCCCGAATCGTTCAAGAAGCCTTACTGGACGGTGCAGGAAAACGGCCTGGGGTCCAGCAACGCCGACCACTCCGACCCCAGTTCGCTGCCGCTGTGCGTCATGGGCTGCACCAACGAGTACCTGGCCGCCGCCAACGCCGCGTCCGGCCCGTACGTCATGGCCACCACCGGCGCCGCCGGCCTGATCCGGGACTTCGGCAGCGGAAAGATCAAAAACCTCTTCCTGCCGAAAATGTATTCCGGCCGGTGGTCCGGAACAATGGACCTCACCGAGCCCAACAGCGGATCGGATGTGGGGGACATCACTACCAAAGCCACGCCCACCGGCGAACCGGGGATTTACAACATTGTCGGCACCAAATGCTTCATTACCGGCGGCGATCAGGACATCACGGAAAACATCGTCCATCTCACGCTGGCCCGCATCGAAGGCTCGGCGCCGGGCACCAAGGGCATCTCCCTGTTTGTCGTTCCCAAGTACTGGCACACGCCGGACGGCGAAAAAGGCGAGTTCAACGACGTCAACTGCGGCGGCGTCGAGCACAAGCTGGGGCTTCGGGGATCGGCCACGAGCATCATCAACTTCGGTGAGGACGGCAAGTGCCGGGGCTATCTGCTGGGCGATCCGCCGGTGGACGGCAAAGGCGCGGGCATGGCCCAGATGTTCCAGATGATGAACGAGGAGCGCACCGTCACGGGTCTGGCGGCGCTCGCGGCCGCTACGGTTTCCTACAACAACGCGGCCCTGTACGCCGCGGGCCGCATTCAAGGGCGTCAGCTCACCAATCCCAAAGCAGGCCGCGTCACCATCATCCATCACGAGGACGTCCGCCGCATGCTCATGTTTCAGAAAGCTGTCACCGAAGCCAGCCGGGCGATGATCGCCATGTCGTATTACTGCATGGACATCGCCGAAAACACCGACGATGAAAACGAGCGCAAGCGCGCCAAGGCGTTCGTGGAAGTCAACATTCCGATTGTCAAGGCCTGGTGTTCCGATCTGGCGTTTCTCAGCATCTCCGAAGCCATGCAGTGCTACGGCGGCTACGGCTTTTCCGAGGACTACCCCATCGCCCAGCAGCTTCGCGACTGCCGGATATACCCGATCTGGGAAGGCACCAACTTCATTCAGTCCATGGACCTGATCGGCCGCAAGTGGATGATGGCCGGCGGGCAGGTGTTCAATCTCTGGTTTACCGAACTCGAAAAATTCGCCGCGGACAACAAAGATCATCCCGAGCTGGCCGCGGAAGTGGCGCTCTTGGCCGAAGCGCTCGGCCAGTACAGGGAAATCCAGACCACCATGGCCGGCTACCTGGGCCAGGGCAAGTTCGGCATGATCGGCTTTTTCGCCACCCGCATTCTGCACGCGACGGGCTATCTTTACGGCGCGAAACTGCTGCTGGAGCATGCGCTTCTCTGCGGAAAGAAAATCGCCGAAATCGGCAAGAAACATTTCGAATATCCGTACTATGCGGGCAAGGTAGCCTCGGCCAAATTCTTCGCCCGCAACATTCTGCCCAACGTGGGCATGATCCTGCGCGTCATCAAGGAAGGCGACGCTTCGGTGATGGAAATTTCCGAAGCGTCCTATCTGCCGGAATAACCTTTTTGTCCGGGGCGGGAGACGCCTCTCCCGCTCCGGATTATCCAAAGGCCCATCCCTCAAGCGGCTTTCCGGAAATAACGCCGGTAGAGGACAAACGTGTAAACCGCCAAGTTTACCGCGATCACCAGGATTCCCAAAACATACTGCATGGCGGCGGTCAGCCCCGGCGGATAGATGACCGGAATAAGGTAGTGCGCGATAAAATCGCTGCGGTAAGCCGCCTCGCCGGCCAGGCGGCGCAGAGAATTCTCGAGCGGCGTGAGCGGGCAAATCCAGCCGGTAAATTCAATCGCCGCGCCCCAGAGCGCCGCGGGCACGTGCGCCCAGGCCAGGCGCGGATGGAACAGGACGATGAACCCGCCGGCGACGACGAAAACAATAAACAGAAAGTGAACGATGATGACCGCATCGGCAAAGAGTAAATACACGGCGCTTCCTCAGGGTTACTCAATGGCCCCGCTCTTTTTCAAAAGATCCCGGACGGCTTCGGCCAGTCTGCGGTAGCCGGCTGCGTTGGGATGAATCAGATCGGCTTTCAGGGAACGGTCGGCCAGAATATCGGACAGGGTTTTTTCTTCGAGCGGCGTAATCAGGTCGGAGGCGAGGTCGCGGTAGAGAGGATCCGGCGCAACGGACAGACCCAGCGCAGGAACGGCCAGCAGCGCTACCGACGCGCCTTTCTCACGGGCAAGCCGCACCATCGCCCGAAGGTTTAAGGCCGCCTGCTTCCGGTCGAGCCGCCGCAGAAAATCGTTGCCGCCCAGGCAGAGGATGACGAGCGCCGGTTTCTCCCGTTGCAGAACCTCCGGAAGACGCGCCAGCCCGGCCGCGGTCACTTCCCCGGAAACGCCGGCATTGACGACCCGCCGGCCGATGAGGCGCTCCAGAACCGCGGGGTAGCTTTCCTGCGGCGCCGCCCCGACGCCGTAAGTAATGCTGTCGCCGAACGCGACCACCACGTCGTCTTTTTCCAGCCGGGGAAGTCCGACGGGGCGCGAACAGGCGGCAGCGGTCCAGAGAACCGCCAGCGACAGAAGCACAAGCGACATTTTCCGCGTTCTATTTTCCATTCTTCTCCCGGCAGGCTTGTATCTCCCGTCTTTTTTTCTCATTTTATCATGTTCGGACGTTTTGTGCGCGTCTTCCTTTCGGACGGTCGGAAAAATGCCGTTTTTCACCGGAATTTTTTTATGATACATACGTATGCATTAAAATGATTCCTGGAGAATCTGAAATGTTTGACTGGTTCAGAAACCGCCGCCGCCGCAAACTTGCAGAAGCGCCCTTTCCGACCGGCTGGGAGGACGTGATCCGCCGCAACATGGCGCACTACCGAATGCTGGATGAAGACGAACAGCAGCGGCTTCGCGAACGGATCGTCATTTTCGCAGCCGAAAAAAACTGGGAAGGCTGCGGAGGGCTGGCGCTCACGGATGAAATGCGCGTCATCATTTCCGCCATGGCCTGTCTCTTGATTTTAAACCTGCCCCGCACCGACTTCGACAATGTCGAATCCATCCTCGTCTATCCTTCCGAACTGGTTCTGCCCGAACGCAGGATCGGCTTTTTTGAAACCGCGCTGGAGCCGCTGGAGCCCGCCTACCCCATCACCGGCCAGGCTTTTGAACAGGGTCCGCTCATCCTGGTCTGGGATGCCGTTTTGGAAAGCATCCGCTACGCCGGAGGCGGCTACAACGTGGTGTATCACGAATTCGCCCACAAACTGGACATGCAGGACGGCATCGCGGACGGCACCCCCCGCCTGCGGGACCGCGCCGAATACCGCGACTGGGTCAAAACCTGCTCGCGCGAATTTGCCAAACTTCTGAAAGACGTGGAAAAAGGAAAGCGGACCTTCCTCGACGAATACGGCGCGACGGACGAAGCGGAATTCTTCGCCGTCGCCACGGAACATTTTTTCGACCAGCCGCTTCGCATGCGCCGGGCCGCGCCTGAGCTTTACCGGGTGCTGAAAGGATACTACCGGCAGGATCCGGCCGCGCGCGAGCAAAAAGACAAGCAGCGACGGGAAACAGACAGCCTTGATGAAGATTCGTAAAAGGAAAGCAATGAACGTCCGGATAAAATGGATCGGCCTGATTAACCGGGTTGCCACCGGCGACAGAAAAATTCGCCTGCTGCTTGCGCCGGCTGTGGGTCTGTGCTTTTTTCTTTGCGCGATTTTTTTCGTGCTTCTGGCCCTCGTGACCGACAGGCGGCTGAACCTTCCCTCCTTTCCTCCCGCGCCGTATCATCGGCATCTCGGTTTTCCCGTTATGGCAGCCGCGCTGCTTCTGCTGACCTGGTGCGTTTTTCATTTTGTGAAGAAAAAAGGCACTCCGGTGCCCATCCATCCGCCGCCCGTCCTGGTGGCTTCCGGTCCTTACGCTTTCACCCGAAATCCGATGCTGACCGGAATGTTCCTGCTGCTTTTCGGGCTTGGTTTTGTTTTGCAATCGCTGACGCTGCTTTTGATCTTCACGCCGCTTTTCATTTTATTGAGTGTCCTGGAGTTGAAAATCATCGAGGAGCCGGAACTGGCGATGCGTCTGGGCCGGAACTATCTGGACTACAGGAAAAAAACGCCGATGTTTTTTCCGAAAACAGGCTGCATTGCGAAAAAAAGGAGAAAAGGTTTATGATCGACTACATGCGGAGGCACGAAAGCCGCGTCCGGGATCTGCTCGCCGGCCGGCCGGCAAAGGAAGCGCTCGCCGAGCTGCTGGCGTATCACGACAAACAGATTTCCTGGATTCAACACGAACGCCTGGCGCATCTCATCACGATGATGTTCGTCTGCCTCTTCTTCCTCCTGGCCTTCGGGTGGTCGCTCGTCCATTTCACGGTTCCCTACATTCTGCTGACGGCGCTCCTGCTCTTCCTGTCAGCCGCCTACATCCTGCACTACTACCGTCTGGAAAACGGCGTGCAGAGCTGGTACGCGCTCTCCAATGAAATCCGGGCCAGGCTTTTGGAGAACGCCTAGGGCCAGTGCGCCGGAAATCCTGCGCGAGGCGAGCTTGGCCGCATGAAAAAAACCGTCCCTACCAGCTGCCCGACGCGCTACGGACATGGGCAGGAAATTGTATTTTGCCGGAGTATAAAAAAAGCAAAAACGGTGTCAACAATATAAAGGGCACAATATAAAGGGTTCATCCTGCCCCGGTCGCAAAACATGGGCGGCAGGCTTTCGCGTGCCGGCGCTTACCGACCAAGGCTACGCCAGAGCCTCCAGCGCCGCCGGCAGCTCCCGAACGCTTTTCAAAATTTTATAGGCTCCCGCGAAAGGGCTCGCGCCGGTAAACCGGCTCGGAATCACAACACAGCGGATTCCCGCGCCCACGGCGGAGGCCAGACCGCGCGGCGAATCCTCAATGACCAGGCATTCCTCCGGCGCGCATCCGCATAACGCCTGGGCCTTGAGGTACGGTTCGGGATGCGGCTTGAAATGCGCGCAATCCTTCATCGTCAGCACAAATTGAAAGTAGGGTAAAAGTCCTGATCGCCGATGAATGATCTCGAAGTGCTCGTGCCCGGAACTGGTGACGATCCCCATGGCATACTTTCCCTGAAGCGTGTCCAGCGCTTCCCGAACGCCGTCGATCACCAGCGGTTCGCGCGTGAGCAGATCGGCGTAGCGGGCATCCCGGATGCGGCGCAGGTTGTAAAAGGCCTCCGTTCCCGGTTTTTCCGCAAGCGTAAGAACGCTTCCTCCCCGGGCCAGAGAGATTTCCGCAAACTGATCCCAGTTGAGCGTCGCACCCACGCCTGCCAGCGTCTCCTGGTTGGCCCGAAAAAAAAGTCCTTCCGTATCGACCAGCACGCCGTCATTGTCCCAGAAGATTGCCTTGATCATGCCGCCTGGTTTCCCGTCTTTTTAAAAATACTCTACACCGCCTGAGTCTTAAGGTCAACCTGCGCCGGACGTAAAACAAGCAGGAACGCGTGAAAGGCGCCGCCGCCGTTCCCAACCTCCGCGCAGCTTATATGATCCGGCGTCATTTGACCCGTCCGGCCTTGTGTGCTATGGACCTCCAAAACATAGCAATGCACAAGAAAGGAACGCATCATGAATCTCTCCCGTTTTTCACTTGAAGGAAAAGTCGCCATCGTCACCGGAGGCAGCCGCGGCATCGGTTATGCAAGCGCGCTCGCCATGGCGGACGCCGGCGCCCATGTCGTCGTGAGCAGCAGAAAAATTGCGGACCTGGAGCGGGTCGCCGAGGAAATCCGCGTCAAAGGCGTGAAGGGAATGGCCGTTGCGGCCCATAACGCCAAAATCGATGACTCCCGGGCCCTGGTGGAAAAAGTCGTAAAAGAATTCGGACGGATTGATATTCTCGTCAATAACGCCGGAACCAATCCCTATTACGGAACGCTTCTGGAACAAGACGAGAAAACCTACGACATCACGATGAACGTCAATCTCAAAGGCATGTTCTTCTTAAGCCAGCTCGCGGCAAAAGTCATGATCCCCCAGGGCGGGGGAAGCATCATCAACACGTCCTCGATCGGCGGTCTGCGCGCGGGCGAACTGGGAATCTACTGCGTGACGAAGGCGGGCGTCGTCATGCTGACGAAGGTGATGGCCAAGGAATGGGGGCCCTACAATATCCGGGTGAACGCGATTGCGCCGGGCATTATCAAGACGCGCCTGAGCGAAGCGTTGTGGAAAGACCCGGAAGTGAGCAGGAAAGCCGTTTCCCGGATTCCGCTGCAGCGCCTGGGCGAACCGGACGAACTGGCGGGCGCCGTGGTGTTTCTGGCCTCCGATGCGGGAAGCTACATCACCGGCGAAACACTTGTCGTCGATGGCGGTCGCGTTCACGACGAACCGTCCTGGCGGGAGCAACCATAGAGGATAAAAACCATGAAACTGACATCTGTTGATCACATCAGTTATGCGGTGACGGACATCGACAAGGTCATCGCGTCCTGGACAACGCTTTACGGCATCGGCCCCTGGACTTTCCGGGAAAACGGCGGGGTGGACGGCAAAGGACGTCCCTGGAAAATCCGGATGGCTTTTGCCTATCTGGGTCCGGTGGAAATCGAGCTGGTCCAGTGTACGGAAGGCAGGATCTTTCAATCGAAGTTCCTCGACCGATGGGGCGAAGGAATCCATCACCTGGGATTTTTCGTCGACGACGTCGATGCGGAGGTGGCAAAGCTCGCGCAAGACGGCGCCACCGTGCTCGTTCACGATCCGGGCCGGTTCGCTTATGTCGATGCCGGCGGTCCGGGCGGCGCCATCTTTGAGTTGATGTCCAAAAGAGGCAAAATGGCGGCTGCTCCCGAAGGATAACCGCAAACAGGATGCGGATCGGCGTCCGGCGAAAGCGCGCCTTTGCCCGGGCGATACAGGAGAGGCGTGCGTTCGCTTTGCGCCGGGACGATGCCGCCATTCCGTTTTTGTTTTTCCGGGCCGGCGCCGGCCGCACGGAATCTTGCCTTCCTGACAAGACCGGTTCGCCGCCGGAGAACCGCTCCGCGCCTGACCGAAAGGTCATCCCGGCGGAGCAGCGCGGCGGCTTTCCCACTCATGAATGAGATCGCGTTGCGGTTGCTGGACCGTTTGCTGATGGATCAAAATTCGGGGAATATGAACCAGGATAAACTCTGGACAAAAAATTTTATCATTGTTTCCTTTATCAACTTTCTGGTGTTTCTGATCCATCTGCTTTTGATGGTCAGCATCGCTTCCTATGCCATCGAACGCTTTCAGGCCGCCGTCAGCACGGCGGGGCTCGTCGCCAGCATCTTCATCATCGGCGCTCTGATCGGACGCTTCAGCGCCGGGCGTGTTATTTCGGACCTTGGAAGCAAGAGCGTTCTGGGCTTCGGCGCCATCTTTTTTGTTGTCGTCCTTGTTCTGTATTTTATGGCCGTTAGTCTGCCCCTGTTGATTCTTGTCAGGCTGCTGCACGGAATGGCTCACGGAGTGGTCAGCACGGCCACAGGGACCATCGTGGCGCAGACGCTTCCGCAGCGCAGACGCGGCGAAGGCATCGGCTATTACGGCCTGAGCATCGTCATGGCTTCGGCCATCGGTCCTTTTATCGGGATTCTCCTGATTCAGCTGGTTGATTTCAAAACCGTTTTCTTGTTCACTGCGCTGCTGGCCGCTGCGAGTCTCGGCATCTCCTTCCTGGTGCAGGCGCCGGCTCAGCTTGCGCCCCAGGAGGAGGAAGGGAAAAAGGTCCACCGCTTCCATCTTTCCAACTTCTTCGAATTCAAGTCGATCCCCATCTCGGTGATCGCCTTAATCGTCGGGTTCAGCTGCTCCGTGATCATTGCGTTCATATCCATTTATACCAGAGAGCTGCGCCTGGAAAAGGCCGCAGGCCTTTATTTCGTCGTGTCGGCCGTTGCCACGCTGGTTACAAGGCCCATTGCCGGACGCCTGCTCGACATCCGGGGAGACAACTTTGTCGTCTATCCCTGCCTGCTGATCTATGCGCTGGGAATGTTTTTATTCAGCCAGGCCAATCACGGCATATTCCTGGTCCTGGCCGGAGCGCTGGTCGGCATCGGTTATGGAAACTTCATGTCCAGCGCCCAGACGATCGCTTTATCGGCCACAATCCCGCGGCGCTTCGGACTGGCGACAGCCACCTATTATGTTTTTCTGGATTTCGGAATCGGTGTCGGACCTTATCTCCTCGGATTGCTGGTTCCCTATACCGGTTATCGCGGCTTGTATGTAACGATGGCGATCCTGGCGCTGGCCACTGTGCCTCTTTACTACTTATTACACGGAAAAAAAGCGCCGGGCAAATAGACGCCGCCCTGACCCGGCGTACAGACGGCGGTCCGCGCAAGATCTCTCGACCCCTTTAAGGCTTGCGCGTCGCCTCACGACCGGCCGGACGCCGACCACGCGGTTTTCCAGCGGGCATACCCGGCCATGTAGGACAGAGACCGGACGGCTTTGCGGCTCGACAAGTAAAAGGGGATGCCGAAGCGTTCAGCCAGCGCCCCGAATTCCAGCACCAGTTTCTGCGACGGCCCGTAGCACCAGGAGACGATCGGTTTCTCGCGACAGGATCCGATGTAGCAAAGCAACTCCTCGTAGAAAGCCGGCTGCAATCCGTGCGAAACATAACCGTTAAAGTAAATACAATCGATGTTTTCATCCTCCCGGAGGACATCGAAACATTTTCTGTACAAAGAAAATATTTCAGCGCCCACCGCAGCCGACGCGGGCCCCACGTCCACGGGGTGGTTGCCCAGCGTGTCGCTCGCGGCGGCCAGCCGGCGGCGGCTTTCCGGCGAAAGTTCCCCGAGAGAAAGACCGCCCGCTTCAGCGGCATCAATCGCCTGAATGCCGATGGCCCCGGAAAAGGTGATCACCCCCAGACGGTTTCCTCGGGGAAGAGGATAGCGGAGAAACGGGGTGGCGCAATCGCGGAGGTCTTCGTATTCCTCGACCCGGAGGGCGCCGCCTTGCTTCAGGACCGCCTCGTACAGGTTCGCCTTGCCGGCCAGGGAGCCCGTGTGGGACGCCATGGCCTGAGCGGCGCCGGCCGATGTCCCGGGCTTGAGGCACAAAACAGGTTTTTTCAAAGAAACTTTTTTAAGAATGTCCAGAAACATCCCGGGCCGCCGCGAATGCTCCATGTAGAGGGAAATGACATCCGTGCTGTCATCCTCTCCGAGATAGTCCAGACAGTCCGTCTCATCGATATCGCACATATTTCCCAGATCAATGACTTTATTGATCCCGGCTGCGTATTCATCCCACGCCATGGCCTGCGGGCTGTACATGCCGGTCTGGGTAATAATGGAGAGTTTGCCCCGCCTGTTGTACTCGTAGCCCCGATCGTAGGGAACGGTAGTGAACCCGTTTTCGGAATTGAAAACCCCGACCGTGTTCGGCCCCATGATACGCATGCCGTAGGATTTTGCAATGAGGAGCAGCTCTTCCTGGCGAATTTTGCCTTTCACTCCCGCCTCTCCGAATCCATCGGAAACGATAACGGCCGCCTTGACGCCCTTCGTTCCGCACTGGTGAAGAATACCGGGCACGTGCTTGAAAGAGGTGACGATCACCGCCAGCTCGGGAACGGCGTCCACCTCGCTCAGACTGCGATAGACTTTGACGCCGTAGACCGTTTGCGCGCTGGGATGAACAGGATAGATTTGCCCCCGGTAGTTCCATTTCAACAAATCGCCGATAATGACGCCGGCGCCGAAAAACCAGTTTTCCTGCATGCTGCCGAACAGGGCGATGCTCTGGGGGTTGAAAAACGGATTAAGCCGGGAGGCCCTTCTTGTCATGCGGTCTTTATCCCCTTCAAAACTTCCTGAGACAACAATTCAGTCCCGGGACGCGTTCATGATCACTCTCGTCTTATCCATCAGTTCCGTCATGTTTTCTTCATGGTAGTCCGTGACGGGAATCGGTTTGTGAATGATCATGGTCACGTTACCGGGTCGCAAGTCAATGCTTCCTTTCGGCAGGATGTTGCGAGTGCCGTTGATGGTGACGGGTAAGATGGGCAGCCCGAGGTCCAGCGCCATCTTGAAGGCGCCTTTCTTGAACGGTTTCATGGCCCCGTCGCTGCTTCGCGAACCTTCCGGGAAAAAGAGAACGGACGTTCCGTTTGCGATTTTGGTTTTGGCGGCGTTAATGGTTTCAACGGCCTTTTTCGTATCGGACCGGTCAATGAAAATATGCCCCAGGACCTTGCAGGCAAATCCGAGCACCGGAACCTTTTCCAGCTCTTTCTTCATGACCCATTTGAAATCGACGCCCACCCAGCCGTACAGGACGTAGATGTCGTAGAGACTCTGGTGATTGGCCGTTATCACATACGACGCTCCCGGCTTCATGTTTTCGGCGCCCTTGACGGCGACGGTCATCGGAGTGAAAAAGCTGTTGATCCTGGCCCAGAGTACGCCGCTGACGCTGCCGATGCGCGGTGAAAACAAGAGCGCAAAGACAACGGCGCCGATTCCGAAGATAAACGTGGTCACGACAAGCAACGGAAAAACAAACAGCCATTTGTACGGCTGGTAAAGGGCGCGGCTGATGCGGCCTTCACTTCTTCCCGCAGATAGTTTGATGCTGTTTGAAAATCTCAGCCGGTCATCCAAATACTTCTGTCGATATTCCGCAAAAAGATCCTTGGCCGCGTCTCCTAATCCCATCTTTCCCCCCCCACTATTTTAACGTTTTTAAGCGTCATCCGAAAGCAGGATCACTTTCCGCTCTCTGCCGCGGAGAGTGTTCAAGCCGATCCGCCGCTGCCGCCGGTCAAAGCTTGTCTTTTACTTCGTTCCAGAACAGTTCAACTCCTTCTTTCCACCCCCTGACATATCTTTCGGAGAAGCCGCTCAGGTAATCCTGCGCTTTCTGGCCGGTCGCCGTAAGCCGTTTTTTATAGGTTTCAAACATCTGAGAAAAATATTCTCCGAGTTTCTGATCCCGGCCGGGATCTTCATAGGGGGTCCAGGACAGCGCATACTGCAGTTCGTCATAATGGGCGGTTTTGCACCATTCGAGGCCGTCTTTTTTCCCGCATTCCGTGATGTTGAATTCGTAATCGATTTTTTCTTTTTTCAGCCGATCCACGACGGCCGAAAAATCGATTTCATTGCGAATCCTGGAGGTCAGAGCTTCTTTCTTCTGGATCATTCCGGAAACGGCGTTTTGAAATACCCGGGAAAAGTTCATCGAGGATTTCCAGGCCGCCATTCTTTCATAAAGCTCATCCGGAACGCTGATCGTAACTTTCTTGGCCATATTGATACATACTCCTGACGGTGATACGTATTTTTCAAAGATTAAGTACTTTAAAAATAAATCCGTGTCAATCGGCAAAATATGACAAGACAACAAAAGACTTGACGGCAAAAAGAGGACAACCCATAATCGGCGCGAAATTTTGATTTCCTATCGGGAAACGAATTTCCCGGCGCGCGACAACGATCGTCGCCGCACATTGCACAACAGGAGAGTTTATGAGCGACAGTTTAATTTTTCAGGATACGCCCGAGCTGGTCCACCCCTACATGCTGATCGGCTACTACGGCTGGCTTAACGCCGGCAATGTTGCCACCGGAAGCATCGATTACCTGCGCGACAAGCTTTCCGCCCGCAAATTTGCCTCTATTGACGCCAGACACTTTTATATCTGGCAGGTTCCGGGCTTTGATGCAGCGCAGATCATGCGGCCCCGCGTGGTCGTCGAAGGCGGCCGGATCAAGTCCCTCGACGAACCCGCCAACGAATTCTTTTTCTGGCAAAGCGGCGCCGAACACGACCTGATCCTTTTTTCGGGATTCGAACCGAACGTGGCCTGGCCGGAATATACGTCGGCGGTTTTAAGCGTCGCCAAACGCTATAATGCATGCCGGATCTATATTCTGGGCGGCGTCTTTGACCAGGTTCCCCATACCCGGGACACCAGCGCTTATGCCGTGTTGAGCTCTGCGGAGATGAAAACCGAATTCCGGTCGTTTCCGCTCCTCAATTATACGGGGCCGTGCAGCTTCTCCACTCTGCTCGTGGATCACGCCGGCCGGGAGGGAATCGAGGCGGCGAGCATCGTGGCCAGGGTTCCGCCGTATGTTGAGTCGTTTAACGCCAAAATATCCCACGATCTTCTGCAAAAGGTGCTGGCACATACCTCGCTGACCCTTGATTTAAGCGATCTTAAAAAATCGGGAGACGTCGCGGCCGCACTGATGGACCAGGATTTCAGCCAAAACAAAACCGCCTTGAAGCAACTCCGGAAACTGGAAGAAGCCTACGATGCGGCCCTGTTGCCGAGCTACGGCTATCAGGAAGTCAGCGTCGATGAACTCATGCAGGAAATCATGAATGTGAAAAAGGACGGCCGCAAACCGCACTGAAGATGGATCGGGGAAACGCCCCTGCAGGGATCAAGACGTTCAGGGGCGCTCCTTTACCGTTTAGGCGCATACCGGCGGCCGCTTGTCTTTCCAGGGCCTGGCCGTTTCCAACTGGGACGCCAGCCGGAAAAGTGTCGCCTCGTCTCCGAACCGCCCGATGAAATGCGATCCGACGGGAAGCCCGCCGTCATTCCAGTACAGGGGCACCGACATGGCCGGCAGCCCCGTGGCGTTGCAAAGCGGCGTGAAAGGACAAAACTCCCCGGCGCGCACCCATCCGTTGAGCGGATTGTCCGGCGTCGGATCGAAGCTGCCCAGCGGCAGCGGCGGCAGCGCCAGCGTGGGCGTGAGCAGGATATCGTACGTTTTAAAGAAAGAGGCAAATTCACGCGCCATCCGCTGCATGGCGCCGACCGCGAGCAAATAGTCGGCGGCATCGTTGGCGCAGGACATTTCATACAATCCCCAGGTCAGTTTTTCAAAATGCTCTTTTGAGAGTCCCATTTTAACGAAAATTTTGACGATGGACGCGACGCCGGCGGCCCAGATGACGCCAAAGGCTCTCCTCACGGCCGCCGGGTCAGTGATCGGCGCCGAAGGCATCTCTTCAACGATATGTCCCAACCGCTCGCAAAGCAATGCGGCATCCTTAACGGCCTTCACGCAATCCTCGTGCACGGGGACATCGAACGCCGCGGGCAAAAACGCAATACGCAGCCTTCCGGGGTCTGCGCCGACCTCCTCAATAAACGGCCGGGCAATGGGGGGCGCCCAGTAAGGGTCGCCCGGCAGGCATCCGGCGGTGGCGTCAAGAAGCGCCGCGCTGTCCCGGACGGAAAGCGTAAGCGCGTGTTCGTTCACCGCGCCGCCCATCACGTCGCCGAAATCCGGCGCCAGGCTTATTCTGGCCCTGGTCGGTTTTAATCCGAACAGACCGCAGCAGGAGGCCGGTATCCTGATGGAACCGCCGCCGTCGTTGCCGTGGGCCATGGGCACCATGCGCGAGGCCACGGCCGCGGCGGAACCGCCGCTCGAACCGCCCGGCGTATGCTTCACATTCCATGGATTTTTGGTCGCTCCAAACGCCTCGGGTTCGGTTGTCGGAAGGATTCCGAATTCGGGAGCGTTGGTCTTGCCCAGGACGATCAAACCGGCCTTTTTATACCGGCTCACCAGCTCGCTGTCATGATCCGGGGCGTGCTGTTTGAGCAGCTTCGAACCCATCGACGTGGGCACTCCCTTGTAGAGCGCAAGGACGTCCTTCAGCAGAAAGGGCACTCCGGTAAAGGGACCTTCCGAAAGCCGGGCCTTTGCCGCCTCGCGCGCCAGCTCGTACATGGGCGTTATGACCGCATTGAGCTCGGGATTGAGCTTCTCCATGCGTCCAATCGCATCATCGACCAGTTCGAAAGGCTGGACTTCTTTTTTCCGGACCAGTCCGGCAAGCGCCGTGGCATCCAAATACTTCAGTTCATTCGACAGGGACATTATGACCTCCTTGATTTTAAATTTAGTGAGACATCCTTCAGTGGCCCGGGAAAAATTTTGTTTCCTGCGCACCGGATTTAATTGAAGAAAAGACCTCCGAGAATATCCGCAAACTGAGGCGCTTTTCCAAATAATTATCAAGTTTATTTGCGGCAAAGGCAACTTCTTTTTTTCTTTTTTTTCGTGGAGTTAAGATTATCTTGACAGCCAAGACTCCGTTTCCTATAGTCCACCTGGAAAAAACAGGTTTCTATCCATCATTTTCAAAAGAGGAGAACAGGGATGAGGGTAAAGATGCGGTCAGCCGTGGCATTGGCCGTTTTGATCGTGGTTGTTTTAGCGGTCTGCGCCGCCGGCGCATCTGAGCATTGCAAACTCATAAAAGAGTACGGCAGAGGCAAGCTCTACGATTGCAGCGGCATGAGGATGGCCGTCCTGGAGGGCAATTACAGAGAGATGGGCCGGCAATACGGGGCCCTGTTGAAGGACGATATCCTTGCTTTTTATCAGCAGATGATCGAGGGATTTGTGCTGAGAAGCGGGCTCTTCAGCGAAGAAGACCTGCGCCGGCTGGTCATCGATCCCGCCATCAGAACACAGGCCAAACGGCAGAGCGAACTGCTCAGGGGGCTTTCCGAGAAAACCGGTCTGTCCTTTGAGAAGCACGCGCTCCTCAACCTGAACGTGCAGACGGTCATGTACATGAGAAAGCTCGGTTCCGGCAATGCCACAGCCTGCACGTCCCTGGCGGCCTGGGGCGATTTTACGGCGAACCGCCGGACCTACACGGCCAGAAATCTTGATTTTCCCGGCATCTATCGGGAAGCCGCGAAAAAAGTCGGAATCGTGCTGGTGATGAAACCCAATGACGGAAGCAATTCTGTTGCGGGAGTGTGCAACGCCGGTATGATCAACTTCTTTGATGCAATGAACGACAAGGGCATTTACGTTGAGGGAAACAACGCCGCAGACTCCGAAGGACTGGTCATTTACGCAGACCGGTCGGTGATCTTTGACGAAGGCACGAATATCCTCTTTGACGCCGATACCATCGAGGCGGTTGAAGGGAGGTTGAGAACCATCCGTGCGAGCTATCCCCTGATCTTCATGTGTGCGGGACCCGACACGGCATGCTACTTCGAAAACGGCACGACGGACGTGAAAAAAAGGGTCGCCAAAGAAAACGGCCTCATATCGGCTGCAAATCAGTTCCTTGAACCGTCCTGGCATATTCTTCCTCTCAAAAATCCGGGCGCGTGGTATTCGGAAGCAAGGCAAAGCCGGCTGGAAGCTCTGGCAAAAGCGAACAAGGGCCGGATTCAGGAAGAGACTCTGATGAAAATCCTCGATGAACGGCTCTTCAACAAGGATGGATCGTTCGGGAAAGGCGCCTCCGTGATCGAAAAGGATCCCAAGGATGACGAGGTGACCGTCCATCAGGTCGTTACCTGCCCGGCGGCAAGAAAAATGTGGGTGAGAATTCCCACACACACCGGCTGGATCTTTTTCGATCTGAAAAAAATCTTTCAAAAGTAAAGAGGAAAGCAAGGTTGCGGAAAAAGGCAAGACCTGGAGCCACTCGCGATTTTGTATTTCGCGTTCCCCTATTTTGATGAAGAGCGAGAAGGGGCAAGACAGATCCTGCTAAATTCATACGGCCCACCCAATGTCGCGTCCGGACAGTCCGCCCTGCCTTACCTTGTTTTCGCATCGGCAGGGACTGGCCTTCCGGATCACAGGACGTCGCAACGTCAAAATCTCTCCTGTTGACAGAAAAACCGATTTCGAATAGAAAAACATACGTATGTTTTATATGCGGCAATAATATATTTATAACTATTTAATATTCATAATGAAAGGAGGTTGCAAAAACAGGTTCCTGCGAATAGTTCAATAGCTTTAGAATGATAACAATCAGTCCCATTTTTCACCGGATATTAAGGAGGAGATTGCAGATGAGATGTATCAGAAAAAGCGTCATTTTTTTCGCATGCGTGCTTTCAGTCCTATTCCTTTCAACCTACAGCGCCTCAACGGCCTTTGCCGCGCCGGCAAAGGCAAAAACCAAAGCGGTAAAATCAGAATCGGCGGACCCGTTCGGCAAAGTCAATGACGCTTTTGACGTCAACAAAATGAGCGACATGTCCGATTACGATCCCGCCACTCCCGTTATTCCCGAAGGAGACACCATCAAGATCGCCGTGGTGGCCGCTTTTTCCGGCCCCAGCGCCTTTAACGGCATAAGTTATTTCTTCATCGCCCAGTGGGTAGCCCACGACATCAACAAGCGGGGCGGCCTGATGGTGGATGGCAAGAAAAAGCTGATTCAGGTCATCAAAGCCGATCACATGTCCAGACCGGATCAGTGCAAGAAGATCGCTGAAAGAATGGCCCTCCAGGAAAAGGTCCATTTCTTCTGGGGCACCGACGGCAGCCATTTCATGAAGATCATCAACGAAACAGCAAGCAAATACAAGATCATCGCTTTGAACGTTCCCTGCCTGGCCGATGACCTTCAGGACGCCAACAATTTCTCGCGCTACGCTTTCCACTCCTCCTATTCAACGGAGCAGATCGCCCGCGGTCTGGCGTATTTCTACGGTCAGATCCGGAAGAAGGAAAAAAAGTTCTACATTCTGAACCAGGATTACGCCTTCGGCCGCATTCTGGCGGAAAGCTTCAAAAAAGGCTTGAAGGAATACTATCCGGAGGCGCAGGTGGTGGGTGAAGATTTTCACAAACTCTTCCTCACGGATTACGCCCCCTACCTGGAAAAAGTCAGAGCTTCCGGCGCCGAGGTCATCTTCACGGGCGACTGGCTTCCGGACGCCGGCAACCTGCTCAAGCAGGCCCGCCAGATGGGTGTCACGCTGCCTTTTGCCAATGTCTACATGGACAACCAGAACTTCCTCAATGAAGTGGGCGTCGAAGGAACGAAAGGCCTGATGAACATCAGCCCCTACAGCGTCCCCAATCCGTATTTCAAGTCCAAGGAAGAAATCAAATTCTACAATACCTGGCTGAACCTGTGGAAGACCAAGTGGAAGACGCCGCCTTTCAACACGATCGCCTACCAGCATGCCACGGCCAGCGGCGCCGTCTGGCTCATGCAGACTTACTGGCTCTTCAGCGTGGTCGAACGCGCCCAGAGTATCGATCCGGAAAAGATCATCAAAGTGTGGGAAAACGATACCTATCGTTTTGTCAACGGCAAAGTGATTAAAATGCGCGCCTGCGATCACAAGGCGATTCAGGACCTCGCGGTCGTCGAATACGTGCCTCCCGAAGAGCAAAAAGTCTCCTTCAACATTCCTCCTTACTACTGGTTTAAGAATGCATCCTACACGGGGCCCGTTTCCCGGATTCCGGCGGAAAAGATCCTGCCCTGGATGGACCAGAATCTCGACCGCTGCAAAGGCAAGAACGGCTGGGGCGAATAATTTCCCGTTGAAAAAGCCCCATTGAAAAAACAAGACACCGGAACCGGCCCCGCCGGTTCCGGTGTCTTGTATCCCCCCGGCCAAGACAACGTTAACCGATCACCCTTCCTCCCATCGTCCTTTTTCCTTCATCCGCTGCGCCCTTTGGTCCTCCGGGTCGGGACGGCGTTCCAGGGATCGTCAGGCCAGGGATGCTTCGGGTAGCGGCCTTTCAATTCTTTTTTCACCTGCGGGTAACCGGTATTCCAGAATTGTTTCAGATCGCGCGTTATTGAAACGGGCCGGCGGGCGGGCGAAAGAAGATGAAGAAGTAATTTTATCCTTCCTCCGGCAATGGCCGGCGTGTCGGCCAGGCCGAACATCTCCTGGAGCTTGACGGGAAGGACCGGAATCTCCCCGGAAACATAATCAATCGGAATGCTGTGGCCGCTGGGAACGCCGATCGCCGCGGGCGCGCGGTCGGCCAGAAGATGCCGCTGCTGCCACGAAAGCTTTTCCTGAAGGGCGGGCAAAATGTTCAGAGCGGCAAGCTGACCGGCGCTGCGGATGCCGGCGAGCCAGGGCAAAAGCCATTCTTCGGGTGTTGCATGCAGCGTTTCTTCGGCCATGTCCGGCCAGTTTTCTTCAGGAAAGGTTTCTCGCATCAGGCGCACGCGGGCCTGGAACTGCAGGGCCTCCCGGCTGAAGTGAATTTTGGCCGCACCGGAGCGAATGGCAGAACAAAGGACGGATACAACTTCCGCCTCCGGAGGATTGGCCGGTTTTGCCGCAAGCACAATCATTCCCAACCGTTCTTCCAGAGTGGCGACGATACGGCCTTCCTGTTTGTCCCACACGACGCGCCGCAGGATTTCAATCTGATGGCCCAGTTCTTTCCGGATGAGCGCCTCCGCAAGCGGTTCGGCCACATGGACCGTACCTTCCGTCTTTTCGCCTTTATCAACCACAACGGCAATCAGGTAGGAACCGTCGTCCGGCGGATGTTTGACGGAAAGTTTCATCCCTCTTCCCTGCCGCAAAACATACCGGTTCTCATCGTCTTCGCGCTTTTTGGCGATGCGGTCGGGAAAGGCGCAAAGGAGCAGTCGGGGAATCACGCCGCCGGTTTCTTCGCCGGACCCTCCGGGGATTTTCCCGGACAGGCGCCGCAGTTGCCTGGAAGTTGCATCCACCGCGCGCAACGCCCACGGGTCCGCCTCACCGGAGGGCCGCTTGTCTTTTCGCCACCCCCGCAGGATCTCCAGGCGCTCGCCCAGATCCGCGCCGCCGAGAGGCTGCGCCGAGGCAGAGCGGAGAATGTCGCGCTCGGACAGCAGCGCCGCCAGATCCGCGCCCAGCGACGGGCAGCCAAGCCGCACCGCTTCCGTAAGCAGGCGGCCGAGCCGCGGATGAAGAGGCAGGCGCGCCATGGCGATGCCGGCCGGCGTAATCGACCCTTTGGCATCCAGGGCGCCAAGTTCAACAAGCAGTTCCCGCGCCGTTCGCCAGGCGGCGGGCGGAGGAGGATCGAGCCAGGAAAGCTGTCCCGGGTCTAAAACCCCCCAGGCGGCCAGATCCAAAACAAGAGACGACAAATCGGAAATGGCGATCTCCGGCGGGGCAAAGGGAAGGAGCGTCTGGAACGTATGGGAGCTGTAGAGGCGATAACAAACGCCCGGTCCCAGACGGCCCGCCCGGCCCTGACGCTGCCGGGCTGATGCCTGCGACACTGTGACGGTGACCAGGCGATTCATGCCTGTGGCGGGATCGTACTGAAGCCGGCGGGTAAGTCCGCCGTCAATCACGACACGAACCCCTTCAATCGTCAGGCTGGTCTCCGCGATGTTTGTGGCAAGGACAATCTTGCGCCGGGACGAAGGAAGAATCGCCCTTTCCTGCTCGTCGAAGGGCAAATCGCCGTAAAGGGGATGAAGCGAGATGTCGCCGGAAAGGGTTTGTGCCAGAACGTCTCTTACGGCGCGGATTTCTCCCGCCCCCGGCAGAAAGACGAGAATGTCGCCTTCCGTCTCTCCCAGCGCTTTTTGAACGACAGCGGCGGTTCGTTTGGTCACGGATTGATCCCGGTCGTCCCCGCAGTAGCGCTCCTCCACAGGAAAGGATTTGCCCTGCGAGGAAATGACGGCCGCCCCGGAAAGCAGGTCCGCCACCGGCCCGCCGTCCAGCGTGGCGGACATCACCAGAATTTTCAGATCGTCGCGCAGGGCGCGGCGGATATCGAGACACAGCGCCAGCGCGAGATCCGCCTGCAGGCTCCGTTCATGGAACTCGTCGAAAATCACCATGGCGACGCCTTCGAGCGATGGATCGGCCAGGATGCGCCGGGTGAGGATTCCCTCCGTCATCACTTCGATGCGTGTGCCCTGCGAAACCCGGCTGTCGAACCGGATGGAATATCCCAGCGTCCGGCCGATTTCCTCGCCCAGCGTTTTGGCCATCCACCGGGCGGCGGAAACGGCTGCGATCCGCCGGGGCTCCAGCATCAGGATGCGCCCTTTTTCCGGCGGAATCACATCCAGAAGCGCCAGGGGAACCCGGGTGGTCTTGCCGGAGCCGGGCGGCGCCTGAAGGACCAGGGCGGAATGTTTCCGGACAGCCTCTTTCACTTCCGGAAGGATGTCGTCGATCGGATAGGAGGTTAAAACGGGTTTGCTCTTCAGATCTTTTTGCATGCCGGAAGTATAGAGAGGGTGGCCGATGGTGTCAATACTCTCCTGCGCAACACCCCGGTTGCGCCCTTTCTAAAGAATGGAGAAACGCCTACAACTTGCGCAGCTCCTTCTTCAGGATTTTACCGACGAGCGATTTGGGCAGGGCCGGAAGAATGGCCACCTCTCCGGGTACGAAGAAGCGCTTCAGCTTCTGCCGGCAAAATTCCCGAATTTCCTCCGCGGTCGCCGACAGACCGGGTTTGAGCGCGACAAACGCCTTGATCTCTTCTCCGTAAACCGAATCTTTCACGCCGATCACGGCGGCTTCGGCAACCGTCGGATGGGCGTAGAGCACTTCTTCAATCGCCCGAGGTGAAATGTTTTCACCGCCCTTGATGATGATATCCTTCTTCCGGTCGGCAATGAAGAAGTAACCGTCGGCGTCCACGTAGCCGATATCGACCGTATGCAGCCAGCCGTTGCGGATTATTTCCGCTGTCGCTTCGGGCTGCCGCCAGCAGCCTTTCATCACCATCGGTCCGCGGAGAACGATTTCGCCTTCCTGCCCCGGCGGAACTTCCCGGTCCTGATTGTCGAAGATCTTCATTTCCATGCCCACCTGATAGTTGATGGGTACGCTCACCGCGCCGATCTTCCAGATGGCTTGAAAGGCCGAAAAGATCTCCGAACAGTTGGGCATTTGCAGAATGACCCGGTCGCCGCGCTTCACGCCCAGTTTCATGAGGGCGTTGCCGAGCTTTCTGGCCGTGCAGTCAAGGTTTGCGTTGGTGTACTCCCGGCCTTCATAAAGGATACTGACCTGCTCCTCTTCCGCAACGCTTTTTACCAGCACGCTTTTTACCAGCAGTTCGGAAATGTTCATAAGTTCACCCTCTCCGAATCATAACGAAAATCAATCGTCTCTTTCCCCTGCCGGGAGCGAAAATCCGCGGCTATTTCGCCATCCACCCCAGTCCCCTGGCATGCAGGCTCTGGATGTAAAGCCGGTCGGCGGTTTCCGTCACACCCGTCGTTTCCGGGTAAGCGCCGCTGGGATCCTGCAAATCAGCGACAATCCGTCCGTCTTCGGTAAAGGCGATCACGTGGCCGTAGGCCTTCGGCACCGGCCACAAGGCGCGCGGCAGCCGGAGCGTGATCTTGCGCAAAAACGGCTTTTCAGCCAGCCTGTCTACGACCGCGTTGCGCGGCTTGGCAAAGCCCAGCCAGATTCTGCCGTCTTCCCCCCGCATGAGATTGTCCGGATAGCCGGGCAGGTTATCCAGCAATACGCGGGCCTGGTCGCCGCCCTGGGCCACATCGAGATCGCGCGCCGCGACGGAAATTTTCCAGACACGGTATTTGCCGGTTTCATTCACAAAGAGCGATTGTTCATCGCGGCCGAGCGCAATGCCGTTGGCAAAACTCAATCCCCTGGCCACTACCCGCGCGGTTTCTGCAACCGGATCGTACTCCAGAATCCGTCCGGTGGACGACTGTTCCAGGATATCCAGAATGCTGGCCTCGAAGGTTCCACCCCAGTCGGCGGGCGCAAAGCGGCCGGACGCGTCGCTGAAGTAAATTTTACCCGAACCGGCGACAACGACCGCGTCGGCATAGCGGATCGGCTCGTTGCCGGCCCTGTCGGCAAGGAGAGTGACTTTCCGGTCGGGGCCGACAGACAGCAGGCCTTTTACCGCGTCCGCGGCGATGAGGTTCCCCCGGGCGTCGAAATCAAATCCCAGCACACGCCCGCCGGTATTGACAAAGACCTCCTTAGCGCTGCCGTCTGGATTCATGCGGAGAATATTGCCGCTCAGCACGGTTGTGTAAAGCTTGCCGTCCTTGCCGATGACGATGTGCTCCGGCCCTTCCTCGGCGCCGAGCGAAATCAGGCGGAGCGAAGCCAGTTTCGTGTTTGCGGCGTGCGGCCCCGTATAACCGGGCGGTTCGGGCGCCTTCCAGGCAACGGGCTTAATCGGCACCGGTCAGAACAGCAAATACAAAACGCCCAGAAGCGTGACACAGATGATGACCAACAGCAGTTTTTTCATGAAGGCCTCCACAAATGTTTTCCGGTTGTTGAAAAAATACGCCACGCTTACTTCTTCAGGACTTGTCGATGTTGCTGGTAAAGCTCATAAAGCGACTTCAGCATATCGGGAATGGGCAGTTCGTATGGGCATTTCTCGAGGCAATCGCCGCAGGCGTTGCATTCGCGCGTGCTTTCCATGGGCAGACGGCAAAATTCAACCGCCACGGCGGGCGACATCCGCTGCGCAATCACCCGGTATCCCATGGCCTGCGTGATCAGAACCCCGTTGGGGCAAGGCTGGCAGTATTCACAGCGGCGGCAAAATTGCCGGCCCAGTTCGGACCGGTAACGCTCCATCTCAGCGAGGTCGTCCGGTGTGACCCGGTTTTCGGTTGCATAAAAAGAGACAACCTCGTCCACGGCGGCCACCGAGTCAAAACCGGGAATGGGCAGCACATGGGGATACTGCCGCAGAAATTTGAAAGCGATTTTTGCATTGTCGATCATGCCGCCCGCAAAGGGCTTCATCGCCAGGATGCCGAGATGGCCTGACCGGGCGGCTTGGAAAAGCTCATCGGCGGCTGCGACTTCGATAAAGTTGAAGGGAATCTGGACCGAGCAAAACAGGCCGGTTACGGCCAGTTTCACGGCCATTGCCGGACTGTGGGACGAAAAACCGATGAACCTGATTTTGCCCTCGGCCTGCGCCGCCCGAAGCGCTTCCAGCGCGCCGCCCGGCCCCTTGATGGTCTGCCAGTCCGCTTCTCTGGATACCTGATGCAACTGATAGAGATCGATATAATCCGTCTGGAGACGTCGAAGGCTCTTGTCGATGTGCCCGGCCATGCCTGCCGCGTCGCGCTTCAGCGATTTGGAGGCAATGACCACCCGATCGCGCATTCCGCGAAACGCCGCGCCGATCTTCTCCTCGCTGTCGAGATACATGTTGGCTGTGTCGTAAAAAGTGATGCCCCGGTCAAAGGCCCGGCGCAGAACCGAATCGGCCGTCTCTTTATCCAGGCGGATCAGGGGAATTCCCCCGAATCCCAGTTCGGAAACTTTCATCCCCGTTTTGCCGAAAATGATTTCTCTCATAAACGACATCCCGTTCCTTCAACATCAAGCGCCGATCGTCAGGTCATTCGTCCATCCGGGAAAAAAGCAAGTCTTGCGATGGTCATGACTATAGAAGACGGCATAAGACGTGTCAAGGTCAATTCGGGAACGGCCCGGAGCTCTTTTGCCGGATGCCCTGCGGCAAGTGCGGCAGGGCATCGACAACAACGTTCAAGCCAAAAAATCAACGCAGCAAAAAGCCCCCTGTCCGCGAGGACAGGGGGCTTTTTTACCTGACAGCCTGCAGGGAACGGTCGTGACCGTTCCCTGCCATTGACTTTTCCTACATGCCCATTCCGGGGTAACCGCCGCCGGGAGGCATACCGGGCATTCCGCCGCCTGCGCCCTTCTCTTCGGGCTTATCGGCGATCATGCACTGCGTGGTCAAGAGCAATCCGGAAACGGAGGCTGCATTCTGCAGCGCAAAGCGGCTGACCTTGGTCGGATCGATGACGCCGGCCGCGATCATGTCTTCGTAAACATCCGTGCGGGCGTTGAAACCGAATGCGCCCTTCTTCTCTTTGACTTTTTCCACTACGATGCTGCCTTCGAGGCCCGCGTTCGCGGCAATCATCTTGATCGGCTCTTCAATGGCTTTCTTGACAATGTTGACGCCGATCTGCTCGTCGCCGGCCAGTTCCATTTTGCCAAGAGCCGGCAGAGCGCGCAGGTAGGCCACGCCGCCGCCGGGAACAATGCCTTCTTCAACGGCCGCGCGGGTCGCATGAAGCGCGTCTTCCACGCGGGCTTTCTTTTCCTTCATTTCAGTTTCGGTTGCAGCGCCGACTTTGATGACGGCCACGCCACCGACGAGTTTAGCCAGTCTTTCCTGAAGTTTCTCACGATCATAATCGGAAGTGGTTTCTTCGATCTGAGCGCGAATCTGTTTGACGCGGCCTTCGAGATCGGCCCGTTTGCCGGCGCCGTCGATAATGGTGGTGTTGTCCTTATCGATGGTGATTTTCTTGGCGCGGCCCAGGTCTTCCAGTTTCACGTTTTCCAGCTTGTAGCCCATGTCTTCGGAGATCATCTTGCCGCCGGTCAGGATGGCGATGTCTTCGAGCATGGCCTTGCGGCGGTCGCCGAAGCCGGGAGCTTTCACGGCCGCTACATGCAGGGTGCCGCGGATCTTGTTGACCACCAGGGTGGCCAGCGCTTCGCCTTCGATATCTTCGGCGATGATGAGCAGCGGACGGCCCATTTTGGCGATCTGTTCGAGGATCGGCAGCAGGTCTTTCATGCCGCTGATTTTCTTTTCGTAGATCAGAATAAGCGCGTCTTCGAGGGCGACAATCATCTTGTCGGGATTCGTGACGAAATAGGGAGACAGGTAACCGCGGTCAAACTGCATGCCTTCCACGATTTCCAGTTCGGTCTCAAGCCCTTTGGCTTCTTCAACGGTGATGACGCCTTCCTTGCCGACTTTGTCCATCGCGCCGGCAATGATGTTGCCGATGGTTTCATCGTTGTTGGCGGAGATGGTGCCGACCTGGGCGATTTCCTTCTGGTCCTTGGTGGGTTTGCTCATCTTGCTGAGCTCTTTGACAACAACTTCAACGGCTTTGTCGATGCCGCGCTTTACATCCATCGGATTGGAGCCTGCCGCAACGGCCTTGACGCCTTCACGGTAAATGGCCTGGGCCAGAATGGTGGCGGTGGTGGTGCCGTCGCCGGCGACGTCGCTGGTCTTGCTGGCAACTTCCTTGACCATCTGCGCGCCCATGTTTTCAAATTTGTCTTCGAGTTCAATTTCCTTGGCGACGGTGACGCCGTCCTTCGTGACGGTGGGTGAACCAAAGCTCTTGTCAATAATCACATTGCGGCCCTTCGGACCGAGGGTTACCTTCACGGCATCGGCCAGGGTGTTGACGCCCTTCAAAACCGATTTCCTGGCTTCTTCATCGTAAAGAAGTATTTTTGATCCCATTGTATAGATTCCTCCTTATAGTTTTCTTATTTTTCAATGATGCCCAGAATGTCGTCTTCTCTCATGATCAGGTATTCTTCGCCGTCGATTTTGACTTCCGTGCCGCCGTATTTGCTGAAAAGGACTTTGTCGCCCACGCTGACTTCGGGCTTGATCAGTTTGCCGTCATCCGCCACTTTGCCTTTGCCGACCGCAACCACTTTACCTTCGATGGGTTTTTCCTTGGCCGTATCGGGGATGATGATGCCGCCCTTGGTTTTGGTTTCCTCCTCCAAACGCTTTACAATGATCCGATCCTGTAAGGGTCTGATTTTCATGCTTTTTACTCTCCTTTCTTCCTTATTTATACGTAATGATTATAGCTTCTTAAGCGGCGCTATTTTATGCACGATTTATCCCGTGTCAAGGTTTCGCCGAAAAAAAGTAAAAAAAAGTAAGCGGGAATTTCAAAAAAGATTTTCCAGCAGTTCCGCAAGCGATCCGATGGCCGTCACAGAAATTTTTTCCGCGGCCGCCGCGGAAGGAGAAGACGTTTTCGGGATGATGCAGCGGTTGAAACCCAGGCGCGCCGCCTCTTTGATGCGCATATCCATCTGAGAGACCGCCCGCACTTCGCCGGTGAGCCCCACTTCGCCCAGCACCACCGTCCGCGGATCGACCGGCCGGTCCAGAAAGCTCGACGCCAGCGCGGCAACGATGCCCAGGTCCACCGCCGGCTCCTCCACGCGGACCCCGCCCGCGACATTGAGGAAAATGTCCGAACCGCCCAGGTGCAATCCACAGATGCGTTCCAGCACCGCCACTAAAAGCGACACGCGGTTGGAATCCACGCCGATGGCGGTTCGCCTGGGCATGCCGAGATTGGATTGCGCCACCAGCGACTGAATTTCAACCAGAATCGGCCGGGTGCCTTCCAGGCTTGTCACCACAACGGAGCCGGGCGCGTTTTCCGGCCGTTCGGCCAGGAAAAATGCCGACGGATTGGGCACTTCTTCCAGCCCCCGGTCGCGCATTTCAAAAACACCGATTTCGTTCGCGGGGCCGAAACGGTTCTTGATGCTGCGGATGATCCGGTAGGCGTGCCCCGAGTCGCCTTCGAAGTACAACACCGTATCCACCATGTGCTCCAGCACTTTGGGACCGGCGATCGAACCGTCCTTGGTCACGTGCCCGATGAGAAAGACGGGAACGGCATTTTTTTTGGCGGCGAGGATCAGGCGCGACGACGCTTCGCGCACCTGCCCCACACTGCCCGGCGCGGACATCAGGCTGCTGGAATAAACGGTCTGAACGGAATCGATCACCACCACGGCGGGATCGACGGCGTTGATCTGCTCCAGAATTTTTTCCAGGGACACTTCCACCAGCACCAGAAGATCCTTCGCCTGCGCGCCGATCCGGTCGGCCCGCAGCTTGATCTGCGCGGCGGATTCCTCGCCGGAAACGTAAAGCACCCTCCGGCCGCCTGCGGCCAGGTTTTGCATCACCTGAAGCATCAGGGTCGATTTGCCGATGCCCGGCTCGCCGCCGACGAGAATCGCCGAACCGCTCACCAGACCGCCGCCGAGAACCCGGTCAATCTCGGCCATGCCGGTCAGCATCCGCTTTCCCTCCTCGGCCGGAATGTCCCCGATGGGAAGGGGTTTGCCGCCGAAAACCAGATCGGGCCGTCCGCCCGCGTCCGGATCGGGAAGAGGCTCTTCGGCAAAGCAGTTCCAGCCGTTGCAGGACGGGCACTTGCCCAGCCACTTGGGCGACATGTACCCGCAATGCTGGCAGAAGAAACTGGTTTTGCTTTTTTTCAACGCGTATTTCCCCTTGATGTGGATGGCCTACCAGATCATATTTTTCCGTAAAATGCCAACAGGAATTAAACCATGAAGGTTCCGCAGAAACACCGCTGCGCCGCCTGCCCTGACGGACGGCGGGCTCATTGGCCTTTGCCGCTTTGCATGAGTCTCGTATGAGGCGGCGCGCCGGTCAGCGGCAAGGCGACAAATTTCAGAAAAGCGGATTGGAATTTCGCGAAATACCCGGCGCTGTGCCGGGGATCGGAGGTGGGCAGTTCCAGCGTCAGCGTAAAAATACCGCGTTCGTTGCCCGCGTAATTTCCGAGCGATCCCGGGTAGACGCCGAATTTTTTCAGGGGATGCCGCGTTTCCCGGGACATTTTTTCCATCCATTTTTCAAAAGAGTCCAGATCGGTGGACGGACCGTCGTAATCAAAGAAATTGAGCGGCGAATGAACGCTGAGAATTTTCTGCGGCTGAAACCGCCGGATCAGCGCCGCCTGAAACAGCGTTTCCTGTTCGGAGGCCGCTTTCGAACCGGGATAGTAGCGCCCGTTCTTTTTGCCCTTCGCCTGCCACTGGCGGTGGGCGTCCGGATGCCAGCGCCGGGTGGGAAAGTTGCGGTTGATGTCCACGCCGTTGGCGTTGACGCGCGTCGGCTGCAGCCTCAGGTATCCGTCGGGATTGACCAGCGGCGCGATAACGACGCAGTGATTCCCGACCGCGTCCGGATTGCGCTTAAGAAAGTCCGCCAGTTTGAACATCAGATAAATCGTCGGCAATTCATCGCCGTGAACACCGCCGAGAAATAAAATGCAGTTGCCCGACGGCTGGCCGAACCGCGCGAATATGAGCGGATGGCGGTTTTGCGTGGTGCGGTGATACTCCCAGTTTACTTCGCCGCACCGGATATCCTTCCAGCCGTAACGGGCGTTGTGCTCGTCGACCTTCCGCAGAAACTGCGCCAGCGCCTGCGGCGAGGGGTCGGCCGCCCGCGCCGGCTGAGATAAAAACAAAACATGCGCCAGGCACAAAACCAGGACCAGGGCTGACGCCTGGCGGAAGAAGGTCCTGTGCCCCGGGAAAAACCGGGAAGCGGCAAGCGGGTGAGCGGGCGTTTTTCTCATTTTTCAAGTCATGGCTTTCACAGCGTCAGACGTTCAAGTCTTTCACGGGCGGACGCCGGGCCCAGAATCGCAAAAACGCGGTCGAGCTCCGGGCCGGAAAGCCTTCCGGTCAGCGCGGCCCGGACCGGCAAAAACAGGTCCCGGCCCTTCGCGCCGGATTTTTCCCGGGTGTACTGCATCGCCGCGATGTAAATCTCCCGCGGGGCGCCCGAGGCTTTTTCCAGGTATTCCTTAAAGGACGAAATGACCTGCCGCGCCCGGTCGGAGGCCAGAACCGCCCGCGCTTCGGGCGTCAGGACATAGCGGTCGTCGAAAAATAAATCGATGTGGCCGCCGATGCCGGCAAACGTCACCAGTTCGCCCTGCACGGCCGCCACGATTTCACCAAGCCGGCGCTGATCGATTTTTTCCTCCGCGTAGCCGGCTTCGCGCAAAAAGGGCCGGAGCCTTTCCACGAGGTCATCCACGTGGAGGTTCCGGATGTACAGGGCATTGAGCCAGCTGAGTTTGTCCTCGTCGAAAACCGCGCCGCTTTTGGACGCGCGTTCGAGAGAAAAGGCCGCGACCATTTCGTCGCGGGATAAAACCTCCTTCGCGTCGGCAAACGAACTGCCGAGCAGGCCCAGATAATTGAGCAGGGCTTCGGGAAGGAAGCCCCTCCTGCGAAACTCGCCTACGGCAACGGAGCCGTGGCGCTTGCTCAACTTGGCATGGTCGCGTCCCAGAATCAGGCAGTGATGAGCGAAAACCGGCGGTTCAAAGCCGAGCGCCCGGTACAGCATGATCTGCAAAGCCGTGTTGGACAGGTGATCTTCGCCCCGGATAACGTGTGTAATCGCCATCAGGGAATCGTCGATCACCACCGCGAAATTGTAGGCGGGCATGCCGTTGGAGCGCACGACGATGAAATCTCCCATGGCCTCGCCTTCAAAGCGCATCGGCCCGCGGATCAGATCGGTAAATTCAACAGTCGTCTGGGGAACCTTGAAACGCCAGGAGGGCTTGCGTCCGGACGCTTCGCGCGCTTTGCGCTGGTCCGGAGTAAGGCTGCGGCACCTGCCCATGTACCGGGGCATGCGTTTGCTTAAAATGAGCGACCGGCGTTCCTCTTCAAGTTCCTCTTCCGTGCAGTAGCAGGGATAAACCAGCTCCGCATCGATCAGTTTTTTCAAATAGCCCGCGTAGATCTCCAGCCGTTCGCTCTGACGGTAGGGTCCACAGCCGCCGCCCGCGTCCGGGCCTTCGTCCCAGGAAAGCCCCAACCACTTCAGATCGTCCATCAGACTTGTCTGATACGACAGGGCGCTGCGGGACTCATCCGTATCTTCAATGCGCAAAATCAGGCGCCCCCTTGTATGGCGGGCGAAAAGCCAGTTGAACAGGGCGGTGCGCGCATTTCCCACATGCAGTTCGCCGGTCGGTGAGGGAGCAAAGCGGACCCGGGGTGCGTCAGTCATTTTTTCCCCCTTCCGCGCCGGTGGCGACGGCCTCTACGGCAACGCCTTCCCCGCGCCCCACAAATCCCATGCCTTCGTTGGTTTTAGCCTTGATGTTCACGGACGTCTCCGGAATGCGCAGCGTCCCGGCAATGTTGGCGGCCATGAGCGGCGCATACGGCGACAGTTTGGGCTTTTCCGTCAAAACGGTAGCGTCGATGTGATGAATGCGGATATTCCGGTCCGCGAGCATTTTTCCCACCCGTTCCAGAAGGAGAAGACTGGAAATGTCTTTGTAAGCCGGATCCGTGTCCGGAAAATGGCGGCCGATATCTCCCGCTCCGGCCAGGCCCAAAAGCGCGTCGCAGACGGCGTGAAGAAGCGCATCCGCGTCGGAATGTCCGGCCAGACCCCGCTCGAAGGGGATTTCCACGCCTCCCAGAACCAGTTTCCTTCCGGAAGCAAAGCGGTGGCTGTCATATCCCAGGCCGCATAGAAAGGTCATTGCATTCTTCTCCTGTTTGGTCAAAAACGCCTCGGCAATCACCAGATCCTCCGGCGTCGTGATTTTGATATTTTCATAGGCTCCGGAAAGCAGGCGGACGGGAGCGCCCAGGCGTTCGACCAGCGACGCGTCGTCCGTACCGAAAAAGCTGTCCCGCGCAGCCTGGTCATAGGCCCGGCGCAAAAGATCATATCGAAAAGCCTGCGGCGTCTGCGTCTGCCATAAATTGCGGCGCGGCAGCGTCGCCGTCACTACCCGGGCATCCGTCGTTTCCTTGATCGTGTCCTTGGCCGGAACGCCGATGGCGGCGGCGCCGTCCCTAGCGGCGGCTTCCACAACCCGCGCAATCATGTCCCCGGTCACGAAGGGACGCACGCCGTCGTGAACGACGACAACGCCGCATGGCCGTCTTGCGGCCGCAAGGCCGTTGCGGACGGAATCCTGACGCTCTTTTCCTCCGGCCACCACGGCGGAAACTTTCGTCAAACCGTAGGGCACGATAAACTGCTTCCGGACGGACGCCAGATCCTCGGCGGGAACCGCCAGAATGATTTCGTCCACGGCAACGGATTTTTGAAATACGATAAGCGTCCGGACCAGCACAGGCAGGCCACCCAGCAAAAGGTACTGTTTGGCGACATCGGCGCCCAGTCTCTTGCCGGATCCGCCGGCTGGAATAATAGCCACAGTTTTCATGATCACCCCAAAGAAAAAAGGCCCGGAAATATTTCCGGGCCTCCTTGCCAAAGGCTTTTCTTTCCGTTTAAAACACCATTACTTATTATTGCTTCGCTTTTCGGCGGCCTCTTTCAATTCCGTGAAAATCATCCGGCCGGCTGTCGTCTGCAGAACACTGGTAACGATCACGTCCACGGTCGTGTTGATCATCCTCTGGCCGCCATCCACAATGATCATGGTTCCATCATCCAGGTAACCGACTCCCTGTCCGGGTTCCTTGCCTTCCCGGATGATCTTGACCACCATCTGTTCGCCGGGCAGAACCACCGGTTTCATTGCGTTGGCGAGCTCATTGACGTTCAGCACCCGCACACCCTGCAACTCCGCGACCTTGTTCAGATTGTAATCATTTGTCATCAGTTTGGCGTTCAGCTTCTGCGCCAGGGCGACGAGTTTCCCGTCCACTCCCTTGATTTTCGGAAAATCCTGTTCGACAATTTCAATGCTGATGGCGGTGCTTTTCTGCATTCGGTTGAGGACATCGAGCCCCCGGCGCCCCCGCGACCGCTTCATCGAATCCGACGAATCCGCGATAAACTGAAGCTCGTTGAGTACGAAACGGGGAACAATCAGTTCTCCGTCGACGAACCCCGTATCGCAAATATCCGCGATTCTTCCGTCAATGATCACGCTGGTGTCCAGCAAACGATGATCAACGGGCGCCTTGGCCTCGGCGGAATGAAAAATAACTTCCTCCGCCTTTTTTGATCCCAGGACAAGACCCAGATACCCCAAAATCCCCGTCAAAAGCAAATAGATCCAAGGGACTACCTGCTGATCCTGTGTGATTTTGATGACCATGTTCAGGCCAAAACCCAGAATCAACGCAATCAGCAAGCCGATCACCATGCCGATCACACCGCCGGCAATGATTCGTAAAGACAGTTTGCGGATATCCTTCTCAATCCTGATGACCAGCAGCGCGACGCCTAAGCCTATAATAAAGCCGAATATTGCCTGGAAAACAGCATACGAACTGGTCGCCGCCATCACATAATAAGCAATAAAATAACCGCTGATCGAACACGCTAAAACCAATAATACTCTTATGACCAAACGTTTCACCTCCTTTCTGGTAATAAAACCTCGAACCTTTAATAAAATCAGGCTCCAATGCTACTTGAACTTCGGAGGCTTCTTTATCTTCCCTGAAACAAGAAGATCCCTTCTTCAGTTATCAAAGAGCAGCAGAATAAATAAAATAGTATGAATGGGTGGTTATTGAACCGTAAAAATCATCTGCAAATCACGTTCGACTTTGGCTTCCTGTGCGTTGGTGGCGACGGAAATTTCCTTGACCAGCAGATTTTTGGCGGTATCCATCATCTTCCGCTCGCCGAAAGAAAGGTTTTTGTCGCTTTTGAGAATGAACAGATCCCGCAGGACACTCGCGATTTCAAAGACGGAGCCGGTTTTAATCTTCTCGAGATACTCCCGATAGCGCTTATTCCAGGTTTGCTTGTCGATGGTGACGTCCTTGTTGCGTAATATTTCGTAAACTTTCGGAATTTCTTTCTCCAGAATGACCTCGCGAAGGCCGACAGCCTTCGCAGAGTTGGTAGGAATCATGATCTTCATCCCGTTGCCCATGATTTTCATCACGTAAAAAGGCTGTTTTTTACCCATCACTTCTCTATTTTCAATGGCTTCGATGACACCGACCCCTTGTGCCGGATAAACGGCCAAATCTCCTACTTTAAACATCGTGCATACTCCTGACTTTCCATAATAACGCCGCAGGCTAACACGTTTCATCTATTTTGTCAATGATTAATACAATTTACTGAAATGCTTTAAAAAAGCTATCCACAGGAAAATCCCGGACGGATCAGGGCAGGTAAAACAAGGGATTGCGGGCTTTTCCCTTGAGGCGGATCTCAAAATTGATGAACGTATCCCCCACCTCGTCTGTTTCACCGGCCAAGGCGATGGTTTTTCCCTTTTTCACGGACTGATCGGCCTTGACGTTCCGTTTTTTAAGATGGGTATAGACCGTGGCATAGTCGCCCGCATGCCGGAGAATGATCGTTTCGCCGAAACCTTTCAATGCGGCCGAAAAAATGACCGTTCCGGCGGCCGCCGCGCGGACCCGTGCGCCGGGCGGGCAGACGATTTGTATCCAGTTATGATAGGTTTTATTGGGCTGAATGCCGAAACGGGTTTTCACGATCCCGTTGACCGGCCAGTCGAACCGGCCCTTCTCCCGCTTGACGTCCTCCTTCGTTTCTCCCGCGGCCGGTTTTTCAACGACTCCGGCGCGGGGCTTTTCGGGCGGAGTCGGCGGCGCTGGAACGGCCGGCCCCGCGGCCGCCGTTTCGCCTCCCCCCGGCTTTGCCGCGGGCGTCTTTATCGCCGGCGGTGTTTCAGCCGCTCGGGGTGGTTTGTCAGCGGAAGTTTTCTGATCTTTTCCGCCGCCGTCCCGGCGGACCTCCCCGGATTTTCCGGCAGAAGCCATGACATCGTCAATGACCGAATCGGCGGCGGGAATAAAGATGACCGAACCTTCCGGAATATTTGACACATCGCTGATATTGTTGACTTCCGCCAGATCCTGCAGGCTGATGCCGTATGCGCGGGCGATGCTATAAGCCGTTTCGCCTTTTTTTACGATATGGTACACACCCCTGGCCGGCGTTTTGACCGTCTGGGGGCCGGCGCAGGAAACCAGCAGGAACAAAAACAGGATCAGAAGAGGCAAACAGGCGCCGCAATAACGTCTCCAACCGGATCTCTCCCGCCGGTCGCCGGTCGTCCGGGTCATTCCTTCCATCCGCTCTCCCCGATCAGGCTGACAAACCGGCAGCCGCCCAAATCTTCCTTCTTCACTTCCGCCGGATTTTCCAGCGAACGCGTCAGTTTGTAAAGCGTCTGGACGTCACGGTTTCCCACCGGCACAACCATTTTGCCGCCCGGCGCCAGTTGCTCGACCAAGTAAGGGGGAATCTGGGGCGCCGCGGCGGTTGTAATGATCGCGTCAAAAGGCGCTTCCTCCTTCCAGCCGTAGGAACCGTCGCCGACGCGGATGGCAACGTTGTAGCAGTTGAGCCGGTCCAGAATCTTGCGCGCCCGCCCGGCCAGCGCCGCCACGCGCTCGATGGAAAACACGCGGTCCGCCAGTTTGGCCAGGATGGCGGTTTGGTAGCCGGACCCTGTGCCGATTTCCAGCACCCGCTCCCTACCCTTGAGTTCCAGAGCCTCGGTCATCAGGGCGACAATGTAAGGCTGCGAGATGGTTTGCCGCTCGCCGATCGGCAGGGGATTGTCGTTGTACGCCTGATCGATCAGGCCTTCATCCACGAAAAGATGGCGCGGAACCGCCACCATCACCTTTAAAACGCGCTCGTCTTTGATTGAACGGGACCGCAGCTGCGTTTCCACCATCCGTGTGCGTTGTTTTTTGTACCTGTCCATTAAATGGCCTGTATTTTTTTCTTTTTCGGGGGGACCCGGTAGAGCCGGTGCACCGTTTCGTGCCGTCTCAGGCCCATCGCTTCACGGGTCACGATCAGATAGTAAAACTGGATTTCGGCTTTCCGGCAGGCCGTGTTGTACTGATCGATGATCGAATTGATATCTTCAAAAATCGACTGCCGGTCCGGCAGGAACCCGCCGGCGGAGGCCTCCTGAAGTTTGGTCCGCCAGTACCGGATCCTTGCTTCGATCTCGCCGTCGATCTTGAGAAGCTTCTCAAGCGCGTCTTCCACGGCAAAGCCGGCCCGACTCAAAACCGCCGCCCGCTCCCGGAGGAGTTCTTCGCACAGACTCTCGTGCTGATTGGGTTTCCCTGAGCCGGGCGACTGCATGAATCCTCAAAACCTTCCTTACGCGCGCTTTTCGAGCCCTCTATCATTTAAGCGCTTAATTTTCAAGTTTAAAAGGCTTTCCCGCGCCCAGGCGCGACAATCTTTTCTCTTTACAGGTGGACATTATTTCGCTAGATAACTCCTTCGAAAAAATACACTCCAAAAACGGACAGACGGATACCCCCATGTGCTCTACAAAAATTTCCTTCCCCATGTCCCGCGCGGTTGCCGACGCCTACACGCAGGGACAGGAGGATGAGACGCTTCTCCCGCTGGTGCTTGCCGACGCCCGGCAAAATCCGCTGGGAAGAATATCCCCGGACGACTCCATTATTTTTTACAATATCCGCGGCGAACGCGAAATCGAACTGACGCGCAGTTTTACGGAAAAAGGCTTTCGCGGATTTCCCGTCCACGACAATCTTCCCGTCCACTTTGCGACGATGATCGAATATCAGAAGGGTTTGGATGTCGACGTGGCTTTTCCGCCCCAGGGCGTTCTGACGGATACGCTAAGCGATATCCTGGCCAGCCGGGGCTTCACCCAGGCCAAGATCACGGAAGCGGAAAAAGCGGTTCATGTCGGCTTCTTCTTCAACGGCAAGAAAGCCGACCCGCTGCGAAACGAGGAAAGAATCGTCATTCCGACGCGCAAGGACGTCAAACTGTTTGACGAAGCGCCGGAAATGTCGATTGCGGACATCACCCGCGCGGCGCTGGCGAAGATCCGGGATCCGTCCTGCCGGTTCATCGTGGTCAATCTTCCGAACGTCGACGTCGTCGGCCATATTGAAAACGAACCGGCGGTGCTCCGGGCCGTCGCGGCGGTGGACCGCCATGCCGGACTGCTCATCGAAGAAGCGGCCCGCGAAAAGATGACCGTCATCGTCACAGCCGACCACGGCACGGTGGAAAAATGGCGCTACCCGAACGGCGGTGTGGACACCGGACATACGGACAGCCCCGTGCCTTTTGTTCTTCTGCACCCGGAGCAAAACCTGACGCTGAAATCCGCAGGAGAACTGACGGACATCGCTCCGACGGTTCTGGACTTGCTGGACCTGCCCGGCCCTGCGTCCATGACCGGCGCCTCGCTGATTGCGGACAAGCCCTCCTGCTCTGCCCCCGTTTCGCGCCTGCTGTTGATCATTCTTGACGGCTGGGGTTTGTGTGACAACACCCAGGATAACCTGATCGCCTGCGCCGACACGCCGGTGATGGACCGGCTGCTTCGCGACTTCCCTTCGGCGCGGCTCGCCGCCTCCGGCCTGGCTGTGGGTCTTCCCGCCGGAACCGTGGGCAACTCCGAAGCGGGGCATCTGCACATCGGCGCGGGCCGGCGCATTTACTCCGACCGCCTGAATATCGACCGGTCGATCGCCCGGCAGGATTTTTCTCAAAACGACGTTTTCCTCCGCGCCATGGACCGGGCCGTCAAAAACGACCGGGCGCTGCACCTCATGGGAATCGTCTCATTTTTCAGTTCGCACGGCTCGATCGACCACCTGTTTGCCCTGATGGACATGGCCGCCGGCCGGGGCGTTCCCCGTTTGTACATCCACTCCATGCTGGGGCGGCGCGGCGAACAAGCCGCAAGCGGCGCTCGCTACATCCGGCAGGTGGAGGAAAAATGTCTGTCGCTCGGTTTGGGGCAGGTGGTGTCCGTCATCGGACGCTACTGGTCGATGGACCGCGAGGAAAACTGGGACCGGATCGAAAAAACCTACCGGATGCTGGTTTACGGAGAAGGAACGCGGATCACCGGGGAGGAATGAGCATGCGCATCACCGGAAATCAAACCGTCATCGAACTCGTCCGCGGAGACATTACCGAAGAAGAAACCGACGCCATCGTCAATGCCGCCAACAGCCGGCTTGCGGGCGGCGCGGGCGTCGACGGGGCCATTCACCGCGCCGGCGGCCCCGCCATCATGGCCGAATGCCGCAAAATCGGCGGCTGTCCGACGGGCGAGGCCGTGATCACGACAGGCGGCAATCTCAAGGCCCGTTATGTCATCCACACCGTCGGTCCCGTGTACCGCGGAGGCGGACACGGCGAAGCCCGGCTGCTTTCGTCCGCTTATGCCAGCAGCCTTCAGCTCGCCAAGCGCCGGGGCCTGCACAGCATCGCGTTTCCGGCGATCAGCTGCGGGGTTTACGGCTACCCGATCAATGAAGCCGCGCGCATTGCGCTTTCCGCCTGCCTGGACTTCGCCGGGGAAAATACGGAGATTCAGCTCATCCGCCACGTCTTGTTCGACCAAAACACCTGTGACATTTTTGCCGACGAACTGCGAAAACTCCTCCAGCCGCCAGGAGAATAAATCCATGGACGGAAAACCAACTTACGCAGACCCGGGAAAAAAGATCGCCTCGCCAAACGCCGGGTTCGCGGCGCAAAAGGCCGTCGCCGCGCAATACCGCATTTTCGATAAGCCTTGATCATCCGGCAAAAGTATGTCATTTCCAGACCATGAGACGGAAATTTTCAGTGAGACAACTTGAGCCCATCGGTGAAATCCTTTACGCTGCCCTGAAAAGAAGAGGGATGGCCGTCAAGCGCGAGGAAAGCGCCGTCTTTAAACTCTGGCCGCAGGCGACAGGCCCGCAAATCGCCCTGCAAACCAAGCCGGACGGCTGGCGCGCCGGAATTCTCTTTGTTCGGGCCGCTTCCTCCGTCTGGGTGCAGCAGTTGCACTTCATGAAGGAAGAGATCCGGCAAAAACTCAACAGCCTCGCCGGGAAAGCCGTCGTCCGCGACATTCACTTCACCGTCGGATATTTTCCCGCCGTTCCCGACGGAAAAAAGGCGGCGCCCTTTGGAAAAGCAGCGCTTAAGGAAAGGGACAAAAGAATGATTAACGAGTGCGCCGGCCGCCTGGCGGACCCGGAACTGGCCGATGTCGTCAAACGGGTGATGACGCTGGAAATCAGCCGCCGCCGGCAACTGGAGGAACGACGGCCGCGCCGATCGAAGTGAAAGGCGCGGAAACGGCCTCCTTTGATTCGCAGCGGTGACGGCAGCGGCGTTTTGAAAGCGCCGTCTTTCGCTAGGCGCAAAAAAACGCGTCAACCGGCGGGAGAAGCCAGGTCGGCGAAAATCCGCTCCATGCTTGGCGAGTATTTTTTCGGCGCGTCGTAAACATACAGCGGCGGCTCCATTTTCAGCTCTTCGCGCGCCCCCTGCCGGCCCTCCACCAGAACAAATTCCGCATCCGTTGTGTCATCCGAAAACACCGGCTTCAGGCGTTTGGGTTCGATGCCTTTCTTGTCGAACCAGCGCATCAGCTCCGCTAACCTTGTCGCCGGATAGACGGCGAAGACCCGGCCTTTGGGCTTGAGCGCATACACGGCCGCCGCAAGAAATCCGGCGAGCGATCCGCTGACTTCATGCCGGGCAATGGCTTTTTCCGGCAGGGGATTAATCCGGCCGGAATGGATTTTCCGGTACGGCGGATTGAAAACAACGGCATCGAAGGTATGCGGCGCGTAGATTTTTTGAATGTTGCGCGCGTCGCCGATGTCGATCGTCACGCGGGCGGCCAGGCCGTTTTCTTCGACATTCTTCCGCGCCAGCGCGCCCAGGCCCGCCTGCAGCTCCAGGCCGCGCCAGCGCGACTGTACAAAACGCGCGGCCAGCACGAGCGCGAGAATCCCGTTGCCGCAGCCCAGATCCAGATTGACGCTTTGCGGCCGGCAGGTCACGAAGTGCGCCAGGATAAGCGAATCCAGATTGAACCGGTAACCCGTCTTGCTCTGGCGGATTTTCAAACGGCCGCCGAGAATTTCATCGAGTGTCTCTTCTTGGATCATGATCCGCCTCCGGCTTTCACCCGCCCGCCTCCTCCCGAAGCAGCAGGAAATACAATTCGCCTTTTTCCTTGAGGCTGCCGGCCGTGGCCTGTGCCGCGGGACCGAAGCCGCAGAACAGATCCACCCGCCCCGGCCCCTTGATGGCCGAGCCTTTGTCCTGATTCAAAACAAAACGTGAAAATTCGACGCGCGCAGTCACGTTGTAGTCGCCGTCCAGGATCGGCTTGCTGAGCCGGATGAAGGCGAGCGCCCCCGGCGGGAAAAAGGCCGGATCAGTGGCGATCGTCCGGCCCGGCGTCACCGGCTGGCCCAGCGATCCCACGGGATCCTGCTCCAGAAAGCGAAAGAAAATGTAGCGTTCGTTGTGGCTCAAAATTTCAAAAATCTCCTCTTCGCTTTTGCTTTTCAGCCAGACCTTGAAGCTCCGGTAGGAGGAGTCGCTTTTTCCGATTTTGTTCCGATCCAGCAGATTGAGCGTCACGGAGCGGAAAGGCCGTCCGTTGTTCTGGGCGTAACCGACCGTGACGAGCGTTCCGTCTTCCAGACGGATTTTCCCCGATCCCTGGGTATGCAGCGACTGAAGTTCCACGGCATCAGACACCCAGATCAGCTCGAGCCCCCTGCCGTCCAGCGCGCCGGCGATGTCGATTTCCCGCCGCGTGTAGTAGGGAACCAACCGGCCGTTTTCCCGGCGGCCGATCCGGATTTCCCCGGCCGGCCCCTTTTCCATCACCAGATCGGACGGCGGCCGGTAAAGCGGATACCTGTACTTTTCGGAGCGCGTGCGCGATCCTTCCAAAAGCGGCTCGTAATAGCCGGTAAAGACGACGTCCCCCGTCCCCGTCTGCCCCGCCGCGCCGAGCAGCAGAAAATCTTCGGCGATCCGGCGCTTTTTGGTTTCGCTGTCCGCGTCGGACCGGACAATGTCCCGGAAAGCCTCGAGCGTCCGCTTCAGACGCCCGGCGGTAACCGGACGGCCGGCCAAGGCAAAAACCTGATCGCGGCCCTTTCCGTTGTAGTAGGCCAGACTGCGGTCGACGGCCAAAAGGAGCGAGGCGCTGTCCAGATCGTCGAGAAAGTCATCCGGGCGGGCGTCCGTTTCGGTCAGAGCGGGCCCGGGCGCGGGTGTTTCGGGAAAGTGCGCCGCCCGGCGGACGCAGCCGGACATCACAACGGCAAGCACCAGCAGAAAAATAAAAATCGGTCCGGACCGCATCATAATTCGATAATCATAGCGACTTCATCGCAGTAGTCGGGATACTTTGGGCAGCGGAAGCAATCCGACCAGATCTTCTCCGGCAAAATGGAGCGGTCTACCTCGGAAAAGCCCAGACGGGCAAAGAACTCCTTTTTGTACGTAAGTGAAAAAATGCGAAAAAGCTCCAGCGTGATGGCTTCGGAAATGCAAAACTCGACGAGCTTCCGGCCGATGCCTTTTTTGCGGTACGCCTCGTCCACGTAAAGCGAACGAATTTCCGCCAGGTTTTCCCAGATGATGTTCATGGCGCATACGCCGACGATCCGCTGCTCCTGTTCATCGAAGTAAACGATGAAGTCCCGCACGGAATTGTAAATGTCCATTAACGATCGCGGCAGCATTTCTCCCTTCGCCGACGACTGGTTGATCAACCGGTGAATGGTCTTGACGTCACCGATGCGCGCTTTTCTCAGCATGCCTGCTCCTTCTCTGATCAGCGCCGACGCGCGCCGCACGGGCCGCTTCCAGCATGGCGCGGGCGTGAACGCGCGCCGTTTCCGGAATGTCCACGCCGCCCAGCATCCGGCTGATCTCTTCGATTTTCTGCGACTCATCGATTTCCTCCACCGTGGTGAAGGTCCGCCCGCCGGCAACCTGCTTGGCAACCCGCAGGTGCAGGCCGCCGAAGCTGGCGATCTGCGGCAGATGCGTAATGCAGATGACCTGGTGATGAGCCGATATTTCTTTCAGTTTCCGTCCGACGATTTCCGCCGTGGCGCCGCCGATGCCGGAGTCCACTTCGTCAAAGACGAGCGTGCCGACCGAACCGGTCTGCGCCAGAACATTTTTCAGCGCCAGCACGATGCGCGACAGCTCCCCGCCGGAGGCAATCCGGGCCAGCGGTTTCGGCTCCTCGCCGGCGTTGGCCGCCAGATAAAATTCGATCTCGTCGCCGCCTTTGGGACCGTAAGTCTCCACCGCGGGGCCGCAGCGTTTTGTGAAATTCACAAAAAAGGAGGCGTTGGGCATATTGAGGTCGCAAAGCTTCGCGTCGATGGCTTTTTTGAGCGCAGCGGCGGCCTTTCCGCGAAGCTTCGAAAGCGCCAGCGCCTTTTCTTGCAGCTTTCCGGTCAGAACCTCTTTTTCACCGATCAGGTCCGCCAGATCCTCTTCCAGGCCGGAGGCGCGCTTAAGCTCTTCCTCCATCTCGCGCCGACGGGCCAGGACGGCTTCCAGGCTGCCGCCGTGCTTGCGTTTGAGCCGTCCAAGCACGTCCAGGCGTTCGTCCACGACCGCCAGCCGTTCGGGATCGAACACCAGACGCTTCGCGTAGTCGCGCAGCGTCAGCGCCGCATCCTGCAGGATCGCCTGACAGCTTTCGAGGTCGGCGGAGTCGATCTTCAGCCCCGGATCGATCTTCCGGATTTCCCGCACCTGCGCAAGAACCTCCTTGAATTGATCGCCGATGCAGCCGTTTTCCGCGTACAGAAGCGCGTAGGCCCGCTCCGCGAAGGAGGCAAGTTTCTGAACGTTGAGCAGCACTTTTTTTTCATCGGCCAGCGCCTCATCCTCGCCCGCGGAGGGATTGAGACCGCGGATTTCCGCCAGTTGAAACTCCAGGAGATCGGCTTTTTCCGCGCGCGTCCGGCGCATCTCCTCGAGCTTCTCGATCCGGCCGCAAATCTCGCCATAGCGCCGGTAGGCGTCTTCATAGGCGGCGCGCGCGTCCAGGCAGCCGCCGAATTCATCGAGAATGTCGATGTGATTGTCCGCGGAGAGAATCACCTGATGTTCGTGCTGGCCGCAGATATTGATGAGCGATTCGCTGATCTGGACCAGATTCGCAAGCGTCGCCATCTGCCCGTTGACCTGGACCCGGTTTTTGCCGGCACGGGAAATCACCCGGCGGATGACGAGCTCCTCGCCTCCGGGAAATCCCAGCGCGGCGAGTTTTTCCTTGAGCCGGGCATTGTCCTGAATCCGGAAGAGCGCTTCCACGGTGGCGGTGTCGGCCTGCGTGCGGATCATGTCGGCTGCGGCCCGATCGCCCAAAAGCAGGCTTACCGCGCCGATGAGAATCGACTTGCCCGCTCCGGTTTCGCCCGAAATGATGTTGAGGCCTGCTTCAAACGAAACGTGCAGTTCGTCGATGATGGCAAAGTTGGTAATGCTCAGATCATGAAGCATTTTTTCTCTTCCCGGCTTCTGACGGCAAACTGCCCCAACCCAGTTTAGAACGCAAAATCTCCCCGTAACTTCGGTGCGGCGAAAGAACCAGCCTTGTGTAATGCCTGGATTTGCGGATCGTCATGACGTCGCCGGAACTGATCCGGTAGGATTCCTGCCCGTCCAGCGTCACTGTCGCGCCGCTTTCCTTCGACCACAGTGTGACGGTGAGAACGGAACTCTCGGGGAAGATCACCGGACGGTTGGTCAGCGTGTGCGGGCAGATGGGATTGATGATAATGAGTTCCTTGCCGGGAAAGACAATCGGACCGCCCGCCGAGAGGGAGTAAGCCGTGGATCCCGTCGGAGTGGAAATGATGAGCCCGTCGGATTTGTAGGTGGTCAGGTACTGGCTGTTGACGGAGGTTTCCAGCTCGACAATGCGCGAGAGATTGCCGCGGTTGATCACCACGTCGTTGAGAACAATGCCCCCGCCGATGGTTTTATTGCCCCGGCGGATTTTGACATCCAGCATCATGCGCTTTTCCGTCGTGCAATCGCCCTTCAGAATCAAATCCAGGGCCGCATAGGTTTCGTTCAGGTTGACTTCCGTGAGGTAGCCGAAGGTTCCCATGTTGATGCCGACGATGGGCACGGGGTGATGCGCCACGTAGCGGGCGGTGCGCAGCATCGTGCCGTCTCCGCCCAGAACGGCGATCAGATCCACCCGGGCGGCCAGATCATCGAGTTTGAAACCGCCGCTGCCGCCGATGGCGGCGGCGATGTTCGCCTCCAGGGAAACCCTGATCTTGCGGTCTTCCAGCCAGCCGGCCAGCGCGCCGGCAAACGCCGAGATGTTTTCCTTTTCGATATTGGCAACAAGGCCGACTTTCTTAATTTTCATCTTGAAATGCTCCCAAGGACGTCGTTTCGTAACATAAAAAAAAGGCTCTGTCCACGGATAAATATTTCGGGCATTTGGGTGAAAACTCCATGATATCTCAGGGCATTTTGCAAGCAGAAATCCTTGACGGACCGCGTTTGATAGGGTACGGTGCGCGCCGATGAGGTGATAAAAATGGCTTTAATCAAAGGAAATTTCTCTTTTATGCGTTTTGAGGTGGAAGGCGCGCTGCCGCAGGCTTTTCACACGTTTGTCAACAACCGGATCCGGGAAAACGCCTTTCGGGAAGCGCGCTCATCCACGGAAGAAAAACGGATGGGCTGGGTGTCCGCCACGGATGTTCTGGATTCCGATTTCGAACAGGCGAACTACGCCCTGGGAGATTATCTGATTTTTTCGCTGCGCGTGGACCGCAAGCAGATTCCCGCCCGTCTGCTGAAAATCCGCCTGCTGGAGGAACAGAGGCGTTTCATGGCCGAACACAATCAGCCCCGCGTCGGCAAAGCGGTAACCGAAGGCCTCAGAGAAAAGATCAAACTGGAGCTTCTGACCAAAAGCGACCCCGTTCCCTCCTTTTACGATGTTTTATGGGCGGTGGGGCAAAAGAAAGTGTACTTTTCATCCCTGGCGGACAAGATTGCGGACGATTTTGTCGACTTGTTCAAGAAAACTTTTTCCCTCTCGCTCAGGCGCGTTTTGCCCCAGGAGGTTCCCCTCGCGCTGGAGCACAAAAGCCGTTCGGAAGTCCCCGCTGACGATCTTTCGCTCGTCGGCCGGGAATTTCTCACCTGGCTGTGGTTCAAGTCCGAAGAAAGAAACGGCCGCATCGCGCTTTCTCCTGCCGAAGATATCGAACTGCACCTGCTCAAACGGATCGCTCTGGAAACAGGCGAAGGGGAGTATGCGCAGGGCGTCGTCTGTTCCGGACTACACGCCGAGCTGACGGAAGGCAAGGAAGCCGTCCGCCGGGGAAAGAAAGTCAAGGAAGCGGGGATCAAACTCCACAGGGACGCGAACGAATGGGAGTTTGCGTTTAAAGCCGATACGTTTTACTTCCAGTCGCTCAGGATGCCGGTTGGGGACCGGCAGGACGCCCAGGAAGACCCGTCGGCTCTGCTCCTCGAGCGTATCTATCTCATTGAAAAAGCGGCCACCACGCTCGATGCGCTTTACGCCTCCTTCCTCGCGGTTCGCTTTTCCGCGGACTGGACGCAAAAGGAAAAACCGCTTTTGACGAAATGGCTCGAGCCGGATCCGGCGTCGGCGGCCGGTCGGGGATAAAAGGCTTTACAAACAGCGGGAAATGGTTAAACTGAAGACAGATCCATCCGACCACTCATACATAAGACGTGTAACCCGATAAAGCTGCAAACCCTTGAACAACGGAGGTAAGAAATGGACCCGAAACAGATCGCCAAACAAATGATCGTTTTCAACAAAACCGCCTTTGACAACAATTTCCGGGCGATGCAGGCCCTTCACGAGCAGACCGAACGCCTCGTTAATAAATTCTGGGAAAAATCGCCGCTGTTTCCGGAAGAGGGGAAAAAGGCCATCTCCGACTGGATGACCGCCTACAAGAAAGGTTGTGACGACTTCAGGAATATCGTCGACGACAACTTCAAAAAGGTGGAAGATTTCTTTAAAGAAACGCCCGAATGAGCATCCGGACCGCCGCAATTTTTCAAGCGGGGCGGCTAACGCTTTAGATGCGGGGCCAGAATGCCTTCGAGCCTTAGCCGCTGCGCTTCGACCTCCTGGGCATCCATGTCCGGCGGCAGTTTCAAAAGCGGGCAGAAGGTGACCCTCACGCAGGCAAAAGGCTTGGGAACCATGTAGCGATCCCAGCTTTTGGCATGCCAGGCCCGGTCGGCCTCCACGTACACCGGAGCGATCGCGGCGCCCGCGCCGGCGGCGATCGCAACAGCGCCGGGCTTCACGATACCCGCCGGTCCCCGCGGTCCGTCGAGCAAGTGAACCGCCAGCTTTCCCTGGCGCAGTCGGGCGATGATTTCCCGAAGCGCCGGTCCGCCGCCGCGCGACGATGACCCCCGCACGGGACGCGCATGCGCCGCTTCGGCCACGCGCGAGGCAATGTCTCCGTCCGTACTGCGGGAAATCATGACCAGCGCCCGATATTTCCGGTAGCGCCGAAACACGCGGACGCCGACAAAAAACTGCTGGTGCCAGCAGCCGATCAGAACTCTCCCTCCTTGCGCGATGTGGTCGATCCATTCGGCATCGTTGACCACTTTTAAACGAAACGTCAGTGTGTACAGCCAGGCGAGATAGTACAGAAGGCTGCCGCCGATCTTGACGGCGGCGATTTTGCGCAGTTTCTTGAACATGGCCGGAACTCCTTATCGACTGGGCGCCAAATAAACACGGATGACGTTTCTGTGCAAGAATAAATTGAATTTGGCCTTGATTATCGCCCGGCGATTTGTTTAAAGACTGATACAAAAACCGATCGCAAACGCACACGGAGGCCCTCATGAATCCAACCGGCATCGCCCAAAATCTGATCCGCCCCGATTTTTATCCGCACCGGCCGTCCGCCGTCGAAATGGTGCAGACGCACATTTCCTGGGTCTTCATTGCCGGCGACTACGTCTACAAGGTCAAAAAGCCGGTCGACTTCGGTTTTCTCGATTTCACCACGCTCGAAAAAAGAAAGTTTTACTGCGAAGAAGAAGTCCGCCTGAACCGGCGTCTGGCGCCCAGCATCTATCTGGACGTCGTGCCGATCGTGAGGCGCGCCGACGGCCTGCTGTGGCCCGGCGGTCCGGGAGAAGCGGTGGACTTCGCCGTCCGCATGAAGAAGCTGCCGCTGGGCAGGATGTTGAAGATTCTGCTGGCCCAGGGCCGCGCCGACGCAAAGGTCATGGATGCGGTCGCCCGGCGCATCGCCCGCTTCCACCGGGAGGCTGAGACCGGCGGCGCCATCGACGAAATGGGCCGGCCGGCAATCATCCGTCGCAATCATGAGGAAAATTTCACACAAACCGAAAAGTACGTCAACCGGACCATCCCCGCCTATCAATACGACTTCATCAGGGAGTACGTGGAAAAATTTCTGACCGTTCATCAGGAACTGCTGGAAAGACGTGTCGCCGAGCACCGCATCCGCGACGGCCACGGCGATCTGCACCTGGAGCATATCTGCATCGCCGACGAAATTCTCGTCTTTGACTGCATCGAATTCAACGAGCGCTTCCGCTTCAGCGACACGGCGGCTGAAGTGGCTTTTCTGACGATGGATCTTGATTACAACGGCTATCCGGATCACGCGGAAGCTTTCGTGCGCTCCTATCTGGCCTATTCGGGCGACCGGGACCTGCCCGCGCTGCTCAATTTTTACCGCGCCTACTATGCTTACGTCCGCGGCAAAGTCACCAGCTTCCGCCTGGACCAGAAAGAACTGCCCGAGGCCGAACGCAGCGACGTCGTCCGCACGGCAACGCAATACTTCGATCTGGCCTACACCTACGCGGCGCGCCTGGAAAAGCCCGCGCTGATCCTGACTGCGGGGCTGATCGGCTCCGGCAAGAGTTTTCAGGCGAGAGCCCTGGCCGAGCGGCTGGGCGCGGACGTCGTCCGCACAGACGTTCTGCGCAAGGAACTCCTGCAGATCGCGCCCGCGGAAAAGCATCATGACGCTTTCGGGCAGGGCATTTACACCGCAGACATCTCCCGGAAGACTTACGAGAAGGCCATCGAATGGGCCGCCGAACGGATGGCGCAGGGCCGCCCGGCGATCATCGACGCGTCGTTTCGCAGCCGAGCCGACCGGGCGCTGGCCGTCGATCTGGCCCGGCGGCTGAACGTGCCGCTTTATGTCATCGAATGCACCTGTCCGGACGAGCTCGTCAAAATCCGCCTGGAAAAACGCCAGCAGGACCGGGACAATCCCTCCGACGGCCGCTGGGAAATCCTCGCGCAGCAGAAAAAGGAATACGAGGCCATCTGCGAAATTCCAGCGGCAAGCCACTTCCGGGTGGACACGTCGGACCAGCCGGAGCTGGCGCGCCGGCAGATTATTCGAACGATTAAAATGGCTGAGTTTCAGGCGGTCGCCTGACGAACCTTCAGTGGGTTTTGGCGTTTTCTTTTTTTGCCTTCGCCGCGGCTTTGGCCTGCTCTTTTTCTTCCTTGGCCTTTTTCTCTTTTTCCTGTTCGGCCAGGCGGGCCTTCGTTTCCGCGATGTAGTATTCCACCTTCAGATCCATGCCCACGCCGCGATAATCGCGGGCAATGCCTTCGAAGCGCTGCAGCGCGGCGGCGTACTTTTTCTGTTTGAAGTAGAAATTGCCGACGTAAAACTCATGATCGGCCAGCTTGGCCTTGCACTCCCGGACCATCTTTTCCGCAAGCAGTGAAAACTTGCTTTGCGGATACCGGGCGATCAGCCGTTCAAACTCTCTTCTGGCCTTCTGCGTTTCCGTCTGGTCCCGGTCGACCGCGCCGATTTGCACAAAGTGGCACATGCCCATCTGATACAGCGCATAGGGAACATTTTCGTGCGTCGGATGAAGCAGCGTGAAATCCCGGTAGGCGGCTTCCGCCTCCCCGTACTCCTTGTCGCTGTAAAAAGCGTCGGCGATGCCCAGTTCGGCCAGGATCGCCAGTTCGTGCAGCGGGTATTCTTCCTTGAGCCTTGTGAAAACTTCGCGGGCCTTTTTGTAGGAGCCCTTCTGATATTCCGTCGTTCCGCGCGCGTAGAGGCCTTCCGGCGTAGACTTGACCGGCTCCTGCTTGAAGAAAAAATCGAAGATGTTCCCTTTCAGGAGGCTTGACTTATCGAAGGAACAGCCGCTGAAAAGCAACAGTACGACCAAAACAATGCTGATGTTCTTAAAATTCACCGTCCATCCTGTCTGTTCATGAAAGGGGGTAGGCAAGATTGTCCCGACGCTAGGGTGCGCAAAAGAGAATCACAGGCTTTTCTTGATCAACGCCTCGATTTTATCCTTCGGCACAAGGCCGATGACGGTGTCCGCTACTTTTCCATCCTTGAACAACATCAACGTGGGAATGCTGCGCACGCCGTAGGCAACCGCCGATTTCTGGCTGTCGTCCACGTTGAGCTTCATGACCTTGATTTTTCCTTGATATTCGGCGGCGACCTCTTCCACGATCGGTCCGATGGCCTTGCAGGGGCCGCACCAGGGCGCCCAGAAATCGATGAGCACCGGCTTGTCGCTTTTCAGGACTTCCCCTTCAAAATTATCGTCGGTGGCCACTGACAGAAGTTGGCTGCTCATGAAAAAAACGCCCTCCTTTTAGAATTTGGGTCGTTATCTCACAGCGCGGCGAAAAAAGTCAAATGCTATTTCATCCTTTTGACGAAGCCCCGTTTATCTGTTATAAATTCCACCGTATGGAAGGAGGAGACTATGGCGCGAATCGGCATACTGGCGGGCACATTCATGATGGAAAAAAGTTCCCTGCTCCACGGGGGCCAAAGGGAAAAAGTGCATACGCCTTACGGCGCGGCCTGCGCCGTCGTTACGGACCGGCTGGTTTTCGTGCTGAGGCACGGCGCGGACCCAAACCACTACGTCCTTCCGCACCTCATTAACCATCCCGCCAATCTCCGGGCGCTCAAGGACCTGGACGTCACCGAGGTCGTCGGCGTCAACTCGACCGGCTCCCTGAAAAAAAACCTGTCTCCGGGACTGCTCGTGATTCCCGACGACTTCATTTCGTTTGCGCCCACGCCGACGATTGCCGACGGCCGGCCCCTGCACATCACGCCGTCGCTTAGCGAAATGGTCCGCGGCCGGCTCGTTGCCGCCGCCGGCAACGCCGGAATTCCCGCAGTGGATCGAGGCGTTTACTGGCAGGCGCCGGGCCCCCGGCTCGAAACACGGACGGAAATCCGGATGATGGCGGCGGCGGCCGACGTGGTCGGTATGACCATGGCCAGCGAAGCGGTGGTGGCTTGCGAGCTGGACCTGCCTTACGCGTCGGCCTGTTCCGTCGACAATTACGGCAACGGCCTGGTGGAAAAACCGCTCTGCATGGAGCAAATCATCGCCGGCACGCACCGCAACGCGGAAATGATGGAAAAGCTGCTGGAAAGTTATCTGCTTATTTCGACGTAGGAGCGGCGGTTCCGTCAGGCTCCTGGGGCGGCAGGGTGCGAATCATCAGCTTGTCGACGCGGTTGCCGTCCATATCGATGATTTCAAAAAGATGGCCGGCGGCGGCAAACCGGTCGCCGACCGCGGGAATGCGGCTCAGGCGGTACATGGCCAGGCCGCCCAGCGTGTTGACGTCCGGCCTTTCCTCATCCGCATCGAACAGCGACGACACGTTCAGCAAATCCTCGGCATCCTCCACTTTCATCGAGCCGTCGACCAGATAGGACCCGTCTTCGCGCCGGAACACTTCCGTCTCATCTTCCTCGCCCGGCGCGGGCAGGTCGCCCATGATGTTCTCGGTAAGATCGTGAAGCGTGACAATCCCCTCCACGGAACCGTACTCGCTGATGACAACGCCGAAATGCCTCTTGGTTTCCCGGAACATCTCCAGAATTTTCAGCGCGGCCGCCTGCTCCGGAATGTAGAGCGGCTGAAACAGGATGTCGTCGAGATTGAGGAGGCGGTGACGGATGTAATAGGCCAGAATATCCTTGACGTTCACGACGCCCCGAATCCGGTCGATCTGGTCGTCGCACACCAGCATCCGGGGATGGGGCGCCGCCAGCGCATCGGCCAGAATCTTCTCTTCCGACTGCGTGGCATCGATCCACTCCACGTCCACCCGGGGCGTCATCAGCGCGCCGGCCCGCTTGTCGCCGAAGCGGATGATCTCGTTGATCATGTCCGATTCTTCCTTTTCAATGACGCCGTGCTCGGAACCCTTTTTGAGAAACATCCGGAGTTCCTCCTCCGTCACGGGCGCCTCGTGGCGGCCCTGCACGCGGAAAATTTTCAGAATCAGCTTCGTGGAAACGCTCAGCACCCACACGACGGGATAGGTGACCGTTGCGAACAGCTTCATGGCGGGGGACAGGAAAGTGGCGATCGCTTGCGCGTTGTTGAGGGCGATGGTTTTCGGCACCAGTTCGCCGATGATGAGCGACAGGTAGGTGATGATCCCCACCACCAGCACGACGGAAAGCGTCGGGGCGTGAGGCGCGAGCCAGGACACCTGCTGCAGGTAAAGAGCGACGTCTTGCGAGAGCGCAATTCCTCCGTACGCGCCGGAAACGATGCCGATGAGCGTGATGCCGACCTGAATCGCCGAGAGAACCTTTTCCGGCTCCGCCAGGAGCGCCAGGGCCGTTTTCGCGCCCAGACGACCCGCCTGGGCTTCTTCTTCCAGCCGTGAACGGCGCGCGGAAACGAGGGCGATTTCATACATTGCGAAAACGCCGTTGAGCAAAAGCAAGAGGGCTATGATCAGCAGTTCCACCGGAATGGGTTTTTCCTCTCTTTATTTTTTGCGCGGCGGTCGGCCTCCGGAACGGCCGTCACAGCGCGCAGCCGCCGAACTCCGGCGGCTCCTGGATGGTGATTTTACGGCGCCTGAGGTATTCGGGAAAACCGTAAAGGGGTTTGCCGCGGTATGCGATGACGACGGCGCCGGCCGGACAGTTGTTGAGGCAGCCGAAGCAGGCCAGGCACCGGTCCCGGTCCACCTGCTGCTTTTCCGGATGGATGGCGTCGACCGGGCACTTCTTCACGCAGGCGCCGCATAAAATACATTTGGCCTGATCCACCGTATGTTCGCTGATCGCCTTCTTGTTGAGCCAGACCAGGGGCAGCATCCGCGCCAGTTCCCGCAGTTCAATTTCCGAAGCGTACGAGATCGGGGCGCCCTGCGAAATTCTTTCGAGCGTCATGGTGGCGAAGCGGCGCACCGCATTGTACGTCGCCTGATCGGGCAGATGCTCGCCCGACCGCTGGTTTTCGCCGTCCCACGCCGGCGTGGGATAGGCCGGAATACTGCGAAACGCCGCCATGCCCGCGGGCACGCCGCCTTTTTCCGCCAGCAGATGCAGCGCATGGCACAGGGCGTTGTGCTGATTGCCTTCCGGTCCGCCGAACGACACGAAGGCGGCAACGGGAACGCCCGGAATCGCGGGAATGCCGGCCAGCCAGTCGCAGACGTTGTCCGGAATGTCGTAGTAGAAAACCGGCGAACCGACCCAGATCAGGTCATAGTCGGTAAGACGCTTTTTATCGAAATGCCTCATATCGGCCAGATCCACCGCCAGCCCCCGATCCTTGAGGGTGCAGCCGATCAGCCGGCCGTAGCGGTCGGTGAACCCGGACTGGCTGTAGCACACCACCAGCGCGCGCCGCGGGCTCCGGGTTTTGAATTCCCGGCCGGCCGCCCGCGCAGTGGCGGCGGATAGCGGCCAACCGAGCGCGGCGCACAGGATGGCGCTCTTGATGATAAAGTTTCTTCTGGTTTCCATCGCGACCTCCCGCCGGCGTTTCAGGACCGGCCGAACATCAGTTCGTATTTTCCGCCCCGCTGAAATCGATTTTCAGCTCATAGACTCCCATGTCCAGATGCGTCGTCATCGGATAGCCGGACTTGGAGAACACGCGCATCATCGGATGGTTGCGCGACAGGACGTCCGCCGTGAACCCCGTGATGTTCTTTCCTTTCGCAATGCGGATCAGGTACTGCAGGAGAAACGTTCCGATGCCCCGGTTCTGCCAGTCCTGATGCGTGGTGAACGCCACTTCGGCGTAGCGGGTTTTCGGATCGTTGACATAATGACCGATCGCCACGATCTTTTCACGGCTCTCCGGCTCCTCCTTGCCGATCACCGCGGCAATGGCCATCTTGTCGTTGTAGTCGATGGCCGCAAGCGGCATGGCGACTTTATGGGAAAACGATTTCAGGTTGTGGAAGAAGCGCGTGTAGACGTCCTGCTCGGGCAGATCGTAAATCAAATCCTGAATGGCGCGTTCGTCCGTGGCCCGCACCGGACGGAAAAACAGCGTCGTGCTTTTCTTGTCCTCCCAGTTGATTTCGTATTCCTTCGGGTACAGCACCACCGGCAGGGTCTGGTCGGGGTAAATGTAGCCCTGGCGCTTGGCCGCTTCCAGAAGTTCGTCGCGGAACTTGGGATGCGCGATGTTGATGAGCATCATGGCCCGGTCGCGGATGGATTTGCCGTGCACGTAGGCGATCCCGTATTCCGTCACCACGTAATGAATGTCGCCGCGGGTGACGACCACGCCGCTGCCGGGCGACAAATAGGGCACGATACGGGAAATGCTGCCGTCCTCCGTCGTGGAGGGCAGCACCATGATCGACTTGCCGCGCTTCGACATGGCCGAACCGCGCACGAAATCGACCTGCCCGCCGATGCCGCTGTAAAACTCAAACCCCAGCGAATCCGAACAGACCTGCCCCGTCAGATCCACGGTCAGCGCGGAATTGATGGACACCATCCGGTCGTTCTGCGCGATGACGTATGGATCGTTCACGTACTGGCAGGGGCGGAATTCGAAAAGCGGGTTGTTGTTGATGTACTCGTAGAGGCGCCGCGTGCCCATGCAGAAGGAGGCCACCACCTTGCCCGGATGCAGCGATTTTTTCCGGCAGGTCACCACGCCGCTCTCGATGAGATCGATCAGGCCGTCGTTGAAGGTTTCCGTGTGAACGCCGAGGTCCTTCTTGTTTTTCAGATAGGGAAAAACGGAATTGGGAATTTTCCCCACGCCGGTCTGGATCGTCGATTCATTGTCGATCAGATCGGCGATGAGCTGTCCGATGGACTGGGCGATGTTGTCCGGCGATTTCTGCTCGAACTCCAGAAGCGGCGCGTTGTTTTCCACGAACGCGGAAATCTCGCTTACGTGCATGAAACTGTCGCCCAGCGTCCGGGGCATGTTCGTGTTGACTTCGGCCACCACGTAGCTTGCCGTCTGCGCCGCCGTTTTCGTGATGTCCACGGAAATTCCCAGACTGACGTAGCCGTTCATGTCCGGCGGAGAAACGGTGATGAGCGCGACGTCGATGGGCATGGACCCGCGCTGCATGAGCAGGGGCACTTCCGAAAGGAAGATGGGCGTGTAGTCGGCGCGGCCCGCCTTGATCGCCGCGCGGGCGTTTTCTCCGATGAAAAGCGCGTTATGGCGGAAATGTGCGGTGTAAATGTCCGACGTGTAATCGGTCAGCCCGAGATCGAGAAAGTGGATGATTTCCACGTCGGCAAACATGCGCGCCATGTCCAGCAGCGTCTGGACCAGCAACTGCGGCTCGCCGCAGGCCGACGCGATGAAGATCCGCGCGCCGCGCCGGATTTTCGCAAGAGCGGTGTGCGCATCGGTCAGTTTTTCCTTGTACATTTTCGGCCAGTCGAGAATCATATCGGCCATCCTTATCTGGAATAACCTGCGAAGACCGGGCGGCGCCGCGCTGAAGGTCTGCGTCGGCCGCCGCCGGTCCTCCCGGATTTGTTTGCGTTAGAAGGCGCCGAGCTGGCAGGGCTTGACTTTGATTTTCAGCGCCTCACAGGCGGCGCAGACGTCCATCCGCTTAAGATTCGAATGCTCGGCGATTTTCCAGGCCGCCGCGCAGGGCAGACGGTTGCCGACCAGCGCGGCCCGGATGTCCGCTTCCAGCTGCGGAGAAACGGATTCCGCGGGAGTCACCGCCTTCGTTTTTCCGTCGTAGCCGAAAAGCCCGAGCTGGCAGTGCGCGATATTGATGTTCAGCATATCAATGGCCACGCCGATTTCTTTCATCGGCGCGCCGCTGCCAAGCGAAATCTTTTCCGCCGCCTTGCAGGAAATGTTGTTGTCTTTGGTCTGCTTTACGATCTCCTGCCGAAGCGTCTCGTTGACCTGGGTCCCTTCGGGATGCTTGCTGTAAAATTTTCCTTTATCTTCATGCGTCATGATCTTTCCCTCATCAATACTTCATATAGTGGAACGGCTCGATGGCCGACAACGCCTCCGTGTCCAGCGTTTTTAATCCGTTCTTTTCCAATAGCTTTTCCGTTTTTTCGATCTGATCCACGTCCACGACAAAAACGGCCTTCTCCGCGCACTCCAGGACAAACCCGTAGGCGTTGTTGATGTTGATGCCTTCCCGGTAAAGAAGCTGCATCAGCTTGTCGAGCCCGCCCGGCCGGTCGGGAATCAACACCGCCAGAACATTTTTCAGCTGGACGGTCATCCCGGCTTTGGTAAGCGCCTTTTCCGCCCGTTTCGGATCGTCAACGATGAAGTTGATCACGCCGGAAGTACCGAACGTCGATATGGTGGTCGCCCGGATGCTGATATCCGCCTTGGCCAGAACGCTCGTCACGCCGGCCAGCTGACCCGGTTTGTTGTCCGCGTTCACAGAAAGCTGGTATGCAATCATACGTTTCTCCTTAAAAAACTATGATCCTCGCGCTTGCGCCCTATTCCCCGTTGTGCCGCGGCGCATTCTGCGCCGCGGGGTCCTGTCGTCCGTATCGTTTGTACAATTGTGCGGTTATTTTATCAAGTTAAATATCCGGCCGGAGGCCGGACCGTCCGCCGGATCCGGATCAGCTTTCCGTTTCCATCTCCACCAGGCTGCCTTTGCCGATATACTTTTCGCGCAGCTTCGGCTTTTCGATCTTGCCGGTGGGATTGCGGGGCACCGCGTCGAAAAAGATTTTGTGCGGACGCTTGTAGCGCGGCAGCGCGGCGCAAAATCCGGCGATATCGTCCGCCGTCGCGGAAAAGCCGTCCTTGAGCTCGATGATCGCCGCGGTGATTTCCCCCAGACGATGGTCGGGAAGGCCGATCACGGCCGCATCCTTGATCGCGTCATGCGTGCGCAAAAAATCCTCGATCTGGACCGGGTAGATATTTTCGCCGCCGGTGATGATGACGTCCTTTTTACGATCCACAAGATAGATGAAGCCGTCCTCGTCCGTGCGCGCCATATCGCCCGTGTAGAGCCAGCCGTCCTTGAGCACTTCGGCGGTGGCCTGGGGATTGTTGTAGTAGCGTTTCATCACGCCCGCGCCCCGGACGCACAGCTCGCCCACGGCGCCCGGCTTCACGGGAACGCCGGTTTCATCGACAATCTGCACTTCCCATCGGTGTCCGGCCTTGCCGATCGCGCCCACCTTGGAGATGTTTTCAATGCCGAGGTGAACGCAGCCGGGCCCGATCGATTCCGAAAGGCCGTAGTTGGTGTCGTAGTCGTGGTTCGGAAAATGCCGCTTCCAGCGTTTGATCAGGCTGGGGGGAACCGGCTGAGCGCCGATGTGCATCAGCTTCCACTGGTCGAGTGTGTAATTTTCGAGCCGGATATCGCCGCGTTCGATGCTGTCCAGAATGTCCTGCGCCCACGGAACCAGAAGCCAGACGTTGGTGATGCCCTCTTCGGACACCGCCCGGATGATCCATTCGGGCCTCACGCCGCGCAGCAAGACGGCCCGGCTTGCGGAAAGCAGGCTGCCGAACCAGTGCATTTTCGCGCCGGTGTGGTACAGAGGCGGAATGCACAGAAAGTTGTCCGTCCGCGTCTGGCGGTGGTGGTTCATCTCGCATTCGCAGGCCAGCATCAGGGCGCTGTGCCCGTGGAGAATCGCCTTCGGAAAACCGGTGGTGCCGGACGAAAAATAAATCGCGGCGTCGTCATCGTCGCCCAGCGGAATTTTCGGCGCCGTGGAGGAACAGCAGGCGGTGCGCGCATAGTAGCTTTCGGCAAACGCGGGACAGTCCTGACCGACAAAAAGGCGGATTTTCACATTGGGAATCTGTTCGCCGATCGCGGCCACCCGTCCGGTAAACTCCGGCCCGAAGATCAGGACATCGCATTCGGCCAGATCGAGGCAGTATTTGATCTCGTCTTCCGTATAGCGGTAGTTGAGCGGCACCGCGAGCGCGCCGGTCTTCAGAATGCCGAAGTAGATCGGCAGCCATTCGAGGCAGTTCATCAGCAGAATGCCGACCTTGCGTCCTTTCTCCAGTCCCCGGCCCAGAAGAAAGTTGGCCAGGCGGTTGGCCTTGTCGTCAAACTCGCGCCACGTCATTTCCCGCCGGTAGCGTTTTTCGGGATTGGTTTCGACAAGCTCGTAATCCTTCCAGCTGGCCGGGGTTTCCTTGATGTCGGGATTGATTTCGACGAGGCTGATTTCGTCGCCGTAGAGGGCGGCGTTGCGCGCGAGAATTTCTGTGATGGGCATGGTTGCTTCCTTAATGGTTTATCATTTTGCCGTTTTATCCGCGGCACGGCGCGGGAATTCCGTCTCGAGAATTGAAACTCCCGTTTTGCGGGGCAAGCATAGGAAACACGGTCCTGTCTGTCAAGAAAATCTTGGCCGCAAAACCGGCGGGCGCGCAGCGTCCGCCATTTTTTGCACAGGCAAAAGGAAGGCTTTACTTCTTCACGATCAGGGCGTCGGCGACGCGCGCCCCTTTCGGATAGACGACAAGCGGATTGATGTCGAGCTCTTCGATTACGTCCGCATAATCAAGCGCGAGTTGCGAAACCTTCAAAATAACGTCGGAGAGCGCCTTCAAATCCGCAGCAGTCCGCCCCCGCACCCCCGACAAAAGGCGCGCGCCCTTCACTTCGCGGATCATTTCCGCAGCGTCGGCTCGCGAAAGCGGCGCCACGCGGAAAGAGACGTCCTGGATCACTTCGACCAGAATTCCGCCCAGGCCGAACATCACCGCCGGCCCGAAAACGGGATCGCGCGTGACGCCGATAATCGTTTCCACGCCCGGCCCAAGCATCTCCTGAACGAGGACGCCGTCGATGGCGGCCCGGGGAGCATAGGCCCGGGCGCTTTTCAGAATTTCCGCAAACGCCCGGCGCACCGCGGCATCGGAACGAAGGTTCAGGCGAATGCCTCCCGCTTCTGTCTTGTGCGGAATGTCGGGCGACAATACCTTGAGCGCCACCGGATAACCGATCCGGCGGGCCGCCGCCACCGCGCCGGCGGCTGACGCGGCCGGTTCTTCTTTCGTCACGGGGATGCCGTAAGCAGTCAGAACCTTTTTGCTGTCGGCTTCGGTGAGCGCCCCCTGTTTTTGCAAAATCTTTTTTGCCTTTTGGGCGGCGGACACGGGCACGGCCGGCCCGCGGCCGGCCGGCGCTGTGAACGCTTTTCTCTTCTCGGTCCAGCGAACCAGGGCGGCCATGGCGCGGGCGGCATCGGAGGCTTCCGGAATCATCGGAATTCCCTCCTTCCGGACGCGTTCCACCATGGCTTGCGATTCGGGCGAACTGTCCGTCCAGACGGGGCACATAACCAGCGGCTTGTCGAACGCGCGATAAATGGCAAGGGTTTCATCGAGCAGGTGCGGCGAAGCGTAACTCATGAAAATGCCCGGCGCAAAGACGATGTCGACGGCGTCTTCGGCAAAAATCGCCCGCAGGCATTTCGTGTAAAGCGCGTCGTCGGTCATGATGGCGGCGGTCATGTCGATCGGATTGCGCGCGGAGCCGTAGGAGGGAATGGCGGCCGAAATCGCCCTGCGGGTCGCCTCCGAAAGTTCCGGAACGGAAAGGCCGAACTCCTCGCAGCGGTCGGCCATCTCGACCCCCGGGCCTCCGGAATCGGTCAGGATGGCGGCGTTTCTGCCTTTCGGCATCCGGCCGCTCTGGAAAACATGCGCGAAATACATCAGGTCCCGCAATTCGTCGATGCGGAGAATGCCGGTCTGGCGGAAGAAGGCGTCATAAATCCGGTCGTTGCCGGCCAGCGATCCCGTGTGGGACTGGGCCGCCCGCGTGCCGGCCGCCGTCCGGCCGACTTTCTTGATCAGCACCGGTTTCCCTGCGACCAGCGCGGCTTCGGCCGCCCGGCGGAATTTCACGCCGTCCTTTGCGCCTTCGAGATAAACGCCGAACAGGTTGGTTTCATCGTTGGAGATCAGATGGGCGATAAAGTCCGTAAACTGCAAATCCGCTTCGTTGCCCACGCTGATGAACGCGCTCATGCCGACGCCGTCCTGGGAGGCCTGGATGAAGGTCTTTTCTCCGAACGCGCCGCTTTGCGTGATGAAGGCCAGTTTGCCGGTGTTTTTGCGTTCGACGAACATGACGTCTGAAAAAGAGGCCATCACCGTCTTGGGATAGTAAATCAGCCCCAGACAGTTCGGACCCAGCACGCGCAGGCCGCTTTGCCGGGCGATGTCGGCGATCCGGTCCTGCAGGGCCCGGCCCGCCTCGCCCGTTTCGGCAAATCCCGACGTGAAGACGACGGCCGCTTTCACGCCGGCCGCGGCGCACGCGCGAAGCGCGTCGAGCGTCCCCTCGATGGGCACGGAAACAATGGCCAGATCGACGGGCTCGGGAATGTCGCCGATCGACGGATAACAGGCCAGCCCCGCGACTTCCGTATAGCGGGGATTGACGGGATAGATCGCTCCCGCATATTTATTTTTCAGCAGGGCGTCGAGCGGGCGGCCGCTTAACTTGGTCAGGTTCGCAGACGCGCCGATAACGGCGATGGATCGCGGGCTAAAAAAAAATTCAATTCCGGACGGATGCAGGTCGAATTTCATCATGGCGCAGTCGCTCCTCGCTGGCAGAAATGATTTTCATCGTAGACAATTATCGTTTGGATTGTCAAGGTGAATTCATATGCCGGGCAAGGAAACAAGAGTATACAACTTCTTGAAACATTGTGCCCGGGCCGTGTACCTGTAAATCCGATCGGAACTATTACACAAGGCTTTTTATATAACCGTCTGAACGCACATTACGGCAAAAGATTTACACAAGAGGAATCGATGTCCGGAGGACGACAAACCTTATCTGGCCCGTCTCCAGACGATATGGCTGGTTCCGCCGATGCCGGCAGCCGGCGTGACGACCCGCAGGCTGTCGCCGCTCAGCGACATCAGCCGCTTGTGTTTCCGGCCGTTCCAGTTGGGAAAGGTGCATCCCTCCGCCAGAAGTTCCACCACGCCGTCCTCGTCGTTTTCCACCCGGTACCGGCCGAAATACGCGAGCGTCCCGCGGGCGACGGCCAGGTACTCGTCGGTCGTCCCCTCAAGACGGTTGCCGGCCGCAAACTCAGGCAGGTCGGATTTCGCGAAGAAGATGGAAAAGCGGCCGTCGGGCGTCAGGATCATGAATCCCTGCGGCTGCGCTCCGAACTGTTCGAGTTTCCGGCCGTCGGGCCATTCGTTGTGAATGGAAACCAGCGTCCAGTTGCCGGAAATCCGCTTCTGGAGACCGCCCGCCTCCTGCGCGCGCGCCGCCGGCGAAGCATAGAGGGCAAAAAGCAAAACGAAAAACATCAAGAAAAAGGTTTGGGATTTCATGATGCGTCCCTTTGCGTCCGGCGGGCTTTGTTTCACGTTCCGCGCCGGCAGAGGTCGGCGGCGGCTTCAAGAAAGCGGTCCATCTCTTCGTCCGTTCCGATGGTCACCCGCAGGTAGTTGTCGATTTTCGGTTTGTCAAAATAGCGCACCAGAATTCCCCTTTCGCGGAGCTGCTGAAACAGCGCGCGCCCGGCGCACCGGTTGTGGCTTGCAAAGACGAAGTTCGCCTGCGAAGGGATAACGGTAAATTCCAGCTTTTCCAGCTCCCGCGACACGCGGTCGCGCGTTCTCATGATCCTGGCGCGCGTTTCCTGGAAATACGCGTCGTCTGCGATGGCTTCGCGCGCGCCGGCCTGGGCCAGCCGGTCCACCGTGTAGGAATTGATCGAATCCTTGACGCGGATGATGCCTTCGATGAGGTCGGCCGCGCCCAGCGCAAATCCCACCCGCAGTCCCGCCAGCGAATAGGATTTGGAAAGCGTCCGGATCACCAGCAAGTTCGGACAGCGGTTTATCAAGCCGGCGGCGGATTCGCCGCCGAAGTCCACGTAAGCCTCGTCGAGGATGACCACGCTTTCCTCGTTTTGCCGCAGGATCCTTTCAATGTCGGAAAGCGGCAGGCCCCTGCCCGTGGGCGCGTTGGGATTGGCGATGAGAATGCCGCCGTTTTCCCCGCAGTAGCCTTCCACCGGCACGTTGAAGCCGTCGTCCATGGGAATCAGCCGGTAGGGAGTGCGGAAAAAGTCCGCGTACACCGGATAAAAGCTGTAGGTAATTTCGGCAAAGACAATGGGTTTCCCGCCGGGCGCGAAAAAAGCGGGAAAGCAAAACGCCAGAAGCTCGTCGGAGCCGTTGCCGATGAACACCTTGTCCCGTGAAAGACCGAAGCGCGCGGCCAGCGTGTCCCGCAGCACGTCGCCTGCCGGATCGGGATAGAGCCGCAGCGTCTCGTCGGCCGCCTTCCTTATGGCCGCGAGCGCCCGGGGCGACGGCGGATAGGGATTTTCGTTGGTGTTGAGCTTGATGTATTTCCGGTCTTTCGGCTGCTCCCCCGGAACGTAGGGTTTGATGTTTCGAACGGTCTCACTCCAGTATTTGCTCATGCGTTATCATCCATGTCGTGCGGCGCGCTTCATTTGGAACAGCTCCTGAAGCTTCCTGCAGTTCCGGTCGGAGGCGCCGCGTTTTTTTTCAGAAGTTGCAGGATCGCCTGTTTGTTCAGCGCCGATAAATTTTATTATCACAGCCGGGGAGAAATTTCCAAGGAGTATTCCGAATCCGAATCGGCAAATAATCCGTGACATTCGCCGCCGATCGCTCCGCGCCGGCGAGCCGCCGGCGATCGGACGCGGGAAAATCATCTTGACTTTTGCCTGACGAATATGACATTTAAGACATGCAAGACGCCTCTACCATGGATTGAAGACCGTTTTGTTAAAATCCGAAGGTTGTTTATGCGTAAAGGTTTTTTTGTTGTACTTGCATTTTTGGTTGTTTTCTCTGTTTCCTTTCTCTCCCCGATCATCCTGTTTTCGGCTTCTGCGGCGGACGCCTGCCTGAACTGCCACGGCAGCGCGGACAAGCTGAAGACGCTCATCAGCGATGACGATTACAACATGCCGACAGGCGAAGGGGGCCATGGGTGAGCCGGACCTCCTCCGCGGGTCACGGAGGTTTACAAAGGTTTCTGGGTGACGCCCGAAAGCCTCGCCGATGATGTTCATCTGAAGCGCAACTGTTCGGAATGCCACAAGGGCAACGCCCGGGCCGCCGATAAAGCCGACGCCCACAAGGGGCTGGTTTCCAAACCGTCGGAAAACATCGAAATCTGCATGCCCTGCCACAAGGAAATCGGCGACAATTATCGAAAATCCCTGCATTACACGACAGCCGGTCTGCGCAACGGCATTCATAAGCGGTTTTCAAAAGCGCAGGCCGAACAATTCGACGTCAAGGTCTTTGAACAGTCCTGCCGGTCTTGCCATGCGAGCTGCGGAGACTGCCACGTTCGAACGCCTTCGGTCTCCGGCGTCAAACAGGGACTCTTCGCCAACCACCGCTTTCAGAAGAAAAATGAAGCGAAAACCTGCGCCGCCTGCCATGGCGGACGGGTCTTCGCGGAATACACAGGACGGGACAGCGGCGTCCGGGACATTCATTTCGAAAAAGGGATGAAATGCCTCGACTGCCACAAAGCCAAAGAACTGCACGGCGACGGGCCGGAAGCAGCCGGCAAGGCCCAGGTCATGGGGAAGCCGTCCTGCACGGACTGCCATAAAATGGACGCGTCCACTCCCGGCGGCAAAGTCCACGGGCAGCACGCGGGCAAGGCCAGCTGCCAGGCCTGCCATGTCGCCACCGGCTACAACCAGTGCGCATCGTGCCACATCGGCAAGGGCGCGACGCCATCCCAGGCGCTGCTCTTGGGCCGCGACCCGCAAAACAAAAACAGAATCGTCACGCTGCGCTTGACGCCCGCCGTTCGCGATACCTTTGCGTCCATCGGAATCGCCATGGATAACTACGATCAGGCGCCCAATTTCTGGGCGTCGCCCGTGCACAATATCCGCAAGAAGACGGCGCGGACCAGAACCTGTGGTCCCTGTCATACCGAAAGCAAAGAAGGCTTTCTCACCGAAGCGCATTTCCCCAAAAACGGTTCCAAGCAAAACAGGGCCCTGATCTACGATCATAAAGCGTTCAGGGTTTACAAAAAACAATAAGGTTAAAGGAGAATCACTATGTTGAAAATCATGAAGCCCTTTCTCCTGACGGTCCTTGCGGTCTGCCTGCTTTTTGCGGCGCCCGCTTTGGCCCAGGGAGGCAAGGGAAATCTGGTCAGTATTGACTGGCTCGAGAAAAATTTAAAGAAGCCGGATGTTCTCGTGCTGGATGCATCGGCGACACAGCACTACACGGCCAAGCACATTCCGGGCGCAGTCAGTGTTTCGTTCACCAAGGAAGAAAGCGTCTCCCAAGGCGCGAATCTGTCCTACGGCGGAGGCGTGGACTACTTCACCGACACGGAAAATTGTCCTTACGCGTTTCAGGAAATGTCTGTCCCGGAAATGACCAAACTTTACAGGTCCTGGGGCATCAATCCCAAAAAGAAGATCGTTATTTACGACCAGGGCGGACAGTTTCTGGCCACCCGTCTTTTCTACTCCCTCTACTACCACGGCTTCCCGGTCAAGAATCTGTACATTATGGACGGCGGACTTGCCAAATGGCAGGAAGAGGGATTGCCGGTAACCAAGGAGGTTACGCCTCTGCCCCAGAACGGCACCTTCAAAATTACCAAGCTCAATGAAGACATCAAAGTCCGGCTGCCGGAATTCCTGACGGCGACGGGCGACCGGGTCAACAACGCCATCGTGGAAGGCCTTCCCCCCGTCTGGCATTTCGGGCAAGCCCTGAACTACGACCGGCCCGGACACGTCCCGTTCGCGATCATGCTGTCGTTCACCGATTTCTTCAACGCGGACAAGACTTACAAGTCGCGCGAAAACATCCAGCAGATGCTCGACTATCTGGGTATCCGCCGGGAACAGCAGGTGTACACGCATTGAGGGGGCGGAATAGGCGGCAGTGTGCCGTTCTTCGCCCTGAAGTTCATTGTCCAATATCCGAAAGTCAAACATTTTACAGATTCTCAGCTCGGCTGGCTGTTCGATGAAAGGGAACTTCCTTTCTGGACCTACGACGCGCCGTACCTGATGAGAAACACGAACTGGCTGCAGTGGTGGGGCGGCCTGAGAACCCGCAGCCTCGGCAGCATCCATGTCAGCATTGTGGACGTGCGCTCCGCCGACGCCTACACGCAGGGCCATGTGCCGTTTGCCCTGAACATTCCCGCGGACACCTTCAGAAACCATCTGAAAGATCCGGCGGCGCTGGCCCGAATTCTGGGCCCAGCCGGCGTGAATCCGGCGCATGAAGCCGTGGTGATTTCCGGCGCCGGCATTACGAAGGAATCCGCCCTGGCGTACTTGCTGCTCGAACAACTCGGGCAGAAAAAAGTATCCGTTTTCATGGATACGATGGAGTACTGGTCCAAACGCGGCTACGCGCTAAAGAAGGACGCGACGATCGTGGCGGAAAAGAAGGTCCGTCATGATCTGGCCGTGCCGCCGGTGGATTACCGCGCCACGCTCGGCAAGGTCGTCATCACCGATCCGAAGAGCACGAAGGGATTGTATCCCAAGGTGTTCATCGCTTCGGGAAAAACGGTTCCGGCGCAGGCGGTCGAGGGCAAGGTGGTTCACGTTCCCTACACCGAGCTCTTAAACGACGACGGCAGCCCGAAGCCGGCCAAGGACATCTGGAACATCATCGCCAAGGCGGGCGTTCCCCGCTACGCCGAACTGGTCTGTTTCTCCGATGATCCCGGCGAGGCGGCCGTCAACTACTTCATTCTGAAGCTGATGGGATTTCCCGACATTAAAGTGCTGGTTTTCTAACCGTCGGCATTTTTAGCTTCCGGAGGGGCTCGGACATCGAGCCCCTCTTTTTTTGTGCGGCTTTTGCGCCGGCGAGTTGCCACAGGCCGGTTGCAGAACTGTCTGAAGAGGGCCTTTTACTGCAGGATGACGGCGTTCGTGGCCTGCTTGACGACGAAGCACCGCTCGATGTTCGATTGAGGATCGATCGGCTGGAGAAAAAAGCCCAGCCGGTCGGGATTGATGTTGGTGGTGACGCCCTTCATCGTCTCGCCGTCCTTGAAGCGCACGGTCACCCGGCGCCCGATAGCCTTGTTGGCGCCGTCGCCGTCGTGACGGGGGTAAAAATTCGGATGGCCCTCGAAGGATCTGACAAAAAAGACGGCTTTCAGATCGCTGAGATGAATCTCCAGCGGCAGGCTCTCCGGCGGCGCGTCCGGTGGCGTCAGATGGAAAATATCCCGACCGGGATCAAAGTTGTTGGTGGAGCCTTTTTTCGTTCGCCCGTCCGCATAATGGACGACAATCTTATTTGCAAACACGATTCCCCTCCTCCCTCGGAGCGTCGGTTCTTCCTGTTCCGGAACGATTAAAAAGCTTAAGGCATCTCCCCCATGATAAGCCGTCGTGCGGCGCTGAAACCACAAACCATTATGGGGCGCCGTCACCCCGCGGTTGTTTTTACCGGCGAACAGTCAAAGAAAAATGAGAAACGGTATTTTCGGCGCGTAATTTAGCAGGATTTACCGGCAAATTCTATTCCTTTTTTCCCGACGGCAGAAGACAATCAAAAGGTAAAGTCGTAACCGAGGGTAATGGACCAGTCCAGGACCCGGCCGGACAGACCTTTCTCAAACGTGACGCCCGCCGAATGCCGGACGCTGATGGTCCGGGTGTAGGACCCGCCGCCGGAAAGACGCCACTGGCCGTCCCAGCGCCGGTCCGGCGAATATCCGTAAGCAAAAATTCCGAAGGAATTTTTCCGTCGGAAGAGTAATCGATCGAAACGGCGGTTTCGAGATCAAAGTAGCAGGGTTCTCCCCGCACATCGGCCGCATAGGTGGTCCCGACCGATAAACAGAAATCCAACGCGCCGGCCGTGGTCGTGGCCGTAAGCGTCAGCGTCGGCTGAATTCCCGGATTGCGGAAAGCTAGGCTGCCCGTCGGAAAATTCAGATAGGTCGACGCGGCGAGCGTGATCGCCTCCGCGGAGTAAAAGGTCCATTTCACGCCCGTATAAATGTCCGCCATGCCGGAATCCGGCTGATACGGAAAGCTCTGCCCGGAAACGGACGGCAGAGTCGACCTTCGATAAAATCCCGGCCCTTCCCCGCCGGACATCTTTTGTTTTTCCTTGACAGCGCCCGCTGCCTGCTTTTATAAGGTCGCGGGAATTTTGTTCTCCGGCGGGTCATTTCCGGGCGGCGCAAGCCGGCGCGGATCGCCTGAGAGACATGAAATTCCAGACAAAATCATTCGAGGCCGTGCGCGGCCGTGCGCATTCGGCAAACGGTCAGCGGCCGGAATATAAAATGAAAACCATGCCCTCTTTCTGCGGTCTTCCGGACAGAATCCCCTCGCGGGAAGAATGCGAGGCGCTCATGGCCGAGCACGCCATGCTGCCCAACATCGTCGCCCATTCCTGCCAGGTCATGCGCGTATCCCTGGCTCTTACGGATCACCTGAAAAAGGACGTGTCCGTCAACCGGGATCTCGTCCTGGCGGCGGCGCTCCTGCACGACATCACCAAGACCCGGGCGCTTCAGACAAAGGAAAAACACGATCAAACCGGCGGCGATCTGCTCGCGGCGCTGGGATTTGCAAGGGTGGGAGACGTGGTGCGAGAGCACGTCGCGCTGACGGATTTCCATCCGGAAGGAAAGCTGGAGGAGCGCGAGATCGTCAACTACGCCGATAAAAGGGTGATGCACGATTCCGTCGTCAGCCTCGCACAGCGGATGCAGGATCTGATCCTGCGCTACGGCGCCACGGAGGAAATCCGGCAGTCGATTTGCAGCAACGGAAAGCAGGTCCTGGCCGTGGAAAGGAAAATCCGGACATTTCTCACCGTTCCTCTGGAAACCGCCATCGGGGAGCTGAGGCGCTGACCGTCATTGCCCGGCCATTCCCTTGCGCAGCGGCCCGAACGTCCAGGGACGCCGGCCGCCGATCCGGAGGATCACCGGAGCCCCTTCTGCCATCTCGCGAAACTGCGACGCCTCGGTGGTGAAGATCAGCCGGTCTGTGGCGCCGGAGGAAAAACGCGAAAGCGTAAAGGTCTTTTTTCCGATGCGCAGTTCGGGCAAAGCATCGGCGACGGGAAAGGGCCGCGTCGAGACGACTTCGATTTCGACCGCTGCGCCCCTCCGGCCCGAGAGGCCGCCGTTGACGGCCGCGCCGATGATGCGGATGGACGCTATTTCGTTTACCTCCGTCCGGTCGGACGCTCGATCTTCAGACTGGCCCTGAACAGCGGTCCGTGTCCGGATCGCCCCGGCGTCCGCAAGGGCCGCCTGCGGCGCCGGCGCTCTGGTCAGGCGCACGTTGCCGAGATAAATGGAGGAGGATTCCGTGCGATCGAAAATAAAGCGCACGCCCTGAAAATGCGCCAGAGGAACGCCGGCAAAGGCGGACAGGGGAATGCGCACGGTCTGGAACACTTCATTGTACACGTCCCCCCCAGTACGCGTCATGCGCTCCGCAGGGCCGCCAGACCGCCGCCCGTGACGCAAGAGAAATGCGTTTCGACAGACCGGCGTTTCCGCCGACCAGCGCAATGGAAAAATCCAGATCCCCCCTGGGATCGGGCAGCTGTCCGCACAGATCACCGAAGCACCGCAGCATCACCCGGAATTCCAGCGTGCGAAAACGCCGGACATCCATTCCGCCTCCCGCATCGACCGCATTCACCTGGAGGAAGCCTCCGGCCCGGTCCCACCGGATGGCGGCGGCCCGCTGGGAATCATCCTGATTGTTGCCGGCCCGGCCATGCTCGTACTGCGTCAGGCCGGAAGACTGGTTGGCCGCTTCCCGGCTGGATATGCCGGTGGGCTTGTCGAAATCATCGAGAATAAAATTTTCGGGATCCGAGGGCGCGGGGGAATATCCCCGGGCATAGGTTGTAATCGCAGTCAGGGCGGCCGGCAGCCCATGGCCGGGATCAAAGCGCCTCGCCAGCGCGGGATAGCGGATAAGGCCGGTGTGGGAGCGGAAGAACGGGATCAGGGTATGGAGGGATGTTTCACGCTGCTCGGGCGAGCCCAGCGTATCGGGAAAAAGCCTCACCTGTCCGATGCAGGATTCCGCATCGGATTGCTGCCACTCGGTGTTGTAAAAGTTATGATTGGCGCCGAAAACCTGAAACGTCGATTTGGAATACGAGCGGGCTTCTCCCGTGTTTTGCAGCATCCGGTCGAAGGGTTTGATTCCCTGCAAATCGGACACATCGCCGTCGCAGGCCGGCAGGAGCACATTCCAGAAAACATCGGGCGCATCCAGTATGCGGCCGGTCTGGCCGTCGACGGGTCCGATTTCAAACAGCGAACGGAAAACAACCGGTCCGATCCGGGCCGGCCACGGGCTCGCCGGATCATGATACTGCGCCATGGCGGCGCGCATTCCTTCTCCGCCGCGTGAATGTCCCATCAATCCCACCTGGGAAAAATCCATGGCCCCTGTGAGCTCAAAACCCAGGGATGGCAAAGCGCCGCCGTCTTTATTCCATTGCGCCAGCTGTTCGAGGTGACGCAGAACGAGCCGGCCGCGCCGGAGATTCAAGCCGCCGTCGCCCGGCTGGCCGGGCGCGGCATTGACGCCCCGATTGGCGTTGATCGATAGCACCACATAGCCCCAGCCGGCCAGAGGCCTTGCCAGATAGTCGTACCCCCGATGGTTGGGAGTCACTTCGTAACGATCGGGACAGGTCCCGTGCAAGGTGTAGTCTATCCGGTCGTCGATCCGGATGCCGAGACCGGCATCGAATCGTCCGCACGTCCCGTGGTTGCCGTGGAGAAAAACAATCAGCGGATACGGCCCGCCGGCGGCCGGACGCCAGACATGCGCCCACAGCTCGGTCTCCATGACATCCGTCACGGAGGGATCGATGGAGGCGGGCAGTTTGTATTCCCCCTCCACAACGGCGAGCGGCGCGGGGTTCGGAAAGGGGGAAGGCGAACAGGCCAATATCGGAAACAGCAGGCCGAAAAGAATAATGAAGAGCACTCTGCAAAAGGGATTCATCAGGCACATCCTCCGTCAATGGAGCATCATTCCCCCGGCCGGTTGACGCTCTATTTCTTCCGCCGGGTATGGTTTTTAGATAGCATGCAGCGGGCCGGAATCCCGGCTGGCGGGATCGAGCCCTTCGCAGAACTTCAAACATCCTGCGAAATTTCCGTCAAGAGAAAAGATTAAAATCCGCTTGACAAGACATGCTCCCTGGGGTAGAAGTTTTACAAACTGGAATGATTCCGAAATGAAAAAGACGAAAGAAACCCTGATCAGTCAGTTGAGGGAAAAGGGCCTCAAGGTCACGCCGCAGCGCATGGCCATTGTCGACGCGCTGGTGGAAAACCGCTACGAGCATCCCGGCGCGACGCTCGTCTTCAACGAAGCCCGCAAAAAAGCCAAACACGTAAGTCTTTCAACGGTTTACGCGACGCTTAAGGAATTTTCTGAAAACGGTCTCATTCGCCAACTGGAATTCGACCGGATGGAGAACCGCTACGACGTGGATCTCTCCGACCATGTGAATCTCATCTGCAACCGCTGCGGGAAGATTTTCGACTACTCCATTCCCGCATCGCTTGAACCCAGAGATATTGCCCGGAAATCGGGTTTTGTCGTGACCGACACCCGACTGGAATTTCACGGGTATTGCCGGGATTGCCTGAAGCGACCCGACTGAACTTTCTTGTGCCGCACTGCCTCGCGGCCTATTTCACGGATGATAAAAAAGTGCGGTGCGTGGCTTTAATTTTATATCAGAATCATTCCAGATTAGAGAAAAGAGGAAGACATAAAAGGGGCAACCATTTTTTAACGAAACATTCCAGGAAAGGAGGAGATTCCATGACTGACGAAAGCAAATGCCCGGTGACGGGCAGAATGAAAAAACCCATTTCCGGCGGCGGCAAATCGAGCCGGGACTGGTGGCCGAATCAATTGAACATCAGGATCCTTCATCAGCATACACATAAAAGCAATCCCATGGGCGAAGGGTTTGACTACGCCAAAGAATTCAGGAAACTCGATCTCAAGGCCGTGAAGAAAGATCTCTATGCGCTCATGACCGATTCGCAGGACTGGTGGCCGGCCGACTGGGGTCACTACGGCGGGCTCTTTATCCGCATGGCCTGGCACAGCGCCGGCACCTATCGCCTGGGCGACGGCCGCGGCGGCGCGGGCTCCGGTTCCCAGCGGCTGGCGCCGTTGAACTCCTGGCCCGACAACGTGAACCTCGACAAGGCGCGCAGGCTTTTGTGGCCCATCAAACAGAAATACGGCAGGAAAATTTCCTGGGCCGATCTCATGATTCTGGCCGGCAACTGCGCACTGGAATCGATGGGATTTAAAACCTTCGGTTTTGCCGGCGGCCGCGTGGACGTCTGGGAGCCGGAAGAAGACGTCTACTGGGGCAGCGAAGAGGAATGGCTGGCCACGAGTGACAAGCCCAAAAGCCGCTACTCCGGCGACCGCGATCTCGAAAATCCCCTCGCAGCCGTGCAGATGGGATTGATTTACGTAAATCCTGAAGGCCCGGACGGCAATCCCGATCCGGTCGCCTCCGGCCGCGACGTGCGCGAAACCTTCGCGCGCATGGCCATGAACGACGAAGAAACCGTCGCGCTGGTCGCCGGCGGCCATACCTTCGGCAAGTGCCACGGCGCGGGCCCCGCAACCCATGTAGGACCGGAACCGGAAGCAGCCCCCATCGAACAGCAGGGCCTCGGCTGGAAAAGCAGCTATAAAAGCGGCAAGGGCGGCGATACGATCGGGAGCGGCATCGAAGGCGCCTGGAAACCGAATCCGACAACCTGGGACATGGGCTACCTGAAAGTCCTCTTCAAATACGAGTGGGAACTGGTCAAAAGTCCGGCGGGCGCCAATCAGTGGCTGGCCAAGGACGTCGAAGACGAAGACATGGTTGTTGATGCGCACGATCCGTCGAAAAAGCGCCGCCCGATGATGACCACGGCCGACCTTTCGCTGCGCTACGACCCGATTTACGAGCCGATCGCCCGGCGCTATCTGGCCAATCCCAGGGAGTTTGCCGACGCCTTTGCCCGCGCCTGGTTCAAGCTGACACACCGCGACATGGGCCCGCGTTCGCGCTATCTCGGCCCGGAAGTTCCGAAAGAAGTGCTGATCTGGCAGGATCCCATTCCCACCGTCAATCACAAGCTGATCAGCAAATCGGACGCCGCCTCGCTCAAGAGCAAAATCCTGGCTTCGGGCCTGTCCGTTTCGGAACTGGTTTCGACCGCCTGGGCGTCCGCTTCCACGTTCCGCGGTTCCGACAAGCGCGGCGGCGCCAACGGCGCCCGCATTCGCCTCGCGCCGCAGAAGGATTGGGAAGTAAACGAACCGGAGCGTCTGGCCAAAGTGCTCAAAACGCTCGAACGCATCCGGAAAGCCTTCAACAAAGAACAGACAAGCGACAAAAAAGTATCGCTGGCCGACCTGATCGTTCTGGGCGGCTGTGCGGGCATCGAGCAGGCGGCGAAAAATGCCGGTTACAAAATTATGGTTCCCTTTACGCCGGGTCGCATGGACGCCTCGCAGAAGCAGACCGACGCGGCTTCTTTCGGCGTGCTCGAACCGAAGGCCGACGGCTTCCGCAACTATGCGAAGGCCAGATACGCCGCATTGCCGGAGGAGACATTGGTGGACAAGGCGCAGCTTCTCACGCTCACCGCGCCGGAGATGACGGTGCTCGTCGGAGGCTTGCGCGTGCTCGGCGCCAACTTCGGCGGCTCTCCGCACGGCGTTTTCACCTCGCGCCCGGGGGCGCTCACCAACGACTTCTTCGTGAACCTGCTCGACATGGGCACCGAGTGGAAGGCATCGCCGCAAGACCCGGACGTGTATGAAGGACGCGACCGCAGGACCGGCGAGATCAAATGGACCGGAACACGCGTCGATCTGATTTTCGGGTCGAACGCGCAGCTTCGCGCCGTGGCGGAAGTTTACGCCTGCGTGGATTCGCAGGAAAAATTCCTGGGCGACTTTACGGCGGCCTGGAACAAGGTCATGAATCTGGACCGCTTCGACCCGGCGTAACAGGAGCTTGCAATTTCCCGTAGCGCGTCACCACTTAGATTCCTCCCCCTCGATACCCTGAAGGGCACACGTGGGGGAGGTCAGGCGGGAGTGATAAAGCTACGCCAATCAAATAAATATTTTTAAAAAAGGAGGAGATTAAAATGTCGAAAACAGAAGAAGCATTGCAGGAAGCTTTTGCCGGAGAATCACAGGCCAACCGCAAATATCTGGCTTTTGCGGCCAAGGCCGACCAGGAAGGATTTGCTCAGGCGGCAAAACTGTTTCGGGCGGCCGCGGAAGCGGAGACTGTCCATGCCCACGCCCACTTAAAGGCGATGAAAGGCATCCGTTCCACAAAGGAAAACCTTCAGGAAGCGGTCGCCGGAGAAACGCACGAGTTTAAAAGCATGTATCCGGCCATGATTGAAGCAGCCAAAGCCGAAGGCCATAAAGAAGCGGAAAGATCATTTATTTTCGCCAACGAGGTGGAAAAAATTCACGCCGGACTCTATCAGCAGATGCTGGACAATCTCGATGGCGCGAAAGAAACCTACAGCTATTATGTCTGTCCGGTCTGCGGCTATACGGCGGAAAAAGAAGCGCCGGAAACCTGCCCGGTTTGCGGCGCCAAGGGAAAGATGTTTAAAAAAGTGGATTAATCGTTTTACATAAAAAAAGGAGACTCATTATGACAGCCAGAAATGAAGTGTACAAATGCAATGTCTGCGGCAATATCGTGGAAGTGCTTCACGCGGGTGTAGGAAAGCTCGTATGTTGTGAACAGCCCATGAAACTCATGACGGAAAACACAACGGACGCCGCGAAGGAAAAGCATGTTCCGGTCATTGAAAAAACGGCGGGCGGATTCAAAGTAACCGTTGGCAGCGTGGCGCATCCGATGGAAGAAAAGCATTACATCGAATGGATTGAAATTCTCGCGGACGGCAAAATCTATCGCCAGTATTTGGCGCCGGGCCAGGCACCTGAGGCGGTTTTCCCCATTGAGGCAGCCAGTATCACGGCGAGAGAGTACTGCAATCTTCACGGACTGTGGAAAGCGTAAGCCGGAACAGGACCACGATAAAAAGGAGAATCCATGGTTAAATTATACCGATGCATAATTTGCGGCGACGCTTATATCGGCGCCAGCCCTCCGGCGAACTGCCCTTTCTGCGGCGCTCACGGAGAATATATAGTGGAGGCCAGAGAAGCGGTCGTGAACTTTGATGTGCTTCTGAGCGCAAAAGACCAGGCCAAAGCCGAACACGCGCTTGCGGTGGAAATCAGCAATTCCGCCTTCTACATGTGCGCCGCCGGTCAAACCGACAATCCCGAGGGGAAGATACTGTTCAAGGCGCTGGGCAAGATCGAGGCGGAGCATGCCTCCATCTGGAGAAAAATCCTCAAACGGGAAGCCGTTGCGCCGGGAAGCGACGCCTGCCACACGCAGAATGTCGAAAATCTCAAAGAATCTCACGCAAGAGAAACGCGGGCCATCGACTTCTACCGCAAGGCGGCCGCCGAAGCGGATCATCCGCGGATCAAACAACTTTTTGAAGCGCTGGTGGACATCGAAACGGACCACCTGCACCTTTCCGAGGAAAGACTTTCGTAAATCAATCCATGGCCACCGGGGGCGGTCTTCCCCCGGCGGCCATCGGCAAATCTTTCGTTTTCACGGTTCGATATTTTAAAACACGTATTCCATTCCCTCCTGAAGAAGTGCGGATTTAAAACGTGTATAAAGCGCACCTGAAAGTGCGCACGACGTCGCTGTTGATCCCAAAAAGAATGATTGACATCAGAAGCCAACTTGCATATATTCAACGCACATTCAGTTCGGTTCTTATCAATACTCTGTTTCATCATGAAACTGCACGTTGACTGATCAGCGCGAGACAATAAGAACGATGTAGCTTATTCCACTCTGCATAAGAGTGTCTACATAGAGGAGCTACGGGTAGGCAAAGGTAGCCATAACCCTATCTGTGCAAAAGAGCGCATTTCGCTCTTTTCAACACAAGGAGGTCATTATGACAAGAATAAACCTATTAGTAGCAAAAGTTGTGCTTTTAGGCGTGTGTATTCTGTGTATTTCCCCCGGGACTTTACGGGCCGAAGAAACAACGGTATCGGTGACGGCATACACACTGACGGAGTGTTACCACAATAAGGGCAAGACCGCTTCCGGAGAGATGGTAAGACCCGGAATCGTAGCTGTATCAAGAGACCTGGAAAGAAAAGGGTTTAAACTGGGAACCCGAATCGCCATCAGCGGCATGGGAACTTTCATCGTCAAAGATCGAACCAGCCCCAAGAATCGTGGCAACATCGACATCTATATGCTCTCGCACGAGCAGGCAATAAAGTTTGGACGGCAGAAATTTGTTTTAGTCGAAAATCCCGATGGATTAAAGTCATTATCCAGTAAAGCAAAATATGTCTGTGTTCTAGACTAGTCGCGCCAATCCAAAGAAAAATGCCATTCAGTGGGTATAGGCTCCTCGCCGCTGGATGGCATTTTTTTTTCAGGGGCATTCAGGCGCCCCCTCAATTACTCGCCCACCATCCGCCGTTCAACAAGGCGAAGGCCGTGATATTGGGTAGGCAGTCATGCCCGAAAGAAATCGTAACATATTAATGATATTGACAGGCCGGCGCGAATTCCCTATACTGCGTTTCCGTCAAAACCGGCAACCGCGAAACCGATTACGATGCTGAAGGCATGACGGCCGCCGCCCGATGATCCGGCATTTGACGATCATCGCCAACCGGAATAATCCATGCCCGTCCGGAGGAGCTTTTTGAAACGCGACATTGCCATCGACTACCTGCGCAGCGTCGTCACCCTGCTGGTGGTCGCCCATCATGCCTCTCTGGCCTACAACACCGTCAGCTACCTTGACGCCAACGATTACATGAAATCTTCGACCCCCGTCGTCGATATGGCTCGCTGGAGGCCGCTGGACTTGTTCGTGGGCTGGAACGACACGTTCTTCATGTGTCTCATGTTCCTGATATCCGGACTCTTCATTCTCCCGTCGCTGAACCGGAAAGGCGCCGGCCGCTTCATGACCGACCGGGCCAAGCGTCTCGGCATTCCCTTTATCGTTTCCGCCTTTCTGCTGGCCCCGCTGGCCTACTATCCGTCATGGCTCTTAACAAGCGAAAGCGTCCAGGGCGGCTACCTGCCGCGATTCTTCACGAACGACGGCTGGGCAAGCGGGCCGGCCTGGTTTATCTGGGTCTTGCTGGCCTATGGCGCCGTCGTCGCCTTGGCGTACCGGTTCGCTCCGGGTCTCATGAAAAAGTTATCCTGGACGGCCGCCTCGCCCCGGAATCTGGTCGTGGCCTTTCTTCTGGCCAGCCTGGCGACGACGATTCCACTGCGCCTGTTCATCGAACCCGGCTACTGGCTGCATGTCGCGGGGCCCTTCTATTTTCATGCCTGGCGATTCCTTTTGTACTTCGCCTGGTTTTTGCTGGGCGTTGCCCTGGGCAGCGCCGATCCGGACCGTTCCCTTTCGCGGAAGAATCTCAAGCCGTGGCCGCTGTGGCTGGTCCTGGGCGCGGTCACCTTTCTGGTCCATGGATACATCGAAAATCAGGGAGCCGGTCTGGCGATCATTCCGGCATGGCTTCTGACCGTCATCATGACGACTTTCTTTTGTCTGTGCTGCACCTTCACGAGTCTGGCCGCCCTGGGTCTTGCGCGCGCTTTTTTCCATACCGCCCGTCCCGCGGCGGACAGCCTGACTGCCAACGCCTACGGCGTCTACGTCTTTCATTACGTCTTCGTCATCTGGATGCAGTTTCTGCTGCTGGGGCTGCCTTTTCCGCCTTGGATAAAATTTGTGGCGGTTTTCTTAACGGCTCTGGCGGCCAGCTGGCTTTTGACCGCGTTGTTGCGCAAAACCCCCGCCCGTCAAATCCTTTAAAATACAGGGTACCCCCTGAAGAAGTTATCATCATTTTTCTTTGCCCTTTCTCCCGCGTAACAGGCAAAATCGCTGAGAACCCTGAGATGCTTAATCCTTTTAAGGGCCCGCCATACAGAAATGTTCTTTTTGATAACAGACCGAATATGTTCATCTGCAATGATGTCAAGATCGATGATGCGTTTTCCTCTCTGGCATTGTTCTTGTAAGTAAAAACCAGGGAGGTAACGCATTATGAAAGTTATCGTCGCGGTTGTTCCGTCCGATAAACTCAAAAACGTAAAGGACGCCTTGCTGGAGGTCAAAGTGGGCAAGATCACCGTCACGCACGTGATCGGCTGCGGGGCTCAGGCCGGCAAAATCGAAGATGACGGGGGAAACCCGACCGGAGGCGAACTCATGGGAAGGGTTCGATTTGAAATTGCCGTCAATGACGACTATGTGAAGCCCACGGTGGAAGCCATTATCAAAGGCGCGCGCACCGGCCATATCGGCGACGGCAAAATTTTTATTGTTCCC